>ERZ1292633.4366-Hain-H41-02um-R1-4366-length-13156-cov-16_pt1 | contig 13156 bp, 12 predicted proteins | sample MGYA00564406_ERZ1292633 | MGnify/ENA primary metagenome ERZ1292633 (study PRJEB36523, sample SAMEA6512639) | groundwater metagenome | collected 2019-01-08 | study: AquaDiva: Metagenomics assemblies of 32 groundwater samples
GTTTTTAGAGTCTATTGTTTCTCTATTAATATTTTATGGAGAGAAACATTGGCAGACAGTCTGGGGGATATTACAGAGACAGACAGAGCTTGTAGATGAAATAATTGGCAAACTTGCAGACAGAGTTGGTTATCGTAATGCTGGCTTTGCTAATAAATTAAGTGAAAAGCATATAGCTGACTTTTACCTGTTTATTAGCAATCGTTTCCCTTTTGAAAAGGATCCTAAATTAAATGGATTAGTTACTACACGACATGGAATTAGCGAAATGAGGACAAGCTTACTTTCAAATCTTGTGAACAAGGGTACGAGAGAAGCTTGCATGGCAATTGAATACTTAGCTGATAAGTTACCGGGCCAGCGTCTTTATATTATTTGGCGACTGAGGGAAGCACAAACCAACACGCTAAGAAAGACATGGTTTCCTCCTGAGCCACAGCAGATTATTGCTCTCCTGCAAGACGAAAATAGGCGTTATGTGGAGGACGATGATGAGTTATTATCGGTTGTTTTAGGCTCACTGAGAAGAATGCAAGCTGATTATAGAGGAGAACTGCCTGTAGTCCTTCGGTTCTGGAATTATGAAGGCGGCGGAAATAATCGCAGCAATTTTAGACCAAAAGATGAAGAAGACTTATCCGATGAAATTGCAAAATGGCTCAAAGATGACCTTGGGCCAGCAAAAGGAATTATTGTTAACAGGGAGGTTCAACCTAGGCGAGGACAAGAAACTGATATACGTGTCGATGCCATACGACTTGGAAGTGCTTCTGAAGAGGCTGAGATTTTATCTGTTGTTATTGAGGTCAAGGGCTGTTGGCATAAAGAATTATTAACCGCAATGAAAACTCAGTTGGCTGGTCGTTACATGAAGGATAATAACCTTCCGTCCGGTTTATATCTTGTTGGCTGGTATAAATGTGATAAATGGGATAATACTGATTATCGTAAAAGCGCTGTACCGAAAAACACTATTGAAGAATTGGAAAAAATTCTTGATAACGAAGCCAATCGTTTGAAAAACAGCCATAGTTTTATTAAACAAATAAAACCGATTGTGTTAGATTTATCCTTATAATTACCCGAGACTTACGGAGGACCTTGGTTCAGACTTGCATTTATGCATTTAACATCTTTGCTGAACTCTTGGCTTGGATATCGGTTAGGGTATTTAAAATTTGAAATTTGAGATTTGAAACAGGGGAAGGCAGCAAAAGAGATTTGAGATTTAAAATTTGAAATTAAAAGGGGAAGCTATATGACATACGAGAGATTTGAAGACCTGCCTGTCTGGAAATCGGCGATCGCTCTTGCCGAAAAGATATACGCCTTAACTGATAAAGCCCCTTTTAGAAGAAAATACAGCCTCCGCGACCAGATCGAAAGGGCGTCCTTGTCCGTGTCTAACAATATCGCCGAAGGATTTGAAAGGGGCACGACTCAAGAGCTTTTAACCTTTCTTTATATCTCAAGAGGCTCTGCCGGAGAAGTCCGCTCCATGCTTTGTTTTCTTGAAAGGCTTCCCGCCTTTCAGGATCTCAAATTTGAAATTTCAGATTTGAAATTAGAGGCTGAAGGCATCTCGCGTCAGCTCCGGGCATGGGCTGATTCACTTCAGAACACTGAAGTAAAAGGTCAGAGATACCTGAATGAAAAGGAAAAGGTGTTTGCTAAAAACAAGAAAGAGAGAGCTGAATTTTTAGATACGCTTAAGAGCATTAAAAAATGATTTCAAATTCGAGATTTGAAATAGATATAAAAGATTTCTATGACTAAAACATTGGGCACAATAATTTTAATCAGTTTTTTTATTTCCTCTCCCTTATTCTGCTATGCGAAGGATTACTCTGAAATCGAAAGCCAGATTGAGAAAGGTCAATCCAAGCAGGCAATTGTGAAATTGTTTGGCGAACCTGTTGAGAAAAAATTTATTGTAAAGAACAATAAATTCATATGGGGGCCTGAAGAGGAATTCTGGGATGAGATACCTATGGAAACCCGGATGGAAGTCTGGAGATATGAATTTTCTGACGGCAATTTGAATCTCTATTTCTTGAATGAAGGAAAAACCCTGGATTACAAGGCATTTGCGCCGAAGGGTGTGATTTATTAAAAGCGAAGACCGATTAAAGCTAAATATGAAGCCTAGATTCTAAATATTTTCTACCATTTCCCACACGCCGCACGGGCATATACCTGCGCAGAAACTGCAGCCGATGCATTTTTCTTCATCAACAACATACTCGTATGAGCCGTCTTTGTGTTCAACCCTGCTGATTGCTCCCCAGTAGCATGTTGCCTCGCACATGTGGCAGTCGCGGCAGGTTGCGCATGACAGGCATTTGTCGGCCTCTTTTTCAGGAGTAAAATCTCCGGTGCAGACGTCGTAATATTCAGTCCTGATTTTTTCGTAGGAAATGACCTGTTTTATCTCCGGCCAGCGGGGTGCATGCATCAACTGGTAATTGATTATGTCAGCAGCAATCCTTCCCTGGCCAATTGCGTGTGTAACAAGCCCTGGTTTTGTGGCGTCTCCTATTGCAAAGACTTTAACGTCAGAGGTCTGGCCGATATCATTAACAACTATCCAGCCCTTTTCTGTATGCACGCTTGGTGGCAGGAAATCGAGTATAGGCACCTCGCCGATGGAAATTATCACAAGGTCTGCATCCAATGATGTCTTGTCTGTGAAGTATATCTTCTTTTCTTTCTTATCATATTTTTCAGTAAACCTGGGCCATAGCAGCTCCGTGCCTTTAGCCTTTGCCAACTCCATCTCTTTTCCAAAGGCTGCCGGTTTCTGAATATCAACTGCCGTGACAGTTTTGGCCCCGCAGTTAAAGGCCTGTGAGGCAACGTCCATACCAACATTCCCTGCGCCTATAACAACTATGTCTTTGCCTTTTAATTCAGGAAGGTTTCCAAAATTAATGCCTTTAAGGAATTCGATTGCTGATACAGCGTCTTCGGAGCCGGGGAATTTTACCACCCTTGGTTTGTGAGCGCCGCAGGCCACGACAACTATCTCATGGCCTTTATATATATCTTCAAATTCTTTCTGGCCTATCTTGGCTTTTAACCGGACATTAATCCCTATCTCGGCAAATCTTGAAAGCTCTTTTTCGAGTATCTGATGAGGCAGTCGCTCTCTTGGGATGCATAACTCGATTTTGCCGCCCAGTTTGTCTGCCGCCTCATAAAGGCCTACCTCATGCCCTTTTAATCCAAGCTGCCAGGCAGCGCTCAATCCGGCAGGCCCTCCGCCTATGACAGCGATTTTGCGGCCTGTTGGTTTTTCCCTCTTTGGAGCGGGAATATCGAGTGCAAGGCTTCCAAGCTTGTCTATCTGCAATGGTTTGTCAACCTGTCCTCTTGTGCAACTCTGCATGCAGAGGTTAGGGCATATCTGGCCGCACACTGTTGCAGGCAATGGACTGTACTGCAAGACCAGTTCTAATGCCTCGTGAAGTTTGCCCTGCCTTATAAGAGCTGCCCTCTTATGGGATGGAATGTGAGTAGGGCAGTTATATGCGCATGGCGGACTGTATTTTTCGTTGGCCCAGACCGGTTTATTTCTTCTGTTTTCTCCTGTTGTTATATAAGGAAGTATCGTAAGGTCATGGCTTAGATATTCTGCAAATATGCCGCCCGGCCCGACTTCTTTTTCCCAGTTATTTTTTCTGAAATCAGAAGCAGGTATACTGAACCATTTTCTTGCCCTTTTCTCATGGGGAGTGTATGCAAAGAGTTTTTTCCAGCTATCAGCAGAGCGCGTAAGTTCCATATAATATGAAGTTCTGTCTACTGTTTCAAGGAATGGTTTAATATTTGTTTTTAGCCATTCCCAGTCCTGAGGTGTGAGGTCAACGAGCTTTACATCTTTTTCGCTGTACCCCTGAATCGGGCCGCGGAAATATATTATTCCGCCAACCATTCCAACACAGGGACGGTAACCGAGTATATTTTCAGGATTCCTTGGGTTTACGCCGCATACAACAGCGATCCCGCCTGCCTTGAATTCCGCAAAAGAATCTCCTACATCCCTTAAATACCATGACTGGGGAGGCTCGAATCTCGGATTGTGTTTTGTCATTGTGTCACAACGCGCGCCTCCACCCCCCTGAACATAGAGTATTCCCTGGGCCGCTGCATTGAAGGCTCCGTTTGTGACATCACCTAAAACTGTTATGTTTGCGCCGCAGTTAAGCCAGCCTGCGTCATCAGAGGAACTGCCTTTCACAATAATCTCAGTGCCCGGCATTCCCATACTCCCAAGTCTTTGGCCAACAGGGCCTTCAACTGTTATCTTTACAGTCCCGCCTCCAGGCCAGATGCGTCCGCCTATGCCGTGCTGGCCGTCAGCAATGACGTGAAGTTCCCTTGCACCTTTCTGAACTGCCTGCTGAATCTGCTCTTCAAGGATTCGGGATGGAGTTCGTTGCCCTTTTACATTGCCGTATATAGTTACGACTTTTGACGATGGACGATGGATGATGGACGATTTTTTTTGGCCTGTCTCTCGTCTCTCATCTCTCGTCTTTCGTCTCTTCATAGTCTTCTTAACACGCATAATTTATCTCTAATCTTTCTGCCATAGCCTTGTCTTCGATACTCAATCCATCAGACATGCCTATCGGGAGTTCTGTGCTTCTGCCCATCGGCGCAAATATCTTCTTTAATTCCACATCAGCAGCCTTAAAGGTCTCTACAACGCGCTCTGCAACTTTATCAGAATCAAGCCTTCTGTAAAGCTTGGGGTCCTGCGTTGTTATACCTCTTGGGCATTTGCCGGTGTTGCAGAGGTTGCAGCGGTTATATTCATCACCAAAACAATCTGCTGCTGCCTGCATGATATATTTTCCGATAGATACTGCTGACGCCCCGAGCATTATCAATGCTGCCGCGTTTGCAGCAAGGTTCCCTTTTTTTGCTACACCGCCTGCCGCTATGAGCGGAAGTTCGTTCTGTTTTCCCTGTTTTACAAGGTCAAGATAGCAGTCCCTTATGTTAGAAGCTATTGGATGCCCCATCTTGTCCATGGATACATTGTATGCAGCGCCTGTACCGCCGTCTTCTCCGTCTATTGAGAGCGCGGCTGCATAAGGGTTTCTTGCAAGGTTATTCAAAACCGCACGCGCTGTTTTTGTACCGGATATTTTTGGATACACAGGAACCCTGAATCCCCATGCCATTGACATGGATTGGATCATCTTTGCAACTGCCTCTTCAATCGAATATTTTGTCTGGTGTGTGGGAGGAGACGCAAGGTCAACAAATTGCGGAACACCGCGTATGCTCGCTATAAGCTTAAGGACCTTCTGCGCCATCAAGAGCCCGCCATCGCCTGGTTTAGCGCCCTGGCCGTACTTAATCTCTATGGCAGCCGGGTCTTCTTTCATGTGCGGCAGGGCATGTATAATTTCATCCCATCCGAAATAACCTGAGGCTATCTGGATGATAAAATATTTAAGATATTTTGATTTCAAAAGTCTCGGAGGCATTCCTCCTTCGCCGGAACACATCACAACAGGCATGCCTTCGACCTCATTAAGATATGCCACACCCATGGCTAGACCTTCCCACATCGGAGGCGAAAGAGCGCCGATAGACATGCTTCCTATCATTATGGGATATATCTCGCGCACCGGCGGAATAAACTTGCCGCTTTCTTTATCTACAACCAATTTACCGTTAACCATTTTTAGTGGAAGTTCTTCCGGAGGAAGAATCCTGCCGAGGAGCGTTCTTACGCGGAATTCGTGTCTTCCTGCATCCAGCGCCGGGTCGGTGAGCATGGATATTCTTGTAAATTTCAGCTTATCAAGGGTTGATACTGACGGATCATTTCTTCTCCCGCCTCTTTTTAATGGTTCTCCTCCCTTGTTTTTGTAATGATAGAACTTGTGCTGTGGATTGAACTCGGGCTCTATGGCCTCATTGGGGCATACCAGCGTGCAAGTACCGCAGCCTGTGCAATACCGCTCCATATCAAGAACCTGTTCTACTACGTGGATTGCCTTCCTTACCGCGATTGGGGTAGGGGTAGGGCCTTCCGACTGAATGCTTCTCTGTACCTTAACCGACGGCTCAATAGCCTTAACAGGACATACTGCAGTGCATTTACCGCAGCGTTTGCATCTGTCGTCTCTCCATCTTACTATGTATGGAAACTCTCTTAAGGAGATATGATGATTATGGTCTAACCGTGCAGCTGGTTCCATACCTTAACCTCCTCTGCCTGAGGCGAGATAATTACCATGTCGTATTTCATGGGGAAGATATCTTTTGTTTTGTCGCGTTTTGGGATATCACTGTCAAGGCCGCATTCTTCGGACATTAATGCATATTTGCCTTTCACGCCGCCAACGACGCCGGGCCTTAGTTTTTTGGAATCCTGAAGCATAAAACATGTGCCGTCAGGGGTGAACCCTATTACCATATTCGGGCCGTCTATGCATAAGGGTCTTAAGGACTGTTTGATAAGCTTTAGCGCTTCCCTGTCCTTTCTCAGCTCTACTTCCGAGGTTTTCAGGGGCGTGATAACATCTTTATAGTAAGTTAACGGAAAACCCAGATGCCTTACAGTATAGTGAAGTATATGTGTAAACGTTTCGCTGTCACTATTGTATCCGATATAACCCGGGAAACCCCTGCTCATAAGAAATTCCCTTATAGGAACAAATGCAGTGTTTTCTCCGTTTGTCATCGAGCAATACCCCTGGATGAAAAATGGATGGCAGGCGTAAAGATATATCTGGTAGTTTGTGTTTTGTCTTCCCTGTGCAAAAATAATCTTTGCCTTTGGTCCATTTTTGTCGAGGCCGAAAAATTCGCCCAGTTGTAATGGATCGCCAACCTCTTTAAGTGTTATCACGTCAGGGTAGAATGAGAATACGAAAATAGATTCATCAGACTCGCCGAGCTTTCTTAATGTAAGCCGTGTATTCATTAAAAGGTCTTCTTTTTCCTGTGCAGATTTGTCTTTGTAGGCAGCAGGATAGTCATAGACTCTTGCAAAATAGTGATCGCGTGGCACTATTCCTTTAACTGCTTTTATCTGTGGATTCCATATATGTTCGAGCTTGAATCCCTTTTTCTTCATATAATTATTAACAACCTCTATTCCCTTTTTAGAGCAGATGCCTGACAGTATCGGATATGCTTTTAACTCTTCGAATTCACCGCCGAGGTCTTTGAGCGTAAGACCAAGACCTGAACCGTCGTGTCCCTCTTTCATGGTCTCAAGGGCGATGATGTTCTCTATTGGAGAGAAGTAGTTAGCCGATGTTATTGCAGATAGTCTGCACATTATGTCCGCCTTTATTAAATTATATTATATTACCTTATCTCGTTACAGGCAAAAAAAACGTCTCTACCAAATTCTAAAGGGTATTTTGGCAGCAGATGCTTCATCTCGACGGTAACCGTTTGCCGTTCTTTATATTAAGATTTTATGGCTTTTTTTGTCAATAATTATTGACAAAAGTTCTGCCCATTGTATAAAGTCTATGACAATAGGCAACCGTTTACCATGAGCAAGATATCCACAGGTATAAAAAGTCTCGACAGCCTTATTGACTTAGCTCATATAGGCGACAATGTAGTATGGGAAACCGAGGCAGGCACATCAGAGGATATTTTCATTCAGAAGTTTATTGACCAGTCGCTTTCAGAAAATAAAGATATTATCTATGTCAGTTTCAATAGGTCCCCTCAGAGCATTCTCCTGCATACTGCGATCAGGGAACATTCTGAAAAAATCACTATCCTTGACTGCTTTACCTCTGGCAAAGGCAAAAGCGATAGGGCATTTCTGAAGTTTTATGAAAACAACAAGCAATCTGCTCCCCATGTCATCAAAGTAAACAGGCCCGGAGACATCTCATTCTTCAGCGAAACAGTAAACTCAATTCAGGATAAACTTTCAGAGGGAGCAAGATATATCTTTGACAGTTTAACAGGGATGCAGGATCTATGGGGAGATGAAAACAGCACTTATAAATTCTTTACGTATATGTGCCCCCGTCTCTATGATCTCGGCACAGTTGCCTACTGGATGCTCGAAAAAGATGCACACAGCCAGCCATTCAAGGCAAACCTCAGGCATATTACTCAGGTTGTCATTGAACTCTATAAGAAGAAAGACAAGCTTTTCTTAAAGGCTCTAAAACTCGACGGCAGAACAAACAGAGAGGCATTTAAGCCGCATTTATACGAAATTGAAGACGATACTATTTTTATTATACCAGCAAGGAAAGGGCCCTCTTTTGATATCGGCGGACAGATAAAAAATGCAAGGACAAGACTCGGCATGTCTCAAAAAGACCTTGCAGATAAGATCGGACTTACATCGAGCTTTATCTCGCAGATTGAAAACAACCAGATAAGTCCTTCTCTTAATTCTTTTCTCCAGATTACCGAAGCGCTTGGAATAAACCCGACTGATATCCTTAATAAAGAAAAGAAACGCGATGAGGTAGAGTGGCTCTTTAAGAAAGACAATGCGTTGCAATCTCTTTTCAAAAAAGAACAGGGATATTCCTTATTTAATATAGTTTCTAATGATAAGGCATCTGCTTATTTTACGGTAATACATCCGGGTGCTGAATTATACAAGCACTTTCTGAATAACAAGAGAGATGAATTAATCCATGTCCTGAAAGGAAATATCTCGGTGAAGATAGAGGACTCAGAGAAAACTCTAAACTCAGGGGACTCGATATATTTAAAACATTCTTTACCGTCAATCTGGAAAAATACTTCAGATAAGGAGGTTGAATTATTAGTGATATGTATATAATTTTTTTGATTTCTATGTAGGTTAAAAAAGATCACTGCGGATTTTTTTTGCCTGCTGCTGTAAGAAATACTTAATTTTTTAAGTATCTATTTACTTTTACTTAAGAGGAGGAGGTGGGAGGCATAGAAGTAAGAAGTGAGAAATCAGTATAGGCATTTATAAACACACAAAAATAAACTTACTAAAGGAGGAAAAGTAAATGAATCTGTCGCAGCCAAATTCTAATGAAGCAACCAGAACGCATAACCGTTCTAAGAGTGTCTGTCCGATGAGCGGAATTTGCACTCGGTGTATTGATGGGTGCAGAGGAAATTGTGAGGTTTTCAAGGCTACTTTCAGAAGCAGGGAGCTGCTTTATCCGGGACCGTTTGGTGAAATAACTGCCGGTGGAGACAAGAATTACCCGATAGATTATTCCCATCTGAATATTCATGGTTATGCACTTGGGGCTAAAGGTCTTCCGGAAGGTCAGAAGGGAGACCCGGATACAGCCAAATTCCCAAATGTTAATACAGAAACCGAATATGGTTGGACCAAAAAGGTAAATATGAAAGTACCAATCTTTACCGGCGCTCTTGGTTCAACTGAAATTGCCCGTAAGAACTGGGAGCATTTTGCAGTAGGAGCAGCAATTTCCGGCGTTACAATTGTCTGTGGTGAAAATGTATGTGGTATTGACCCTGCCCTTGAATTAAATAACAAAAACAAAATAGTAAAATCTCCTGATATGGATCGCAGGATTGAAATTTATCGCCGCTATCATCAGGCATATGGAGAAATCCTTGTGCAGATGAATGTTGAAGACACACGTTTGGGAGTTGCAGAATACATTATCGACAAACACGGACTTGAAACAATAGAGTTGAAATGGGGGCAGGGCGCCAAATGTATTGGCGGCGAAATCAAGGTGCATTCCATGGAACGCGCCCTTGAATTACAAAAGAGAGGCTATATTGTTACCCCTGATCCTTCTGATCCTGTTGTTCAGGCAGCTTTTAGAGATAAGGCATTCAAGGAATTTGAGCGTCACAGCCGGATGGGCTTTATCGATGAGAAAGGCTTTTATGCTGAAGTCAACAGGCTGAGAAAACTCGGCTTTAAGAGAGTCACTTTAAAGACAGGCGCTTATGGCCTGCGTGAGTTGGCAATGGCTATTAAATGGAGTTCTAAAGCAAAGATTGATTTGCTGACAATAGACGGCGCTCCAGGCGGCACTGGCATGAGCCCGTGGCGCATGATGGAAGAATGGGGTATGCCTTCACTTTACCTGCATGCAGCAGCTTATGAATTCAGCGAAATATTGGCAAAGAAGGGCGAGCGTGTTCCTGATATTGCCTTTGCCGGAGGTTTCAGCAGTGAAGACGGCATATTCAAGGCCTTAGCCCTGGGGGCTCCTTATACAAAGGCTGTTTGCATGGGACGTGCCTTAATGATTCCCGGTATGGTCGGTAAGAATATCGCAAAGTGGATTAAGGAAAATGATCTGCCTAAAAATGTTAGTGAGTACGGCTCCAAGGTTGAAGAAATCTTTGTTTGTTATGAAGAAGTGAAGAATCTTGTGGGCAGCAAAGAGATTCACAACATTCCGTTAGGAGCAATAGGCATATACAGCTATTCGCAGAAAATCAGGGTCGGATTGCAGCAGTTGATGGCTGGAGCGCGCTGTTTTAATGTTGAGGCGATTACAAGAAATGATTTGATGTCTCTGACCGAGGAATGCGCAAAGGTAACAGGAATACCATATCTGATGGATTCTTACAGGAAGGAAGCACTGAAGATAATCAATGCCAAATAAGCGTACTGACCTTAAAGATGGAATTTGGTATGAGATTGAACCTGATATGAAAAAAGCAGAGAGATATTGGTAGTATAAAAAGTGGACGGTGCCGGTGATTAGTGTCAGTTAAATAAATTATGGCATTTTTTGCCGGCACAGACACTGAAAGGTGCATGCAATGAATAAAACAATGCTTTCTATTCTCAAGATACTCGAGAAGTATACAGATGTTATAGGTTCGAGAGAAATATCACGTCAGTTGAAGCTTCACGGCATTGATATTACTGAAAGGACTGTCCGCTATCATCTCAGGATTCTGGATGAGCGGGGCTATACAGAGGTATTCGGAAAAGAAGGGAGAAAGATTACAGGAAAGGGAAGGCAGGAGTTAAAACATGCGCTTGTATCAGAGAAGATTGGCTTTGTAATAAGCAAGATAGAGACCCTGTCATATCAGACAACCCTTGATTTAAAGACATTGGATGGAGATGTAATATTAAACATTTCATATTTCCCGGAAGAAAAACTAAAGGCCGCAATAAAGATTTTGACTCCTGTTTTCTCTTCCCCCTATGTTATGAGTGACAGGATAATTTTTGCCCGTGGGGGAGAAAAGATTGGCGATGTATTAATTCCTGAGGGCAAAATAGGTGTCGGCACTGTCTGCAGTGTAACTATCAATGGAATTTTTCTGAAAGCAGGCATACCTGTCACATCAAGATTCGGAGGTGTGGTTGAAACTGAAAATGGAAACCCAACGAGATTTATATCCCTGATTAGCTATGAAGGCTCATCTCTGGATCCCCTGGAGATTTTCATAAGGAGCAAAATGACAGATGTATTAGGTGCGGTCAGGAACCATCATGGAAAAATACTTGCAAGTTTCAGGGAGATTCCCGTTGTTTGTATTACTGAGGCTAAAAAACTTGCTGAAAGGATAGCTGAAAAAGGCATCGGAGGCATTCTGCTAATCGGCGATCCGAATAAACCGCTTTTGGAAGTCCCTGTCGGTATAGACAAGGTAGGCGTTGTGATTGTCGGCGGGTTGAACCCTGTTGCTGCCATCGAAGAATCGGGCATACCCACAGAAAGCAGGGCAATGTCAACTCTTTATAAATATTCAAAGCTAAAGAGTTTTAAGGATATATTGTCGGAGACTCGACTCTACGAGAAGGGGGGTATATGAAAAAAATTGAGGCTATTATAAAACCGTTCAAGCTGGACGATGTTAAGGAGGCATTCAGCAGAATCGGTGTTCAAGGGATGACTATAACAGAGGTTAAGGGCTTTGGAAGGCAGAAGGGTCACACGGAACTCTACAGGGGGGCAGAGTATGTTGTTGATTTTATCCCTAAGATTAAAATCGAAATAATAGTGCCAGACAGTATTGTAGAGCAGGTATGTGACATCATAGAGAAAACAGCTAAAACCGGCAAGATAGGTGACGGGAAGATATTTATAAGCAATGTCGATGATGCAGTAAGAATAAGGACAGGACAGAGAGGGGAGGGTGCAATAAGTTGACGGAAGTAAAAAAGGTACAGGGAAAAGCAGAGAAAGACAGGGTAATAAACCCTGAGTGTAGTGAGTTTAAGATGCCGGTAACAGAATGGGAGCTTGAAAAGTATTTAGATATATAAATATCCTTCAAGCCCCTTAATAGACCTAACTGGCCTTAGCAGCCCCGCGGGTTTCAGCCACCGCCGCCGGAAAACTGGGTTGCAAGCTCAGAATGACTCAGTTTACCTGAAATCTTCAGCCTTCTTTCTCCGCAGCTTGGGCATTTTTCTTTTTGAAGCTCGGTGTCGCTGCTTATAACAGTTGCGAAATTGCTTCCGCAACCCTGACATATACATCTGTTATAGGACATTTTATCCCTCCCTCCAGTTGTTGCATAGTTTCTTAATTATATCACAATACGTTCCTAAATGTCACCTCTATTTTTGAGGATGTTTTTCTTGTTTTGGGAATTATACCTTAGGTTGCATTCATAATCACAAAAATGTATTCTGATTCTATGGCCGTATTCGTTGTCCATGAGCATCATGCAAGAAGCCTCCATTTTGATTTCAGAATAGAGATGGAAGGCGCACTGAAGTCATGGGCAGTGCCAAGAGGCCCTTCGATGAACCCTTCGGACAAAAGGCTTGCGATAATGGTTGAAGACCACCCTCTTGATTACGGCTCCTTTGAAGGGATAATCCCTGAAGGGAACTATGGCGCCGGGACTGTTGTTATATGGGACAGGGGAACATATAACCTTTTCAGTGGCAGCATTGGCAGCGGTAGGATTGAGATTCTATTGGAAGGTGAGAAATTAAAGGGGTTTTTTGTGTTGCTCAGGATGAAGGGCAAGGATAAGGAATGGCTTTTGATAAAAAAGAAGGATGAACATGCAGATACTTCCTTCAGAATCAAGACAGTTTTGCCAGGATGAATCTCCAATATATGAATATTTTATCTCTGGCAATTAAGAATCTCGGAAGAAAGACTGTCAGAACAATAATACTGCTTGTCAGGGACATACATTTTAAAGATTGACTATTTAAAAGGCTTTACATAAAATTGTAATTAATATT
>ERZ1292633.4367-Hain-H41-02um-R1-4367-length-13156-cov-7_pt1 | contig 13156 bp, 11 predicted proteins | sample MGYA00564406_ERZ1292633 | MGnify/ENA primary metagenome ERZ1292633 (study PRJEB36523, sample SAMEA6512639) | groundwater metagenome | collected 2019-01-08 | study: AquaDiva: Metagenomics assemblies of 32 groundwater samples
GTGGCAGGCTCCGAAGGAGAACCGCTCTTTTTCAACTATTTACGGGACATGCTCAAAAGATTGGTGTCCAGTTCTTTCGTTCATGGGTACCTCCATACATCGTACATCAATAGACCAAGTGGCGACCATGCGGGTCAAGGCCTCCCTTACACTTGAAGGGCGAGCTTCGCCCGCCAAAGGTCTCCACACGTTCTTCGAATCCCACCGAACCGATCCCGCCCTACTCCTCTATTGTTCGACCGACGGGAAAGTCGGTCCCACACACAAGTACAAATCGCTCAGGCATCAGCACAGCAGAAGCCCGCTGTGCCACGTGTGGTTATAACGGCGGTGCACGGGGTTGGGCGGGCTGGAGAGCGACGCGTGACAGGCCGCCGGCGATTTGAGATTTCAAGAGGAGAACGCCGTTCCTCGATCGTGCCACGAAGAACGTTCGCGGCAAACGAAGGCGCACGCGGTCCAGGACGGCGACCAGGGCGGCGTTGACGTAGGCCACGGCGAATGCGACGAGCACGTATCCGAGCGCATGGGCGACCCAGTGCAGTATGCCTACGTCGTTGGGGGATGCTCCGGCGATTCCGGCGTTGAAACCCAGCGGACCCAGGGCGAGTCCGACGCCCATCCAGCCGACCGCCAGCACGTAAGGACTGAACCCGATCCAGCGCGTCAGCCGCGCCCCCAGCCACGCATAGACGGCCGGGGCCCCCGCCAGCAGCAGGAGCGACCCGACCGTCGGGGGAATGGGCGGCCCGAGTCCCGCGACGGATACGGCGAAGAGACTCAGACCCCACGCTGCCCCCCAAAGCAATGCCGCCAAAGGTCGGTAGACTCGAATCGCCACAAACAACGGAACCAGTCCCACGCACGCGACGTATGGATATCGTCCGGTCTTCGCGGCCACACCGATCAGCAGCGCGCTGCCGACCAGCGAAAACAGCATCAAGAGCGAGACCGTCCCGCTCGCGCGCTCTGATTGGAAATGACGCCGTTTGTTTTCCACCAACGACCTCGACCAGCGCGAACCGACTTCGCGTCGCAACAAGTCTCAAGAAGCGGACGCGAGGGGAGATGACCGTCAGAATGCCGGAAGACTTGGGCTTTCTCCCACCTCAGGCTTCCATCCCTCGAACCGGAGAATGATCCCATCCGCCGGTCGAACATTCCGACTGGCGTGCAATGTAGCAGAATCGAAATGCAAAAAACAAGTCGCCTGATTAGGTTAACCTGTTCAGATTAACCTACTTAGGTGACAGGCGGTCGGCTGCACCGCGGCAAGGGAGCTGGACGCCCGTGCATCCTCCGCAGCGCGACGACCGTGCTCTACGTAGGTTGCGAATATTCGGAGGATCAGCCCGGCGATGCTGCGCACCTCGAGCTTTTTGTAGATTCGGCCAAGGTGCGTGTGCACCGTGTTCGTGGAAATCCCAAGATCGCGGCCAACGCCGATTTCTGATTTCCCGAGCAGAAGGCACTGAACGATGTCCAGCTCGCGCGGCGTAAGCTGGAGCGCCTCCGCGAGCGATTCCCATTCGTCCGCTGTGAGCCGGCATGCGAACCGCCCGCAAAAACTATCGACCGAACCTGGCTCGTGATCTATGAGCATCGCCTTAGCCTTGCTCAAAAGCGCGGTCTCGATGGCCGAATTCTCGCTTGGATCTCGAGCGGCGCAGCCACGCAACGCATGACGACCGCACCACCCGAAAGTCCCAAGGCGGTGACTCCCACAGTCACCGAACCAGAAACGACGCGACGCGCAGGGGAGATTTGCAGACTCGAAAAGGTCCGCGGGGAGCGTTTGGCCCGACCCTTGCCCGGTCCAAGGTCGCGCGTTAATTCAGGGATGCTTTTATACCGCCGTGAGCGATACATTGCAACGAAAAAACGATTCAGGCAAAATATTCAGACGCGGTGTCCTGGAAGCGGTCGCTCGGTCTTGACGGCGATTGGCCCGGATCATTCATGGCGCGTCCACAAAGGATGTAAGTCGTTGTAGCGTCGCCCCTTATGGGCGGCGCTGCAGGGCGAGGTGAAGCGTTGCGCCGGGCACAAGGCCCGCCGCTATTTGTGGCCGCCGTGGCCGTTGCCGTTTTTCAGAAAATTACTTATGGCGGCGGCGGCACATTTGCCATCACCCATGGCGAGGATCACAGTCGCTCCGCCGCGCACGATGTCGCCGCCTGCAAAGACGCCCGGGATGCTGGTCATGTTGTTCTCATCAACGACGATGTTGCCCCATTTGTTGGTGTTCAGGCCCGGCGTGGTCTGGGTCAGAAGCGGGTTGGCCCGGGTTCCGATCGCCTGAATAAAGACCTGGCATGGAATGTCGAACTCACTGCCCGGGACAGGCACCGGGCGGCGACGGCCGGACGCGTCCGGTTCACCCAACTCCATGCGCACGCATCGCACGCCGCGAACCCAACCCTTCTCGTCGCCGAGCACCTCCAGCGGACTGCACAGAAAACGGAAGACGACGCCCTCCTCCTCGGCGTGCTTGACTTCCTCGGCACGCGCGGGCATCTCGTCGCGTGATCGGCGATAGGCCAGTGTGGCCGGATCGGCGCCAAGGCGACGCGACGTACGCACCGCATCCATGGCCGTGTTGCCCCCGCCACAGACAACGATCTCGCTCGCCTTGATCACCGGCGTGTCCGTCTCTCCAAAGCGATAGGCGCCCATCAGGTTGATCCGCGTCAGGAACTCATTGGCCGAGTAGACGCCTTTGAGGTTTTCGCCGGGGATGCCTTGAAAGATAGGAAGTCCTGCTCCGTTGGCGACGAAGACGGCATCGAAGCCTTCGACCCCGAGCAACTCGTGGATGGTATAGGTCTGGCCGATCACCACGTCGGTGACGATCTCGACCCCGCGGCGACGCAACGTCTCGACTTCGGCGTGAACGATCGCCTTGGGAAGGCGGAACTCCGGGATGCCGTACACGAGGACGCCGCCCGGCGTGTGCAGCGCTTCGAAAACCGTGACGGCGTGCCCGCGTTTGGCCAGCTCACCGGCGCACGTAAGCCCACCGGGACCCGCGCCTACAACCGCAACACGGTTGCCCGTGGGGGTCGGGGGCTCGAACAGATCCTTCCGGTGCTCGCGGGCCCAATCCGCCACAAATCGCTCCAGGTACCCAACGCCCACCGGGGTGCCCTTCTTCGCCCGGACACATAAGGCCTCGCACTGCTTTTCCTGCGGGCAGACACGCCCGGTGATGCCGGGAAGGACGTTGTCGGCAAACAAAATGTCGGCCGCGGCGGACAGATCATTGTTCGTGATCGCGTCCACGAAGGCGGGGATGTTGACGCCCACCGGGCAGCCGCCGATGCACTTCGCGTCCTTGCACTGCAGACAGCGCAGGGCCTCCGTTGCGGCCGCTTCCGGCGCATAGCCGCGATTCACTTCGTAAAAGCAACCTGCGCGCTCGGAGGCCTCCCGCTCCGGCATCGGCTGACGGGCAATCTTCATTCGTTCGGACGGCTTAAGCCCTGGCATCTTGAATCCCCTGCAAAAAAGACGGCGCGAACGGCCCGGACGCCGCCGCCTGGATGGGCGACGCACACTGCGCTACGCGCCCTAACGATTCGAAGCCGCTTCCTCCAACTCGCGCACCTTGCATCGTGCCGTGGTCACGGCATTCCCTTCGCTCAGTTCGTGCAGGCGGTTCCAGGCGAGCGCTTCCTGTTCGCGATACGTCGTCAATCGGTCGATCAGCTCGGCGAAATCGACGGTGTGAGCGTCGAACTCCGGGCCGTCCACGCACGCGAACTTCATCTCTCCGGCGACCGTGACCCGGCATCCTCCGCACATGCCGGTCCCGTCGACCATGACCGGGTTCAACGATGCGATGGTCTTGACGCCGAACGGGCGGGTGACCGCGGCCACCGCCCGCATCATCGGGACCGGGCCGGCAGTGAGCACCGCGCCGACGTCGCCATGTTGCTCGATCAGCTCTTTCAGCTTGCCGGTGACGAAGCCGTGGTAGCCGTAGCTGCCGTCATCCGTGCACGGAAACACTTGGTGGCAGTGTGCGGACAGCTCCTTTTCGAGGATGACATACTCCCGGGAACGACCGCCCATGACAGCCGTCACGCGGTTGCCGGCCTCGCGCAGCGCAGCCGCTTGCGGATAGATGACAGCCGTCCCGACGCCTCCACCTACGAGAACGGCGTGTCCGAAGTTTTCGATCTCCGTCGGCCGACCCAGCGGGCCCGCCACATTGGCGATTGATTCGCCGGTAGCCAGCGAACAGAGCCTCTCCGTCGTGGAACCGACGACTTGGATGATGAGCGTGATGGTTCCGGACCCGGCATCCGAGTCGGCAATCGTGAGCGGGATGCGTTCGCCGCCCTCGTAAACGCGGATGATGACGAAGTGTCCGGGCTTGTGATGGGACGCAACGCGCGGTGCTCGGACCACCATTCGCCGGACCTTCGGTGCAAGCCACCCTGCATGGTCGATAGTGAACATCGGGAACCTCTTATTCAAGAAGAATTTGTCAACCCGCCTGCGAATCCATCGGATGCGCCCGAGCCGCGATTCCGATTGTTGACCGCGAACCCATGCGCCAACGCCTCAGCCTGTTTCTCGCCTTCGGCGATGGCACGCCAATTCCTCCGCATGGGGCATACGCTCGAACTAATCGGTTGGCTCCTGCCAGGGCGACTATACGAGCCGCACGCCCCTCGCTCTCACGCGACCCGCCGTTGAGACGCTAGCAATCTGCGTACCTGCAACCTTGCCGGAAATGTCATCCCGCGAATTCGGCGTCGAAAACGCCGTTTCGGCGGTTGCTCATGCGACCATCGTCTACAGTCAAACTTGATTGCCGCCCAAAGCCGGTGGAGTCTATTCTGATGATAGACCTCCTATTCGCCCGCATTTTTTCGGTGCGCCGTGAAAAGGCGCGTATTCCCAAGTCACCCTGGGAAACGCGGGCTATTCCGGCGACGCCGACGGCGCATCCGCGTGGCGCTCGAAAACGATGATGAGGTCGAACACCGAGCGAACTCGATAGTCCGGGTGCGCGGCGAACTCTTTTGCACGTTGCGGCAGGCCCGACGTATCCCACCGATCACCCTGATCGATGATCACAAGATCCGCGGGGCGCGCGCGACGACCCGTGTAAAGCCGCCTGTAGTCGGTGAAGTGCGCGGCCATGCGTTCGGTTGCCAGTATGGTGCGATCGCGCGGAATCTCGGTCCGCAGCCTCTCGACGAACGCCAGACGCGGATCAGGATTCTGCAAAAACGCATCGTTGGCGTATAGCTCGTAGGATTTGCTCAGCGGCGAAAACCCGAAGAAGTAGTGCCCCCACGCGGCACAGACCAGAGCGGCCAGCGCAGCGCCGCGATTGAATGAATACGGTCCCATGCCGTGGCGCAACACCGCCAGTCCAGCGAAAAACAGAAACGGCAGAACCATCGCGTGATGCCAGAACTTGATGCTCGACCAGTCCGGGTTCTGCAACAGAAAAAGGGGAAGCAGCGTCGGCAGAGCGGCCAGTGACAATCGCCATCCCCGAACCGGCAGAAAGAACATTGTCGTTAACAAAATCAACACGAGGTTCAAACTCTGCGGGCGGACCAATCGCGCAAAGAAAACATCGGGTTTGGTAAACGCCGACGCGGCCAGCGATCCGAGCGAGTTGCCCAGTTCGCCGAAGAGGTCTAACCTTTCGTACCGACCCGCCGCCGCGAAACTCGGAATCAACACCGCCGCGCAGAGCAAGGCATAGCCGATCGACACCAGTGCCACGACGAGACCCGCCTGACGACGCGACGAAAACAACGCCAGGTACAGGCCGAACCCGAACGTCGCCGCCGCATTCGTCTCGCGACAGAGCAGCAGTACGCCCACCATGATCCAGCAGGCCTTCCAGCGTCGCAGTTCCGCCGCCGCCAGCAGAGCGGCCAGAATCGGCACCGAACAATAGAGCCACGCAAATCCGTAGGTATTCGAATAGATCATGCGACTGATGGACGGAAGCAGTATCCACGCCAGACCGCAGAGCCAGCCCGTCAGCACCGAACCCGTGCATCGCCGCGCCAGCCAGTACGCCGGAAGCGCCGCCGCGTGCAGAACAAAAGCCCCGCACGCCATGAGATACACCGGCGACGGCCAGAGGGCATACCCCGGAACCAGCACGTACAACAGCGGAACGAAGTGCCATCCGAGCCGCGTATTGTCAAAGCTGTCACTGCGCAGCCCGCGACCCGCCAGGGCGTTCTTCAACTCCTCGGTGAAGTGCCCCACGTCAGCGTGGCCCATCATGAAATGGTCGTAGAAGTTGATTTGGATGCGGGTATGCACGACCGTGAGCAGCGCGATGAGCGCCGCGAGCGACGCAATCGCAAAGACAGGTTTCGCCCGCGAGAACACGTCCAGCCGGCATCCGGCCAGATACGCCGCCCAACCGCAACCAAGAATGAACGGCAGGCCGAAGAGAAAATGCGGCGCCTGATTGGAGAACGCGTGAGCGGCAAGCGGCACGGCCAGAAGCATCGGCCACAACAACGACAGGGTCCGCTGGAAACAGCGGCGGTTCGTTGAAGAGCGCGAGGCCGCAAGCGCCGCCGCAACAATCCCCAAGAGAATCATGCCGGCGAAGATATCGGACGGGAGATAGCGAACTGTCGGTGCGCGGATCGCCTCGTAAGTCACGACGTTGAATTGCAGCGGCCCAACGACCCACAAGCCCGCGATCGACGCGACGACCCCGACAACGCCCATCCCGACGAGCACCGGGTGCGGCGACGCTACGTCGTTCGCCAATCCGGGCCGATCGGTCGTTGCCTGCGTCATCGATTCTCGTCTCGCACTGGTTCGACGCGACAGCCCCGATCACTCACGAAACTGTCGCTGCGCAGGCCGTGCTTTCGCCATGCCTCTTCCAGCACCTGCCCATCTTCGCCCGATACAACCGCGTTCCATCGTCGAATCCGCTTGGCGAGCGCGACGGTCAACCCCGGCACATCCAGCACCGCAAAGACCTCACGCGGTATCAGCTCTTCGAGACTGATTGGCCGGACATGATCCGGCGGCAAGGCCCGCTCGGCACGGCGAACATTGATCCCCACGCCGGTGATCAAGGCCCGGATGCAACCTTGTTCAATGACGGCCTCGGTCAATATGCCCCCGAGCTTCCGCCCATCGACGTACAGATCGTTGATCGGTTTGAGACACACGTCGACGCCTGTCTGTTCCAGCAGCGTTTCGGCACAAGCGACACCCGCCGCCCGTGTAAACAGGTGCAACTCGCCGCCCGAGTGCGCGGGGCGATCCACCACGGTGAGATAGATCCCGGCGTCGTAGGGAGAAGCCCACTTGCGGCCGCGATTGCCCTTGCCCGCGCTCTGACCCCGCGCGACGACGTACGCGAAATCGCCGATCCGCCCTTCGCGCAGCAGCCGACCGGCTTCGTCGTTCGTCGAATCCACCCTGTCGAAATAGAATGCCTGCATGGGTTTCCGCTGGACCGCTTCGCAATGTTTCCCGTCTTCCCGCAACGAGCCGCGGGCTTTAGCCCTCACCCTTATACATAAGTTCCTCACGGCGTCCCGTTGGGACGCCGATCCATCACCCACTTGTGTATGAGGCTCAGGGCTTCAAGCCCGCGCGACCCCATCAGAGCCGCGAGCGGACCAATCCGTACCGCGTTCCCGTCCCTCTCCCCGGCAGGGAAAGAGAGCACCCAGTCAGGACCGGGTTCACACGACCGCCGCGTTGATGCGCCGTCGGTTTTTATCCAGGGCATTGCACACGGCATCGACAACCATCGAAGTCGAAAGATCGCGCATGCACCGGTGATCGTACCCGCACTTCGAGAGCTTCCGCAGGTAGCACGGCGAACACGAAAGCGGCACGCGGACGACATCCTCCGGGCGGCGATACGGGCCGGTCAAAAGCGGATTGGTCGGACCGACCAGGCACACCAGCGGACGACCCAGCGCCGTGGCGAGGTGCATCGCCGCGCTGTCGTGACACAGCACGACATCCGCGCGTTCGAGCACGGCGGCCAGTTGTCGAAGCGTCGTCCGGCCCGCGAGATTCACCGGCTTGGACCGACAACACCCCGCGATCCGCGCGCACAACTCGACCTCGTCCGCTCCCCCCAGCAGCACGCAGCGGACCTTCGCGTCCGATTGCAGCGTATCGATCGTCTCGGCAAACCGCTCGGGCAACCACACCTTGGTCTCCCAGCGCGCGCCGGGGACGACGGCCACGACCGTTGCTTCGTCCGTAACGCCGGACTCCCGGTGCAATCGGGCGGCGTCGGCGCGAACGGCATCGTCGAGCGACAACTTGAACTCGATCGGCGTATCCGCGAACCCGAATAGACCGGCTACAAGATAATTGCGGTCGACCGCGTGCGCGTCGGGGTCCGTCGGTTGAAGACGATGCGTGTAAAAGACCCACGCCCCCTCGCGCGCGTCGGCGAATCCCACGCGCACCGCCGCCCCGCTCGCCCGGGCGAGGAACCCCGTCCGAAACAAACCCTGCAAATCGATGACCAATTCGTAGCGCCGGGCGCGCAGCTCACGCACAAACCGAATGAACGCAACCGTCGCACCACCGCTTCGTCCGATGCGCCCGAATCGCCGCCGGTCGAAGATCACCAGCTCGTCGATCTCGGCGCAGCCTTCGAGAAGCGGGGCGAATGCCGACCCGATCAGCCAGTCGATCCGCGCATGCGGATATCGCCCGCGCAGACCGTGCAGAACCGGAAGCGCATGCACGACATCACCGAGCGAACTGGGTTTAATCAAGAGAATGCGATCGAAAGACCGCGAAGCAAGCTCCACGCGGGCGCGATCCGCGGGCGTCACGCCTCACCTCGATCGCGAAAGGACAGCCAGCGATCGTCGCCGATCAGAATCTCGTTGGGGCAAAACCTCGCCTTGTACGCCATCGTCCGACTGCCCGCGACGAAGTACCCGAGATAGTAATGCCGCAATCCCTCTCGACGGCAGAACTCGATCTCCCGGATAATGGAAAACGTGCCCAGACTTCGCGCGGCGTAATCCGGGTCGAAGTACATGTACACGCTGCTCAATCCTCCGGGCACCCGATCCGCGATGCTGATCCCGATGACACGCTCACCAATCCGGTACCGGAACTCGTAACTTTCCGTCGGCGAATCGTAGAGAAAATCCTCAAACGATTCCCGGCTCCGCGACATCGTCCCGTCGTGCTGCGCGTCTAGGTAGCACCGATAGAGAGCGAACTTCTCCTCCGACGGTTCCGGTCGACCCGCCTCGACGCACACGTCCGCGTTCCGCCGCACGACCCTTCGCATCGACGCGCTGGGACGAAACTCCTCCACCGGAACGCGCAACTGGCGGCACTCGTGGCACGTCCGGCAGCGGGGCCGATAGACCACCCGGCCGCTGCGCCGAAAACCCCGCGCGAGCAACCGTTCATACGCCGCCGGCTCCAACTCCTCGACCAGATACGCCTCGTGCCTCGCCTGTCGTCCTCCAAGGTATGGACACGCGGACTCATCCGACACGAAGCGCAGTGTGTCGTATTCCGCCTGCGCGGACGAAATAGGCCCGCTCACTTTCAAAGTCCGCTCCATATCCGCCTGTCTATTCTAGGGATTTCGCTATGCCTGGGGCAACAACAAACCGGGCGCGAAGTGCTGCGCCGCCCATACCGCCAGCGGCGGTAGGAAGATTCCCGGCAGCATGTCGGCCACCGGAATCCGCTTCAAATCGAGGATCATCAACGCCGTCGCCAACAGGATGATCCCCCCGACCGTGCTCATCAGCCCGATGGAAAGCGGATCGAGCGGTTCAGCCGCCCAGTAGGCAAGGAGCGCCAGTCCGCCCTGAAAAACGCCGACCGTCGCCACGCTCGCGAAAACGCCCCATCCCAGCGACGACGCCAGCGCCAGCGAACAGAATCCGTCGAGCAGCGACTTGATATACAGAAAGCTCGGATTGCCCCGCGCGCCGTTTTCAAGACAACCGATCAGCGTCAGCGGACCGACGCAGAAGATGACGCTCGCGGTCAAAAACCCCTCGGCGAATCGTCCGCCGTCGCCGCCCGCGAACCGCCGGTGAATCCACACGCCCAGCGATTCAACGCGCTCGTGCAGCCGCAGCGCCGTCCCGATCACCGCCCCGATCAGCAACGATCCGATCACCACCATCGCCAGACGCGCGGCGTAGGTCGTGGGATCCTTCATCTGCGGCGCATACCTCGCCACCGTCTCCGAGAACTTGAGCACCCCCGCATCGACGCCGAGTGTGACCGTCACCAGTCCGAGACATTGAAGCACGATCAGGCGGTATCGTTCCGGAAGCGTGCCGGAGATCGTCAGCCCGACGGCGCTCCCGACGGCCACCGCCGCCACGTTCACGATCGTTCCGCTCAGGATCGACCACATGCGGGCTTCTCCGAGGTGCATCCCATTTTGTGTGGCGAAAGATGCCCATGGGTGTCATTCTGAGCGCAGCGAAGAATCCTCCGCGGGTTGAGATGCTTCGCTTCGCTCAGCATGACTTGGAAACCGTCACGACGCCACCTTATTTGGGATGCACCCACTCCTCCGAGGTATTCCTCGTGTTTCTGTCCGCGGGGCCGTCCCTTCCCGCGCACCGAAGCGCGCTCCCGGCGCGCCGGGACTGACGCTCGCGTATCAACTGCGCGATCCGCTCGACCCGCGCCGCGACCGTATGCTCCGCAAGCACCAATCGTCGCGCGTCTCTCCGAACCCCGGCATAAATGCCGGGATTCCGAAACCCCGGCATGAATGCCGGGGCTCCGAAAAATCGATCGCGGTCCGCCATGACCCCGTTCACAAGCTCCACCAACTCCTCGCCGGTGCGAAAGAAACGGATGAAACAAGCGACTGCCGCAAGATCGGGATACTCAACGGCAAACGCCGCCTCCGAACCGCGAATGACCACAACCGCCCCGCTCACCAGGGCGTCAACCGCCGTCTGAACCGCCGCCGCCGAAAACCACGGAAGCACGACCAACTCGCCTGGGTGAATCACCCCACGCAACGCCGCGCCGACGGGGATCGGCCCGCGACGAACGTCCTCCCCCAGGTCTGGCGACCTGGGCCACCCGCCCCCGCGCCCCATCGCCGGCCAGTTGACCCCCCACAACCCAATCCGCCTCCCCTTCTTCACCAGCGTTTGAGCAAGAGATCGGGCGACCGTGGCCGGGCCGATCCGCGATCGCAGCATCGCGGCGAACGTGTCGCGAATCCCGCGCTCGGTGAGTGTCGTGCCGCTCGCCCGCTCGGCCTGTTCGAGGACGGATTCGGCATTCTCGTTGTCATACCGGTCGGCCTCACACAACACCCGATCCTGTAGCGCCCGCCAAAGCGCGACATGACTCGGCATGGTGATCCCGCCGACTTCCGGCCGGTCGTCCGGCAAATCCATCATGACCGCGACGCGATCGGCCTCCGCCGCATTCGCCGCAATCGTTGGTTGCGACGCGCGCGGATCGCTGTCCGATTCCGCGTCGTCGGGATCGACATCAGCCGCAGGCTCGAATCGCTCGACCTGATCGCGAGGAAAGCCCGCTTCGAGCAGTTCGTTTAACCGCCGTTGCGATCCGGCCAGGAACAAGTCGAAACGCCCGGGCGGAACCGAACAAGGTTTTGGTTTTGGCGGCGCGCATTCGGGCAGGTACCATCCGACGACCGGCAGCTCCGACGGCAGCAGCGCCCGCTCCGCCGCCGGCGTCCCGCCGACATACAACACCCACTCCGCCGCACTGCGTTCGATCGCCGCCAACCGTGCCGCTACGTGGCGCCGATCCGGTCGATCGGGTACGCAAGTCTCATACGGCCAGCCCAGACAGGGAAGCGCTCGGACCACGCGACCCGCCGCCGCCATCGCCGCCGATCGTGCGTCCACGCTGAGCACAGCCACGCGCGGCGCATCCGAAAGCAGCCCAAACGATCGCCCGCTCAACCCGCGTAACCGGGCCGCGACGATCTCGGTCTGTACGCGAACCACCTCGCCGCCGGCCTGTTCGATCCGCCGTTGCAGTTCGGCGATCTGACCGGCGGTCCTTTGCGGAACGCGGAACATGTTTCCGGGAAGTTCATATCCGGCGTGTTCGGCAAAGAAAGTCCGCAGGCGAGCGCCAAGATCGTCCGCGAGCATGAACACCAGTCGCCCGTCGCCGAGAAGTTCGGCGTAGTCGTGTACATGCATCGCCAGCTTCAGGTTCAGCGGCGATTCCTCGACGACGAAAACGGCAGCATGCCGCGCGAGACGACCGGCGATCACCAGCGCTTCGACCCCGGACAGGATGCCCGGCAGCGTCACCGATCCGCCGTCCGCCCGCACGTTGCAGAACATCTCTTCGGCGCTGACCAGTGGCATGGACGATCCGCCGAACCACTGTAGCGCCGCCCCTTGTGGGTGGCGAACCGGGGTTGGGGATAGGGGGTAGGGGGGTTCGGGATTTGGAACCAGCAGCGTCGGACTTCCGTCGCGCCCGACGGCGCGGGCAACCCCGTCGGGAACGACAGCCGCATCGACCAATCCGGCGACATCGGCCTGCCGGACGCGAAGCGCCCCAAGATTTCGCCGGTATCGATCGTCGGGTGAGAGCGTCAAGCTATCTCCCTGGACCGAAGTGAGAAGTGAGAAGTGAGAAGGAGCATGTGTTACCCCTCCTTCCGTTTTCTATCTTCTAACTTCAATCTTCTTATTTCGCCGTCTTTCTCCGCTCGCCTTCGGCCCCCGGAGCGCGGTTCCGAATTCCGTTCGTTTCCCGGATCCCCGTAGTGCCTTACCGACCCCGATGGGATCACGTCGGCGTCGAACGCAACGCCGCCACCGTCATCGCCACGAGGAACCCGATCCACGCCGTCCACGCCACGGCCGCCAGCACCATCGGCCAGCGCGGAAGCGGCGGCGAATTGCCGCAGGGAATGTTCGGGTCGTTCCAGTCGATCCCGGCGCGCCGGGACCCGCCGACCGCCGCATCGTCGTTTCTCTGTTGATCCTGCATAACGCTCTCCACGCCGCCTAGTTCAGTCGCAAAGGGTTTCCAACCACGGTCCTCGTTCCTTCCAGATTACAGTGGGCATATGTTTCCGCAAACGCCGGTGCAATCGTCGGCGCAGGCGGCGTCGCTGACCCACACGGCCCCGGGCCCGGTGCAGGCCGACCGACTCGTCCAC
>ERZ1292633.313-Hain-H41-02um-R1-313-length-61447-cov-62_pt3 | contig 13144 bp, 17 predicted proteins | sample MGYA00564406_ERZ1292633 | MGnify/ENA primary metagenome ERZ1292633 (study PRJEB36523, sample SAMEA6512639) | groundwater metagenome | collected 2019-01-08 | study: AquaDiva: Metagenomics assemblies of 32 groundwater samples
GACCGCCAGCTCCCGGACGGCTCGTTTAGCGCGTCCAAGGACGGCAAATTTATGTACAACCAGGCCATCTGCGCCTATGCCCTGGCCGACCTCTACAGCCAGAGTATGCACAGCCCGGCCGGGCTGAACTTCCAGGAACCCGTGGAACGGGCCGTCAAATTCCTGCTGGAAAGCCGGAATCCGGGCAAGGCCTGGCGCTACCAGCCCCGGGACGGCCAGAACGACACCTCGGTCACCGGCTGGGTCATGATGGCCTTAAAGACCGCCGACCATTGCGGGATTACTGTGCCGGCCGAGGCATTCGCCGGCATAAAATCATTCTATGACGACGTGACCGACCCGAACTACGGCCAGGTCGGCTACACCGAACCAGGCAGTAAGGCCGTCATGTCGCACGAAGATATCAGAAACATAATGATTCAGCCCTCCCTGACGGCCATCGGCGTCATGACCCGCATCTTCATAGACAAAAAGGCCTCTGACCCGATAATAAAATTAGGCGTGGCTGAAATCCTCAAGAGTTTGCCGGCCTGGGACACCTCTAAATCCGGCGTCATTGACTACTATTACTGGTTCTATGCCACCTATTGCCTGAACCAGTATGACGGACCCGATGGCCCGGGCTGGAAGGCATGGAACGAAAAGATGAAAGACGTGCTCCTCAAGAACCAATGTAGCAAAGCTGATGCCTGCGCGGACGGCAGTTGGGAACCGATAGACCGCTGGAGCGCTGAAGGCAGCCGGGTCTATGCCACGGCCATCAATGCCCTGACCCTGGAGGTCTATTACCGGCTGGAAATCGTCCGGCTGAAGTAGCCCGGAAGGCGCGAAATAAAGTCATTAAAGTAAGTATCGTCCCTACGGGAGGCAGTATATCTGTGATTCGTATAATTCGTGCTATTCCCTACAATGGCGGGTAGCCGTGTTATCTTCTTTGTATCATCTGTAGTAAGAAATTACTTCTTACCCTTACCGCCCTTATCATCTGTTTTGGGCTTGTCAGAACCCTTGGGCTTGCCCTTGTCCTTAGACGGCTTGGAGCCTGCCTTAGGTTTATCTTTATCAGTTTTGGGCTTTTCGTCTGCCTTGGGTTGTTCGTCATTACCGCCAGTCATATCGCCTGCGGCCGGGCGCAGTCCGGGCTTGCCTTTTTCCGGTCCGGTCTCCGGTTTATCTTTATCCTTGTCACGCCCTGGTTTGTTGTGCTCCATCGGCCTTATCTTCACCCGGTCCGGCGGTTCCCTGACCTCCCGGCCCCGGGCCGTCTTTATATGCCGGCCTTCACTCCGATGCACCCAAACTATCTGGTTGAAATCACGGCCCTGTTCGTGGAGTTTGATGACCTCAACCGGCGAGGCATTGTAAGCCAGACAAGTGGTCTTAAGATAAACCAAATTAACCATTTCGCTGTCGGTCAGAACCACGGCCTTGGGGTTTTTCCAGTATCGGCCGTAAGCATTGCCATAGGGCGGGCCGAATCTATAGGCCGGCGAGACCGGCACAAAGAATATGTCCGGCTGTAATCTCAGGTTATAGGTGGTGATGGTCATCCAGGGGATGCCGGATTGGCGCCACTGGACTATCCGGACCGGCTCTACGCGCCCGTAATACGCCAAAAACAGTATCAGGGCTACCTCGTCATTCGTGTAGTTGTATCTATAATGAAGGTTGTAAACCACGTCATAGTCCCAGTCATAATATTCCCAGAGCACCCATTCCATATCAGAGTGGACGAATTCACGGTGCGTTACCTGGACCCGGGTATGGGGCGTAGCCGGTCGGTAGAAATCCGGCCCATCCGGGTCCGGCGGCGAATAGACGATGCATCCGCCCAAGAAGGCGGCCAAGGTTAGCGCGATGATAACCGTTGTTCTAGTTTTCATAATTTACCTCCCTGCCTGCCGCAGGCAGGCTCGCTAACAGGATTAGATTATATACCTATTATAACAATCTTTCAGGTAAATACCAAATAAATAATCGCAATAAACCGATTTAGCCGTTTAACGGATTTTTAATAAAAAAATATTAAATTATGTTGACAGTTAATTCTATTTTGAGTATAAGAGGAAACTCTTTTCGTCCCTCCGGGACCAGAAGAGGGTAAACCCATTAGGAATAGGAGAATATGTTAGTACGAATTAAATTACGTTCTTATGACCATCGGGTCCTGGACCAGACCGTGGGCGAGATTATCAATACGGTCAAAAAGGGCGGAACCAAGATATCCGGCCCGGTGCCCCTGCCCACCAGGATTGAACGTTATACAGTCCTGCGCTCGCCCCACGTGGATAAGAAATCGCGGGAACAGTTCGAAATCCGCACCCATAAGCGGCTGATTGAACTGATAAACCCCACGGTCCAAACCACCGAGGCGCTTAAGAACCTTAATGTGCCCAGCGGCGTGGATATCCAAATAAAGTTGATATAATATGTTACCAATGCCCGGATTATTAGCAACGAAGTTGGGAATGACCCAAATCTTCAAGGAAGACGGCAATGTGGTGCCGGTGACCGTGCTCAAGGCCGGTCCCTGCCCGGTGCTGCAGGTCAAGACCGTTAAAACCGACGGTTATAATGCGGTCCAGGTCGGTTTTGACGCTAAGAAGAAACAGAATACCACCAAGGCCATACTGGGACACCTTAAGAATTCGAAAGTCGAAACCCCGCCTCGCTATATCAGGGAATTCCGGCTGGCGGACGGCCCGACCGGCGAAAAGGAAGCCGAGTCATTCAAGCCGGGCGATGAAATCAAGGTGGATATATTTGAAGGCGTCTATAAAGTATGCGTCACCGGCGTGACCAGAGGCCGGGGCTTTTCCGGCATGGTCCGGAGATGGAATAAAAAGCGCGGCCCGGAAAGCCACGGTTCGATGAACGTGCGAGGTCCGGGCGGCCTGTCGGGGGATTCACGTCTGACCCATATCAGGCCCAACCGGCATATGTGCGGGCATTACGGAGTCGAGAATGTTACGGTGGATAATTTAGAGGTTGTTAAGGTGGATATAAACAGAGACCTGCTTTTTGTCTGCGGCGCAGTGCCCGGGCACAAGAACGGGTTTGTGACGATTTATAAGACGAATTTGACCAAGAAAGCGCCGGTGGTTTCAGGCAAGGCCAAAAAGAAGGTCGAACCAAGAGCCCCCGCCAAGAAATAAATATGTTAGAGCTAACGGTATATGACAACGAGGGCAAGGAGACAGAAAAGATTTCGGTTGACGAAGCCCTTTTCGGCGGCCGGGTCAACAAGAAACTGCTCCAGGAAATAGTGGTGATGTACCAGTCCAACCAGCGCACGGGTAATGCCTCAACCAAGGACAGAGGCGAGGTGGAAGGCAGCACCAAAAAGCCCTGGAAACAGAAAGGCACGGGCCGGGCCCGCTGCGGGACTATCCGCTCTCCAATCTGGAGGCACGGCGGCGTGGTATTTGGGCCTCACCCCAGGAGCTACTATTATAACATCCCCCAGCAATTAAGGATAAAGGCCCTGGATTCGGCGCTCCTGGCCAAATTCAAGGGCAACGAGACCAGCATTATCAATTCGCTTAATATGGAAACCCCCAGGACCAAGGATTTCTCAGCCATCATCAAGAAGATGGGAATTGACCCGGCAAATGAAAGACCCAAGAATAAGTGCCTGCTGGGCATAAAAGACCCGAAACGAGTTTTGTATCTTTCTTCGCGCAATATCCCGGGCCTTAAATTAATGCCCGTTACGGACCTGAACGCCTTCGATGTAATAAAATACCAGCGGCTGATGTTGACCAAAGAATCCCTGGAGCATTTAATTTCTGTAAGGAAGAATGTCGATGAAAAAGTCAGCGTATGACGTTATAAAAAAGCCCCTGTTGACCGAGAAGACGGAGATTGCCAAACAGAAACTGGTTTATTCTTTTATGGTTGACGACTCAGCCAACAAGGACTTAATTAAACACTCGATTGAAAACCTTTTCCCGGTCAAGGTGGATAGCGTCCGAACCATTAATGTCAAGGGAAAAGTCAAGAAGTATAAATTCGTTGCGGGACAGAGAAAAAACTGGAAAAAAGCAATGGTGACCTTAAAAGAAGGTTACCGGATAGAGATATAAAGACATGGCATTAAGATTATACAAACCAACCAGCCCGGGCCGCAGGTCGGCATCAGTGGTGGATTATTCCATCCTGACCAAGAAGGAGCCGGAAAAGAGTTTATTGGTATCGCTCAGGAAGACCGGCGGGCGGAATAACCAGGGCGAGATTACCTGCCGTCATATCGGCGGCGGCAACCGGCACCAATACCGCATCATAGATTTCAAGCGCAATAAAGATAATATCCCGGCCAGGGTGGAATCCATAGAATATGACCCAAATCGGACGGCTTTTATCGCCCTGCTCTGCTATAAGGACGGCGAAAAACGTTATATCCTGGCCCCCAAGGATATCCGGGCCGGCGAGGTCCTGATGTCCGGGGAAAAGGTGGAGCCGAAGAACGGCAACACCATGCCTATCAAGAATATCCCGTTAGGATTAATTATACACAATGTTGAATTATACCGGGGCCGGGGCGGGCAGATGGTGCGCAGCGCCGGCTCTTTTGCCAAACTGATGGCCAGAGAAGGCGAATATGCCCAACTCCAACTGCCCAGCGGCGAAATCCGGAAGGTGCACGTGGAATGCCGCGCGACTATCGGACAGGTCAGCAACCCGGAATACGCCACTGTTTGGCTGGGCAAAGCCGGACGCAAGCGCTGGATGGGAATAAGGCCCACAGTCCGAGGCACGGCCCAGAATCCGGTTTCACATCCGATGGGCGGCGGCGAAGGCCGGTCAGGCGGCGGACGCCATCCGTGTTCACCCTGGGGTAAACTGGCCAAGGGCGGCAAGACCCGTCAACGCCGCAGGCCAAGCAGTTCTTTTATTATTAGAAGAAGGAAATAATTTGTGTTTATCCCGCTAAGGCGGGATGGCAAAGGAAGGACATTGTTTTAAGCCATGAGCCGTTCAATTAAAAAAGGTCCGTATGTGGAGGCCAAACTGCTGAAAAAGGTCATCAGGCAGAAAGAAAACCGGGGCCACGACCCGATAAAAACCTGGTCCAGACGCTCCACCGTGTTGCCGGAATTCGTCTCCCATACTTTTATGGTCCATAACGGCAATAAATTCCTCAAGGTCTTTGTGACCGAGGATATGGTGGGCCATAAACTGGGCGAATTCTCGCCGACCCGGCTATTCCGCGGGCATCCGGGCCTGAAAAAGGCAGAGGTTGAAGAATAATGGAATATAAATCTATTTTAAGGTCTGTCAGAAGCGCGCCGCGTAAGACACGCTATGTGGTGGATATGCTGCGCAACAAGTCCATCCCGGAAGCACAGCGGATTCTGAAATATACCCCCAAGCGCTCGTCGTATTTCCTGCTCAAACTGGTTAATTCGGCGGTGGCTAATGCCACGAACCGGGACGCCAATCTATCTCCGGAGAATTTATATATCAGTGAAATAAAAGTAGGTGACGGCCCGGCATTCAAGCGATTACGGTACGGTTCTATGGGCCGCGCCTCCCAGGTAAAGAAACGCACCTCCCATATCACCCTGGTATTATCCACCATAGGCGGATCCGCCTCTGGCGGAAAAACTGTTACACAACCAGCCCAGTCATCCCTGCCGGCCGGCAGGCATGGCGGTCATTCCCACCCTGAAGCGGCGCCGAAGCGCCAAAAGGCGGCGTCCGGACCACCGGGTCACCCTGAGGGCGAGAAGAAAAAGGAAAGTAAAACCAAATAATTATGGGACAAAAAGTATCACCCGTTGCATTAAGAATCGGTATTAACAAGGATTGGATTTCCCGCTGGTATGCCAATAAAAAGGACTACGGCAGATTAGCCGTGGAGGATGAAAAAATCCGTAAGTTCATTAAGAAGGAATATAATTTCGCCGGACTCCAGCGGATAGAGATCGAGCGCAATACTGAAAAGACCATTGTGATTGTCTATTGCGCTAAGCCGTCATATATCATCGGCCGGCGCGGCGTCAAGGCGGATAAACTGACCGAGGACCTGGTTAAATTATGCAAAGGCAAGGTTATGGATTTGAAGGTGATTGAGGTATTGAAGCCGGAGTTAAGCGCCCAGTTAGTGGGCGATTCTATTGCCCAGCAGTTGGAAAAGCAATCCCACCACCGCCGGATAATGCACAAAGCCATTGAAACCGTATTGGGAGCCGGCGCCCAGGGTATAAAAATAAGAATCGCGGGCCGCATCGGCGGCGCGGAAATCGCCCGGGCTGAATCCCTGAGCAAAGGCAAGGTGCCCCTGCATACGCTTAAGGCGGATATTGATTATGCCCGCTCCACCGCCCTTTTAAATAAAGGAACTATCGGCGTTAAGGTCTGGATTTATAAGGGCGAGATTGAGCGGACTAAAAAGTCCCTGGCCCAGCCATTGGGCTCGCTTCGCGGCGTTGCGGCCCCAATTTCTAATCCGGTAATATCTCCGGTACAGGCCGTAAAACAGGTAGCACCCAGCCACAATGGGAACGAAGCAGGGGAACAAAAGCCAAACGTTTAAAGGAATCTATTTATGTTAATGCCCAAAAGGATAAAATACCGTAAATGGCAACGGGGTACGATGAAGGGCGAAGCCCAAAGAGGCAATTTTGTGGCCTTCGGCGAATACGGATTAATGTGCCTGGAACGCGGCTGGCTCTCAGCCCAGCAAATAGAAGCCGGCCGGGTGGCGATTACGCACCAAATGCCGCCCACAGGAAAATTCTGGCTGAGAATCTTCCCGCATAAGCCGATTACGGCTAAGCCGGCCGAAACCAGAATGGGCACCGGCAAGGGCGAACCGGAATATTATGCGGCTGTAGTAAAAAAAGGCACGGTTTTATTTGAGGTCGACGGCGTGAGCGAGGATGTCGCCCGCAAGGTTTTTAACAGCGTGGCCCATAAGATGCCCTTTAATACCAAATTAGTTAAACGAATACATTAGAGCCGGTTAGATGCAGCGACCCGTAGGGGCGATGTATCGTTACCGACTCTTATCCCGACGAATGTTGGGGCTGGATAAAAGTTTCCCGGAAGGACTGAAATATATGCTTACAGTAAAAGATATGAAACAAAAGGATAGGGCCGAGTTAACTGCGGAACTCGAGAATACCAAGAAAGAATATTTCCGCCTGCGCTGCCGGCAGGTTACAGATGTTGTCCAAAATCATACCGAGATAAGAAAATTAAGGAAAAATATCGCCCGTTTAAATACAATTATAAAACAAAAACAGACAGATGAAAAGAAAGAAAAAGGCGGTTAAATCCAGCCGAACTGCCGGGCGAGCAATGTCTGCGCGCAAAACATCAAAGGATATCACGATGGAAGTAAAAACGCCTTTTAACAATGCTAAACTGAAAGAATTCAAAGGCCGGCTCCTGAAGATAAAAATTATCCTGCGCGAGGGAATGGAGCATCTTGAAGACAATTCCCTGAAGAAATCAGGACGTGAGGCCAGCGGCGACCTTTCCAATCTGCCTATCCATCTGGCTGATGCCGGCAGCGATACCTTTGAGCAGGATTTTTCACTGGGCCTCCTGGAAGGCGAAGATATTGAAGTCAAAGAGATAGACGAAGCCCTGGAGCGCATCGAAAATAAGGTCTATGGTATCTGCGAAGAATGCTCCAGTCACATAGCCGAAAACCGGCTAAAAGTTATTCCCTATGCCCGTCTCTGCGTCAAATGCCAGGAATCTGTGGAGAAGCGCTAAATTCATGAGATGGTTTATCTTTTTCCTCATTGCCATCTTGGGAACCATCGGCGACTTAATCACCAAGCATCTTTTTGTGCCTGTGTTTGTTGACAGTTCTGGCGAACTATCAATAGTTCCGGGCAACATCCATCCGCACATTTTTCCCAGCGTTATGCAGTTTAACCCCGTTCTTAATAAAGGCATTATCTGGGGATTGTTCCAGCAGGGCTCTATCCTGTTCCTGATTATTCCGGCTCTGGCCGTCCCGCTTATTATTTTAATGTTCAAATATATTAACCTGTTTAGCGAAGAGAAACACCCGGGTAATCCTGCGTCAGAATCTCCGGTTAGAATGAATCTATTGCTGACCATCGCTTTCGGATTGATTCTGGCCGGCGCTTTGGGTAATTTATACGACCGGATTGTCTATGGGGCCGTGCGTGACTTCATTGATTTTTACATAATTAACTGGCCTATTTTTAATCTGGCTGATACTTATATTACTATCGGAGCGGGCCTGATTATCATCTCCCTGTTTATAAAGCCAAAACCTGATATTCAGGCGGTTAACAGTCCGCCGGAGGAAAAGATATGAACCAAAAATTAGGATTAGCATTGGTGGTGGTGGTCGGCTTGTTAGCCGCGATGTCCCTGACCTGGCTGGAATCAGCGGACCCACCCAAGTCATACACCCTGAAATACCTTATGAAAGAAGGCGATAAGGAAGTAATCATCTATAAATTAGAGGCCAATGCCAATGTAGAAGTGCCATCTATGCCCAAGCACCCCCTCATGTCTTTGTATTCCAAATTACAGCAGGAGATAGAGCAGAAAATAGTAAAGATAACCGATGGGCAGATTACCCGCCTGGAACGTAATTACCGCTCTTCCAAATATTATATCAGCAAATCATCCCAGACCCCAAAGCAAGAACCGCTGGACAGCAAGAAGATTGTTATTGAATCTGACGGGACCATCACCACTGTGGGCCAGGGACCGGCCAGCCAGATTACCGAATCAATCAAATCCTTTATATCTATAGACGAGCACCGGTTCGCCCTGATTCTGCCCTCGGAAGAGGTTCAGGCCAAGTCCGAATGGGAAGCTCCTTCGGAATCAGTGCCGCGCATATTCAATTTCAGCAACCATAAAAGGCGGACTGTGTCGCACGGTTGCACCGAAGTGGGCATCAACGCCCGTTTCAGCAGCGGCTCTCTTAAATGTCTGCTCAAAGAAGTAAAATCAGATTCCGCTGTCATTGAACTGAATGGCACACTCAAGGGCGAGGACAACGGGATGAATATTGAGGCAACGTTCAAGGGCACCGCTGTTTTCGCCATAAAGAAGGGCCGCTTTACCAAGGTGGAATTGGCCGGCGACATTGTCCTTGACGGAAACCAGCCCTGCACCAAAGGAAACACCCAGGGTCAGGCTACCGGTAAGGGCAAGATAACCATCTCCTACGAATTTAAGTAATTCATCACTATCCTGATGGATTGATAGGTTACATCCAACAATAACTTCAATTCCTTAACCGTAATACTCAAGGGCGGCATCAGGACGATGACATCCCCGAGCGGCCTTAACATAACGCCCTGCTTGCGCGCCTCAAGTATCACCTGATGCCCCATCCGCGCCTCGCCAGGAAACGGCTCTTTAGTTCCACGCTCTTTGACTAATTCTATACCCGCCATAAACCCGCATTGGCGGATATCGCCCACATTTTCCAATTCGTAGAATCGCTCTAATTCTTTAGAGAGCATCTTTATCTTGGGCTGGAGTTTCTGAAGCGTCTTTTCCTTGCGGAATATCCTGAGGTTCGCCAGGGCCGCAGAACAAGCCAGCGGATTGCCTGTATAGGTATGCCCGTGAAAGAATGTCTTATTGTCCTTAAATTCGCCTAAGAATGCCCTGAATATCTTTTCAGTAGTTAGTGTGGCGGCTAATGGCAAGTACCCGCCGGTAATGCCTTTGGCTACGGTCATAATATCCGGCGTAACATTCTCGTGCTCACAGGCAAACATCTTACCGGTTCTGCCGAATCCGGTGGCCACCTCGTCGGCTATCATCAAAACATCATATTTAGTGCAGAGTTGCCTGATGCGCCTGATGAAGCCCTTGGGCTGGGTAAGCATCCCGGCTGCGCCCTGGACCAGCGGCTCAATCACCACGCCGCACAATTCTTTATGGTGCTTTTTAATAAGTGTTTCGGTTGCTGTGAGGCATTGTAAATAACAATTAGTTTTATTATTTTCTGTGGACGCGGCTCTAATCCCCCTGATTCCCCCTTTGCAAAAGGGGGACAAAGGGGAATTTAACGGTGGCGTCTTCCCGCAGGGACAGCGATAGCAATAAGGCGCCGGCGCCTGAATGGTCTTGAATAACAACGGCTTATAGGTCTTGTGAAACAAACCCATCCCGCCTAAACTCACCGAGCCGATGGTATCGCCGTGATAGCCGTTAACAAAGGTCAGGAACTTACTTTTTACTTTTGACTTTCTACTTCTTACTTGTCTCTGGTACTGGAATGCCATCTTGAGCGCAATCTCCACGGCCGTTGAGCCGCCGTCTGAATAAAATACCCGCTGTAAGCCACGAGGCGTCCCGATGCCCCGAAGGGATACGGGGCGCTCCGCTCGTGAGCATCGGAGCGCAATCCGGATGAGTTCCTCAGCCAATTCTATAGCCGGGACATTGGACAGCCCTAACATCGTAGAATGCGCCACCCTGGAGAGTTGATTCTTGATTGCTTGGTTAATCTCCTTGACCTGATGCCCGTGGACATTGCACCAAAGCGAGGAAATGCCGTCTAAGTATTTCCGGCCCTTGGTGTCATAGAGATAATTTCCTTTAGCCCGCGCAATAATCACGATATCGTCGGCCAGCCAATCCTTCATCTGGGTGAAGGGATGCCAGAGGTATCTCTTGTCTTTACTCTCTAAACTCATAGGTAAATAATATTACAATCTACACATTACAATACAAGCCACCTTCTGTGTCATTCCCGTCCCGCATCGGAATGCGGGATAAACTCCGGCTGGAATTCCTGCTTACGCAGGAATGACAGTGCGTGCGTAATTCGTATATAATAATAACCTCTATAATTGATTTCAAGTAATTAAATACTCACCACAAAATTCACAAAGAGGAAACAACCCCCTTTATCCCCCTTTAGTAAGAGGGAATTAGAATTCCCCACCACTCCCCCTTAGAAAAGGGGGCCGGGGGGTTGTCCCTACGGGAGGCCATTAGGCTCTACCTTCGTATCCTTTGTGCGCTTTGTGGTGAAAAAATATCTTGTGCTTTTCGTATCTTTGTGGTAGAAATATTATATGAAACAACTCACCATTGTCATCGGCACCAAGAATCGCCACAAGGTCAGGGAAATTATGGCCATTTACCGCCTGTCCGGCAGAAAGCCGGCTATCCGCTTTATCCCGCTGCGCCGGTTTGATAATATACCTGATGTAAAAGAGACCGGCCAGACCTATCTGGCCAACGCCGCCAAAAAAGCGATTACCTGGGCTAAATACACCGGACAACCTGTCCTGGCCGAGGATTCAGGCATAGAGATTAAGGCGCTAAACTGGCAACCGGGCCTCCGTTCCGCCCGCTTTGCGTCAGACAGCCGGCATAGAAACGCCACAGACAAGGAAAATATCCGCAAATTACTGGCCCTGCTCTCCGGACTGCCGATGTCCAAAAGAACCGCCCGATACAGGTGCTCAGCCGTGATTGCCTTGCCAAAGGGTAAGATTATTGCCCTGGCGCAGGGCATCTGCTGGGGCCGGATAGCCCTAAAGCCCAAAGGCAGGAACGGCTTCGGCTACGACCCCATATTTATTCCCGCTCACTCGGCTGCCCGCGGGAGATTGACCTTCGGCCAACCCCCGGCCCGCTTGAAGCATTGCATCAGCCACCGGGGCATTGCCCTGAGAAAGATATTCAGGAAAATATCCTAATTTCTTGACATACCATAACAACCCTGCTATATAGTATTTATGGATAGCAAGTTTTTCACTGACAGATTCGGTTCACTCACTGCAAGTGGATTTACCTTTAACGACGTTCTGCTGGTGCCCCAGAAATCCGAGGTCATTCCCGCTGAAATCAATACCCAGACCTTCTTCTCGCGCCATATTCCGCTCAATACCCCGATTGTTTCTTCGCCTATGGATACGGTCACCGAGGCGCATCTGGCTATCGCCTTGGCCCAGGAAGGCGGCATCGGCATCATCCATCGCAACCTATCCGTTGAAGAACAGGTCCGGGAGGTCACCAAGGTAAAACGTTCGGCCAGCGGCGTTATCGCCGACCCGGTCTGCCTGACGCCGGACGAGACCATCAAGACCGCCAAGCAGATTATGGCCGACCACCACATCTCCGGCATCCCCATCGTTGTGGGAAACAAGAAACTGGTCGGCATTCTGACCATCCGCGACCTGCGCTTCCAGAAATCAGATGACAAGAAAATATCCGAGGTCATGACCAAGGAACATCTGATTACCGCTGCGCCTCATACCACCCTGGAACAAGCCAAGCAGATTCTCCACAAGAACAAGGTGGAAAAACTCCTGCTGGTGGACAAGGACTATCTGCTCCAGGGCCTGATTACGATTAAGGACATCAACAAGACCCTGCAATTCCCCAATGCCTGCCGTGACAAACAGGGCCGGCTGGTGGTCGGCGCGGCCGTCGGCGTCAACGATATGGCTCGGGTGGAAAAACTCATCGCGGCCAATGTGGATGTCCTGGTGGTTGACACGGCCCACGGCCATTCGGCTAACGTGATTAATACCGTCAAGAACATCAAGAAGCATTTTAAGATAGACGTGGTGGCCGGCAACGTGGCCACGGCTGAAGGAACCATTGACCTGATAAAAGCCGGCGCTGACGGCGTCAAGGTTGGCATCGGACCCGGCTCCATCTGTACTACCCGCATTATTGCCGGTGTGGGCGTGCCCCAAGGCACTGCGGTTTATGAATGCGCCAAGGCCGCATCTAAATACAAGGTGCCGGTAATCGCGGACGGCGGCATCAGTCATTCCGGCGACATCACCAAGGCCCTGGCCCTGGGCGCCTCGTCCGTAATGATTGGCGGACTCTTCGCCGCAGTCAACGAAAGCCCGGGCGAGGTATTCATCTTCAAAGGCAGACCGTATAAGTCCTATCGGGGTATGGGCTCTGAAGGCGCCATGATTAAAGGCAGCAAGGAACGTTACGGCCAGTCCGACGTCACCGAAAAATCCAAACTGGTTCCCGAAGGCATTGAAGGCCAGACCCCGTCCCGCGGCTCTTTGAGTGACCTGGTCTATCAATTAGTCGGCGGCTTGAAATCAGGCATGGGCTACTGCGGCGCCAAGGATGTGGCCGCCCTTCGCGCCAAAGCCAGATTCATCAGGATTTCACCGGCCTCGCTCAAGGAAAGCCACCC
>ERZ1292633.4371-Hain-H41-02um-R1-4371-length-13141-cov-4_pt1 | contig 13141 bp, 10 predicted proteins | sample MGYA00564406_ERZ1292633 | MGnify/ENA primary metagenome ERZ1292633 (study PRJEB36523, sample SAMEA6512639) | groundwater metagenome | collected 2019-01-08 | study: AquaDiva: Metagenomics assemblies of 32 groundwater samples
TGACACCAAAGCTATGCCAAAAATGTTCCATTATTTAAGAGATTAGCTATAAGGTTTAATACGCAATCTTTTTAAAAAGGCAAGAAGGTATTTAAAAGAAGACAATGAAAAAAGAAACCAAGTTCCTACTGCTATTCTATCTGCTGCTTGTAGCCATTAAGATAGTTTTGGCAATGTATATAGTTACACCAACGGAATTTTCAGATGGCTATATGTATTCAAAAATTGCAAGGGAGATATTCTATTGGAATTCAAACACTCTAGACATAATGGATAACAGCTTTTTCCCGCCATTATACCCGCTTTTGCTTTCACCAGCTTATATCTTTGGAAAGATGCACCTTATTTATCCTGCAATGAAGATTCTTAACGCTCTTCTTTCCGCCTTGATAATATTCCCTGTGTTCTTTCTTGCAAAAGAATTTCTTGACAGCAAAAAATCGTTGTTTATCACAATTGCGATTGCAGCGCTTGCCGGAAACCTGAATTTTTCAAATTACATCATGGCAGAGAATATTTTTTATCCGCTGGCGGCATTTTTCTTTTATTTTAGCTATAAAAGCATCATAAGCGGCAAGAATAGCTATGCAGCATTATCTGGCTTGGCTGCCAGCTTATGCTTTTTGGCAAAATTCCTTGGTTTTGCATTTATTCCGCTTTACCTGATAATATTCCTAATATTTAGGAAGGGTTACAATCTGAAATTTAAAGCTCTTGCAATTCATTATATTACTGCATTAATTTTTGTGTTGCCTTATATTTATATAAAATTAAGCAGCAGCATAGGCGAAAGAAGCAGTGTGTTCAGCGCAGATTCATATCTTATAAGCCTTGTATCTGCCGGCGGAATTCCTATGAAAATTGCAGGATATTTTGACTGGATAGTACTATATGCCATTTACATTCTTCTGGCATCGGGAATAATATTCGGAGTTTATTCTCTGGCAGGCATTGCGCTTAAGGACAAAAGAATGAACATAATTTATGGCATGGTATTCATTTCAGCCATTATCACATTAATTATGGTTATAACAAATTCAGTCTGGTTTGGAGAAAGTTTTTTGGGCTTGTTTTCCAGCAGGCTGATTGGAAGATATACAGCAGTATTCCTGCCTCTTTTAATGATTATGGGCTATACAGCTTTTAACAGGCTGCAAGGACTTCCAGATTTAAAGGCAAAGATGTTCAAGCCGTTTATAATCATAACTTTCCTGCTTATTATTGGGATACAGCTGTCATTATTTGTGCTTTTGCCGCTTAATAATCAGGAGCTAGCTTATTTGGGAATTATAAAATACGGGCTGGAAAATTATCTTGGGCTGCCTGTTTACATAACCGCAATCTGTTTTGCCGTCATATTCACAGCAATGCTTGCCTTGATTTGGATATTAAAAAATAAAGGCAGATGGCTTATTTCATTAGGTGTGGCATTGATTATTCTAACATCCTGCATAAGCTATGGCATAACCGCATTTAATGCAAAGGAATGGGCAAAATCAGAGCAGTATCAAGCAGGAATCTGGCTTGATAAGCATGGCGCAAGCAATTCCAATATTCTTATAGATGAAAAAGACATGTGCCCTATAACCCGCGAGCTTAAATGCCTTTATCAAACTACTGTTTCAATTAAGGGTTGGGTTAGCTATATTGGTTTTTGGTTGAATGGCAATGTGTATAGCGGCGACCCGCTTATTCCTGATGAAAAAACCGATTATATAATCACAAAAAGAGAGCTTGACAAGAGCCTGCTTTATGAAACGTCAGGCAGTGAGAAAATAAGAATTTATCAGAATAAATAAGATTATGAAATGCAATACTAAAAAGAGATAGCTTATAATAAATATACCCGGGTCTCAGTAGTTAAGTGTGGCTGTAAATTTTAAATAGTTGTTTTGCGTCTTAAAAGTAGGCTAAAGGGTGCGACCACCCTTGAGGCAATTAGCCCCAAAGGAGGTAGCACCATGCAATGTTGCCATTGCAAATCTTGGAATACAAAGAAGAACGGCGGACACAGATATAAATGTAACGATTGTGGAAGAACCTTTGTTGAATGGATAAACAGCCCATTCTATCGGCATAGATTTTCTGATATATTAATCAGTTTTGTAGTTATGCTGTATATCTTTATGCCACCCAGCCACATACAAACAGTTATTTTTACTATGTTTGGGAAGTCTGTCTCAGAAAAAACAATAAGGGATTGGCATAAAAAATTTCATAACTTGCTCTTTAGCAATATCCCGCTACATCTTCCTGCTAACCAGCGTGTAAGATTACACGCTGATGAGAAGTTTATTAATGTAGGCGGCAAGCAAGGATATTGGTGGAGTCTTCTTGATGAATTTGGAAATTTATATGCAACAATTGTTACAATGGCAAGAGATTTGACGTCGGCAAAACAATTGGTTCGTATGTCTTTAGTAAAGATGAGAAAGTTGGGAGTTATATGCGATGCATTTGTATCAGATGGTGCCCCGGCATATATCAAAGCTTCACATCTCTTCGGCAGGCAATGCAAGCATATTGTGACCGGGATTCAAGGCAAAGCATTTTGGATAAATGGAAAATTCTATCCCAAAATCACAAATAATGACGCAGAATCACTCAATTCTCAGCTTGAGAAATTTCTTGCCAAATATTCTTACAGCTTCCCAACACTTAAAGCTGCGAATGACGCAGCCAAAACCTTTCAATGCTTATGTGATTTGAAACAGAACTTTAGAGCGTGTGCTGAGCACAGAAAGTCCTCACAAGCAGGTATCTGCGAATTGCAAACGATTGAGGCACTAAACTTTCCGAACAATGCTTGGTCATGAAAAAGCGTACGCCTTTAAGGGGTTGTTCCTAACCGCCTAAGAAACCAATAGGGCATTTCAAGGAAATGCCTTGTAGGCAGCTTCTATGACAGCAGCCACAGTTAAGTTCCAGCTTCCCAATATACCCAAAGGATTATATACTAATTTAACTTAATATTAAAAATGAATTGGATGGCTGGACCCAGATATTTAAGTAGAAGGCATTTAGTTTTGAAAATTATAGATCAGATAAAGCCAAAAACCATTTTAGAAATCGGATTTGGGAATGGTGATATTCTAGACAAACTTAATAAGAAAGGATTTAAAGGTAAAGGAATAGATTTTAATAAATTAGCCTGCGAAAAAATATTAAAAAGATATAAAAATAAAAAATTTAATTTCATTATAGAGCACATATCAGATAAAACCTTTCTTAAATCTAATGAAAAGTATGACTTAGTCATGGCTTTAGAAGTGCTTGAACATATCAAAGATGATACAGGAACACTAGTTTGTTGGAATAAACTAATCAACAAAAATGGTTCTCTTTTATTTTCTGTGCCCGCGCATATGCATAAATGGGGACAACTAGACATATATGGCGGGCATATTCGAAGATATGAGAAAAAAGAATTATATACTAAATTAATAAACGCAGGATTTAAAGATATAACAGTCTATAATTATGGTTTTCCTTTAATAAATATAACTTCCCCTTTTAGGGATATTATACTCAAAAGAAAAATTGATAAAAGCAAAACATTAACCCAAAGAACAAAAGAAAGCGGAATTAATAATATTCATTTTAAAATGGGCAGTCTTATTTTCAACGATATAACTTTATATCCTTTTTATTTATTACAAAATATATTTCTTAAGTTAGATAGCGGTGTTGGTTATATTTGTATTTGTAAAAAATAATGCCTCTTTTATTCTGAAAGCATAAGAGATAAGATTTAAATAGCAATAGCCACTTCAAAAATTTAAATGAATATAGTATTTATAGTACCAACATCAGGTTATGGAATAAGGGAAAAAGGTCAAAAAAGCAACAAGCGAATTGCGGGATTTTTTCCGCCTTTGGGCGCAGCATTCTTGGCCACTGTGCTAGAGAATGCAGGACATAAATGCAGGGTTCTTGATTTGCAAGTTGTCCAATTTAGCCCTGATGAATTAACAGCCGAAGTAAAGGCATTTGGCGCTGAAGTTGTCTGCATTTCTGTTTTAACTGCGCTTTATCCTGAAGCAATGAAAATAGCGCAGATAATAAAAAAAACCACAGATATCCCGATAATCTGCGGAGGTCAGCATGTAAGCCTGTTCCCGAAAGAAACTCTTTTGCAGAATAAGGAAGTTGATTATGTGGTATTTGGCGAAGGAGAATACAAGCTGTTGGAGCTTGTAACAGCTATAGAAAAAAACACGCCAAAATACAAGGTAAAAGGCATATATTTCAGGGAAGGAAAAAATAAGATTGTAGAGACTGAAAGGGCTCCGCAAATAGAAAACCTTGACAAGCTTCCAATACCCTCAAGAAAATTCTTCGACATGAAAAAATATATTCCTGTGGCAAACCAGTACAAGCGCCTGCCTGTCACAAACATGATAACCAGCAGGGGCTGCACTTATGCCCTATGCAAATATTGCTCAGAATCAGGCATACTTCACCAAAAATACAGGCGAAACAGCGTAGGCAGGACAATAGAAGAAATAAGATATCTTATAAAAGAATATAAAATAAAGGAAATCTATTTTTGGGATGATGAATTTGTAATGGAAAGCAAATGGGTGGATGAATTCTGTGAAAAACTGAAAAAAGAAAAGTTTGACCTTACCTGGTCATGCTATGCAAAAGTAAATTATGTTAATCAGGATATGCTGAACAAGATGGCATCAGCAGGATGCTGGAAGATTTTTTACGGGCTTGAATCAGGAAACCAGGAGCTTTTAAATAATATCAAAAAAGGGCAGACACTGCAGCAGATAAGGGATGCAGTCAAATGGACGCAAAAGGCGGGCATAGAAGTCACTGCCTCTTTCATGCTTGGGCTTCCCGGAGAAACGCCTGAAATGGCAAGAAAAACAATTGATTTTGCCATATATCTTGACTTGGATTATGCTATTTTTTGCCTGACTACGCCATATCCCGGCACTGCATTATATGAAGATTTCATAAAAGAAGGGAGGCAAGAATCAAAACTAGATTGGGGAAGATATACATGCAATCTGCCAATATATCTGCCCGAGGGGTATAAAAATAGAAAACAGCTTGAGGATTTGCATAAAGAAGCATACAGGCGGTTTTATTTGCGCCCGGGATATTTTATGCGCAAATTGAGCAGGATTAACAGCATAGAAGACATAATGAGGTATATAAGGGGCATAAAGTTTCTCATTAAAATGAAATTATTAAACAGCCCCGGAATGTAATAAACCCAAAGAGAGATCATAATTAATTATTTAAATTCCAAAAGTAGAAATCATACACTTTTTAAAAATTTATTTTCATCTTGCTTATTGCAAAAATAATAAATTAGACCAACAATTCCAGAAGAATAGCTCATAAAAATAATTATCAAATACATTGCCAATGTTGCCTCAAAAGGAATGCTTAATTTATTAAACAGCAGCAAGCCAGTCCCTTCTCTGATACCAAGCCCATTTGGTGTCAGGGGTATCAGGCTCACAATAAGGGTTATCGAGCTTATAACAATGGCATAAAGTAGCGAAACATCATAGCCGAGGGATTTGAATATTACTACAATAAGCAATCCATTTAAAAATGGCCTTAAAAGCGTTACAATAAGGTTAATAATAAACTTTGATTTATTATGCACCATCAAATTCTTAAATGCACCATAAAAATTTGTAAATTTAACAGAATATTTGCCAAGGATTCGCTTTATAGTCATTCTTCCAATCTCGGAAAAAAGGAATATTCCCAAAAGCAGGATTACGCACATCATCAATATACCAAAGTATATCTCTTTCGTAGGTATAAACAATAATAATCCCAAAATAGAGATAATGCCAAAAACTAAAAGCGTTGTCAGCTTGTCAATAATCACTAAAGCAGTTGTTGAGCCTATGCTGAATTTATCTCTTTTTAAAAAATAAATAAGAGAAAACGGACCTGCCTGCCCTGGAAGAACCAGCCCCAGCGAAAAAGTGCTTAGGTAATATTTCAGCCATATTTTAAATCTTATATGCTCAATCGAGTCAAATAATACCTTTAGCCCATATGCTGTTATAACAAATGAAACAATGTATATCAGAATTGCAAGACTTAAAAGTAAATAACTGGTATGGGATAAAATGGATACAATTTCGGAGATATTGAGCTTGCTCAACAGGAATGCAATTATTAATATCCCAACAAGCGTTTCAATTGCCAGCTTTAATTTATAATTCATTTACAGCTAACTCAAATTTTATTTTTATTTCCTGTGCATGTCTGCAAAAAAGCCAAATAAGGATATCTGCACTCCTGATATAATCAGCAATACGGCAAGCATTATTGTCGGATAATGCCCTATTTCCCCAAACCTGATGTATAATGAGAGCAGCCATAATCCCAAAATCATTCCCAGCCCGATAAAAACAGCGCCAATAATGCCAAAAAATTTCAATGGCTCATAATCCCTGTAAGTTCTCAGGATATTTATCCATGCCTTAAATGCATATCCAAAAGGATTTGAAATAAGCCTGCTTTTATCCTTTCTTTTAAGAAAAAATACAGGCACTTCCTTAATCCTGTATTTCTGCTTTACAGCGCGGATTATCTGCTCCTGCGTGTATGAATGAGATGAAATAATCCTGACTTTTTCCGCAACTTCCCTTGTAAATGCCCTGAATCCTGTCTGGCAGTCATTTACCTTATAGCTTATTATCCTAGAAATCACTTTTGAAAAAGCCTTATTGCCGCATCTTTTTAGAAGCGGCATGGATTCTATTCCGCCTGCAAACCTGTCTCCGAGCACAAGGTCATACCCTTTTTCAATCTCACGAAGAAGCTTTGGAATGTCTGCAGCTCTGTATTGGCCGTCAGCATCAGTATGCACTATGATCTCAGCTTTCAGTTCCAGGCATTTTTGCAGCTCTGTCCTAAATGTATCAGCAAGCCCGTAATTCCTCGGATGTGAAAATACAATTGCCCCTGATTTTTTGGAGATTTCCGCTGTTTTGTCAGTGCTTCCGTCATCCACGACAAGTACTTTATACTTGTAATGCGTTTTCCTCATCGTGTCTTTTATGTCAGAAATCACTTTTCCGATTGTGGCTTCTTCATTAAAAGCAGGTATTGTTATTACAATAAGCATAAACCTATCCAAAATATGAGCCTTTAAATATATTGCGAATTAGGGTTTTTAGCCATTATTTCCACAAAGCCAAATATTTATCCCGAAACTATTTAAATATGAAACACACTTTCAGTTCCTAATGAAAATTATGCTTATTCAGCCCGGGCTTACGCTTGATGAAAGATATGGAAAATATCTTGGCAAGGTGGGGCCTATGTGTGAGCCAATGGGATTGGCTTATCTTGCTGCAGTAATAAGAGAAGCAAAAGCGGCTGACGTTGAAATCTTGGACATTGCCGCTGTGCGCATCAGCACCGAGGAATTAAAAAAACGAATTATTGAATCAAATCCGAATATTGTCGGCGTTTCCATACTTACACCAATGTACCTGCGCGCAAAAGAAATAATCAGCTTTGTTAAGGAAATACTGCCAAAAGCAAAGATTATTGTCGGTGGCCCTCACGTCACTGTCTTTCCGGAAATAACGCTTGAAGAAAATAAAGATATAGACATTGCCTGCTTTGGAGAAGCTGAAGCCACAATAGTGGAATTGCTGAAAGCCATTTCAGAAAAAAAACATTTTGAAAACATAAAAGGCATAGCCTACAGAAACAAAGGCGAGATAAAAATAAATCCTGCTCGCGAAATAAAAACAGACATTGATTCAATCCCCTTGCCTGCAAGAGACCTTCTGCCAATGGATAAATACACTCCCGCTCCGACTTATTTTAAGAGGCTTCCAAGCTACCTTATACTTGCTTCAAGGGGATGCCCGTTCAAATGTGCATACTGCTCAAAAGTTTCCGGAAGAATATACAGAAAGCATTCTATAAAGAGAATAATTGAGGAAATAAATGTTTTGCTCAATGATTACGGCGCAAAGGACATAATCTTCAGGGATGACACTTTTACAGTGGACAGGCAGCATGTTATTGAATTATGCAATGAGATTATCAAGCTGGGGCTGAACAAGAGATTTGAATGGAGCTGTATGACAAGGGTAAATCTTGTTGACAGGGAACTGCTGAAAATAATGAAAAAAGCAGGCTGCTGGAGCATGCATTACGGCGTTGAAAGCGGAAACCAAAGGCTGCTTGACTTAATAGACAAGGGAATAACCCTGCAGCAGGTGAGGGACGCATTCAAATGGACAAGAGAAGCGGGAATCGAGATAAAAGCGTTCTTTATGCTTGGTTTGCCTTCTGAAACAAAGGAAGAAAGCATGCAGACAATCAAATTTTCAAAGGAAATTGACCCTGACTGGGTACAGTTCACGATAACAGTGCCATACCCAGGCACAAAGCTGTATGAAATAACAAAGAAGGATAAAACACTAAAGTCATTCCAGTGGGAAAATTACCAGACATGGGCCGGATGGTCAAACAAGGAGCTTGTTTACATGCCTGAAGGAAGGAATGCTGAAGAGCTCAAGGAGCTCCAGAAATACGCAATGAGAAGCTTTTATCTGCGCCCAAAATTCATATTAAGGCAGCTTAAGTATCTTGGCTCAATGGACAGGGTAAAAGTTTACATGAACGGGGCTTTGGCATTGATTAGCAGCATAAAAAAATCAAATTAAGAATATAAGGGTATAATTATACTGCAATATATGCTCCCCAATAGGGAATTTTAAGTATGCTGTAATAAAATGCGATTACTATTGCCCAACCTGCAATCAAAATAAACAATAATATCAGCTTTAATATCTTATTTTTTATTTTAAAGAGCCCGTAGCTGAAAAAGATTACATAAACAGGCAAAAGAAAAGTTATGTACCTAAAAGAAAAAATAGGAAATAAGAATCCTGCAACTGCATACAAAATATAAGGCAAAGAGAAGCTAAGCGCTAAAAACAAAAATTTATCCTTATTCTCTTTATATAACAAAAAAGCGCCGTACGCAGCAAGCCCAAGCAATAATGGAAAAAGCAGTGCAACATAAGGAAAACCTGATAAAGTTGTTGATACATCTGCCATCACAGAAAACTTCCAAAGAGGATATGGCACTATGGAAGGTGTAATAAGAGGCATGATTACCCATGAATCGCCCAAAACTTTATACTCCACAAACTGCTGTATTGCCAGCAGCAAACCAGGAATAGCCAGAACTCCAAGCATAAGAAGGGAGATAAAATAGTATGATAGTTTTATATTGGTTTTTAGGAAATAAAAAATAAATAAGGTAACAGCACCGCCAATAATGAATAGGATTGCAAAATAATGACAGTAAAAGGATATCACCGAAATTAGTGTCAAATATATCAAATATCTGGAATGCCCCTCGAATAAGAATTTGTATAAATAATAAAGAAATAAAGGAAAAAGTAAGGTGAGAAGAATATATGCCCTTATATGCTGCGAATAGACTATATGCATTGGATTAATCGCACATATGAACATTGAAAATAATGCAAAATTTTCATTAAAAAGTTTCTTCGCCAACAGATAAAACATAATTATGCTAATGATCCCGATTAGCACCATTAAAAGTCTCATTGAAAGTATTGAATCATAAATAAATAAAGAAATAGCCAAAATATGAAAATACAAGGGGGGAGTTTTCTCATTCGGCAAAGGGACATAGGGATAAGTCAATGAATACTGCCCGTCTATCAATTTTGCGAGCATTATACTATTATCCTCATCTATGCCTTTTTGCCTGTCATCCAAATGAGGCAATCTCAAGCCCAGGACCAAAAGCATTATTAAGAAAAATAGTATTTTATTTTTCATTTTAAATACCGCCCATAAATTGAGCTGCATAGGCTTTTGGTTCATCAGTTATATTAATTGGATTCCTTAGACCCATTATTAATCCTTTTTGCATAAGCATATTTTGCATATCCTGCAGTATATTTTTGTCTATATATCCTATGGGCCTGCTATCTAACATTAATAATCCTAAAACCTGCTGCATTACCAGAGATTCATGCCTGCTGTCTAGACTGTGCGAATACATGAGAGTATAGTTTATAGCTTCGTCCGGATTAGCATAAGCATAATTCCATCCTTGCAAGCTCGCATTAACGAATCTGCTTACTAACTCCGGATTTCGTTTGATAGTATCGGCCGTTGTAAGTATTGCATCTGCATAAAACTCAACCCCATAGTCAGCCAGATTTATGGTATACAACTTATATCCCATTTTATCTGCTTTTTCCTGCAGATCTATCAATTCATTTAATGCAAATACCTCATATGCGTCCACCTCTCCTTTTAAAAGCGAAGAAGTGTCAAATCCAATAGAAACAATTTCTACCTGCTCTTTAGAAATATTTGTATTATTAAGCAAAGAGTAAAACAATACGTCTGAATTAGACAAATCCGAAGATTTTTTAAGCCCTATTTTTTTGCCGATAAGATCTATAGGTTTAGTGATATTGCCGTCTATAGTAACAAGAACAAATGGATTTTTTTGGAATATTACAGCCAATATTACTAGTGCACCGCCTTTATCCCTAAGCTCGAGAGCTTGGTCAACTCCACTAATCCAAAAAACTTCGCCTTTGTGCAGCAGATTAAGCAAAGAAAAGTCTATGCTGCCTGGTATTAAAGCCACATCTAAACTATTTTGTTCATAAAATCCTTTTTGTTGAGCAGTATAAAAACCAGCAAATCTAGCACTAGGGGACCATTTTTCGTTATAAAACTCTTCAAATTGTACTACATGATTATATCTTAGATTTACTTTAACGAAATCTAAATTAGATTTAGGCGCTTTTTCAGCCAGGATTATTGCAATTGCAAAAAGTAGAGATATTAGAATCATAAACAAGATTACAAAAAGCATATATTTCTTCATTATGAATATAATCTCCACAATCATTTAATTACTTTTCGCTTAAGAGATACTGTTTTATTGCCAAGGATAAATAATAAATTTTAAATAAAATGTATAAGGGCAGATTATAGGCTTACTTTCTTTTTTTTAAGCTGAATAAGATAAGACATCCCATATTTTTCAGTTAATTTTTTCTCAAAATTAGCCATAATTTCGGCAAGCTTCAAGGAAAATACGGAAAAAATAGGGGAAAAAATAAAAAAAGTTTTAGCTTGGGCATCATACTCAGGAAATGCAAGCCTAATATCTTCAATTTTCACTCTTCTTATGTGTTCGTCTTTATATTTTACGGGAGAAATCAAGTCCCAAAGCCTTTCAATAATACCCCACAGACTAGTATTATAATTAGGGGTAACAATAATAATCTTGTTAATATTTTTGATATAGCCCACTAAATCCTTATAATTCTTATCATCAAGATGCTCAAAAACGTCAATTAGAAGAGCGCAATCCAATTTTTGGGATTTCGGTAATTTTGTAGAAAAACTTGCAAAAGGGTGCAGCCTTTTTGCTGCAATAATTGCATCAGGATTCTTATCAACGCCAAAATAGTTTTTAATATTGATAAAATTAAGTATTACACCACTTTCACAGCCTACTTCAAGCACATGATCTTTATCCGGATTAAAAAGGGGAGATATTAGTTTATATTTATTTTTATACCAAAATCTCTGAACCTTTCGCCCATACAATGCATTATAACCATAATAGTATCCTTTCTTGTCATCTTTCTTGCCAGAAAGTTTTAGGCGCAAAAGCATTGTAAAAAATTTGAATATCTCATTTACTGCAAATTTGGTTTCGCCATATCTCCGGTCTATAAACAATATTGGAATTTCTTTAGTAGTATAGCCTCTTTCCTTTAGCCTGAATAGTATTTCCTCAAGAAAACTATAGCTGTTGCTGTTTATAGACTCAAACGGAAAATCCTTGAATACATATGAATAATAACACCTATAGCCTGAAGTGCAGTCATTTGCGCTCAGTTTCAGTATTTTACTTGCAAAGACATTTGCGCATTTGCTAACTGCTTTTCTATAAATGCCCCAATTTAATACGCCTCCGCCAGGAATATACCTCGAGCCGATGGTTATCGGACCTTCTGAGTTTAAAAGCGGTATTAAATATTTAGGATTATGCGAAAGATCAGCATCCATTGTTATTATCTTAGTGCACCCATCGTTAATAGCCTGTTTTATTCCAGCCAAAACAGCCCCGCCATAGCCTCTTGCATTTTTGCGTACAATAACCTTAAGATATTTTTTTTCCATTGACTTGCAAAAATCAGCAGTGCCGTCTGGAGAATTATCATCAACAATATAAATAGTATATTTTACATGCTTTAATTCAGCTTCTATTAGTTTTACCAGCTCCCCTATATTTTCAATCTCATTATAAGTGGGTATTATTATGCCGTTCATTTTGTTTCCATTGCATATACTTATTCAGACAGGATATAGTGAATTCAATTGGTTTAATAAACTTAACCTTTTTGGCATATGTGCCTATGAGAATAATAAAGCATAAACCCCTAGATATTAAAAATAAATATAACCGCCGCAGCTATTTAATTACTTTTTGCATAAAGAGTAGTATGAAAATAGAGCTGCATACAGCCCATTATGCAACTATGCCTTGAATAATTATTCCCTGGGTTCTGGAAAAGATTTAAATACAAACCCCTGCTAACTTATATAAAATGAATATAATCCTTATAAATCCGCCGCAAACATATCCTAAAAATTGCTATGATAAATCAAGTCCTAGAGCATGCATACCTCAGGGCTTGATTCAGATTGCAAGCTGCCTTGAGCGCGATGGCTATAAGCCAAAAATAATAGATGCTTTTACAATTTCAGAAGAATTATTACATGAAACTAAGGACAACATTCACTTTGGCGCATCGTGGAACTCAATTAAAGAGGCAATAAAAAAAGAAAATCCGGATATTGTAGGCATAACAAACCAGTTCACGTCACAGAAAGATAATGCCATAAATACTGCAAAGCTGGTAAAAGAGATTAATAAAAATATAATAACAGTAATAGGCGGGCCGCATGCCTCTGTAAGACCCGAAGATTTCCTGGAAAGTGGATATGCTGATTTTGCAGTTATAGGCGAAGGAGAGCATACATTCAGGGATATTATTTCTTACATGGAAAAAAAGAAGAATATTGAAGATATAAACGGATTAGTTTACAAAAA
>ERZ1292633.4372-Hain-H41-02um-R1-4372-length-13139-cov-5_pt1 | contig 13139 bp, 12 predicted proteins | sample MGYA00564406_ERZ1292633 | MGnify/ENA primary metagenome ERZ1292633 (study PRJEB36523, sample SAMEA6512639) | groundwater metagenome | collected 2019-01-08 | study: AquaDiva: Metagenomics assemblies of 32 groundwater samples
ATTTTGATATCTGGCCGAATTTCTGCCGATTCTTTCTTGTCCTTCTCTTGTTTATCGGCGGCTGTGCGGGTTCGACTGCCGGTGGCATGAAGGTGGCAAGAATAGTGCTGCTTCTTAAGTCCAGTGTAAGGGAGACGATCCGTCTGCTCAGGCCAAGGGCCATAATGCATGTTAAGCTCAACGGTAACCCGGTCAGTGAAGACATAATTACAAACATATTAGGATTTATTGTAATACACCTTGGACTGTTTGTTATTTTTTCCCTTATCCTGACCGTCTTTGGCAATGATATAATTACGTCATTCAGTGCGGTGATCACGGCGATGAGCAACGTGGGTCCGGGCCTGGCCGATGCGGGCGCTACCAAAAACTATAGTGGATTTGCTTATCCCTGTAAATGGGTACTAGCTTTCTGCATGCTGGTGGGCAGGCTTGAAATATACACTGTTATACTTATCTTTGTGCCACTGACATGGAAGAAATAGGTTTGTAACAAACACAAGCAATCGTGTAACTAAGAACCTGAGGAAATGCCAATGGCAGGACTTGGAAAGGTAAAAAGTGTTGCAGTATACGGGATTGAAGCCTATGTTCTGGAGATAGAGGTGTATGTTACAAGTGGGCAGTTGCCTTCAACGGTGGTTATTGGACTGCCGGATGCCGCAGTTAAAGAGTGCAGGGACAGAGTAAAGGCGGCGCTCAAGAACTGCGGGTATAAATTTCCTTTAAAGAATATCACCATTAATTTAGCTCCTGCGGATAGAAAGAAAGAGGGGCCTTCTTTTGAATTGCCGATAGCAATGGGCTTCCTTATTGCTACAAACCAGATAAATACGGACAAAATAAACGAATACGGTATAGTAGGTGAACTTGCATTGGATGGCCGGGTAAGAAGGGTTAACGGCTGTCTGGCGATGGCGATGAAATGTAAATCAGCAGGGTTGAAAGGGTTAATACTTCCCGCTGATAATGCGCCGGAAGCGGCTATTGTGGAGGGTGTAGATGTTATCCCAGTTAAGACGCTCTCTGATACTGTAGGTTTCCTGACAAATGAGTTATTTATTTCTCCATTCTCCTTAAACCTTGCGGATGTTTTCAGCGATTCCTCCCATTACGAGATAGATTTTATGGATGTTAAGGGGCAAGAACATGTAAAACGTGCGCTCACCGTTGCTGCTGCAGGAAACCATAATGTACTTATGATAGGGCCTCCGGGTTCGGGCAAAACGATGTTGACGCAGAGGCTTCCTACCATAATGCCCATGTTAACGCTCGAAGAGGCTATTGAGACTACTGTGGTACACAGTTCGGCAGGGCTTTTAGGCCCGGATCAATCCCTGATAGCCACCAGGCCTTTTCGCAGTCCACATCATACCATCAGCACTGCTGGGCTGGTTGGCGGCGGCAGCTTTCCGCGTCCGGGAGAGGTGAGTCTCACTCATCATGGAGTTCTCTTTCTTGATGAACTGCCCGAATTTAACAGGAAAACGCTGGAGGTGTTGCGGCAGCCGTTAGAGACGGATGAGATAACGATTTCAAGGGCGATGAGTTCAGTGATGTTTCCGGCAGAGATAATGCTGGTCGGTGCTATGAACCCCTGCCCGTGCGGTTATCATACTGATCCAAAGAAAGAGTGTCACTGTACACCGCGCCAGATTCAAAATTACATTTCCAGGATTTCGGGCCCTTTGCTTGACAGGATTGATATTCATGTTGAGGTTCCGAATGTGCAGTATAAAGACCCGGCCTCTGACTCTACGTGTGAGTTGTCTGAAGAGACCAGAGAAAAGGTTACGGAAGCGCGCAATATTCAGTTAAAGAGGTTTCAAGGGCTCAAATACTCAACCAATTCCCGTATGTCCGCAAGGGCGATAAAAAAGCATTGCGCATTAGACAGTCAGGCAGAAGATCTGCTTCATCAGGCTATGACCGAACTCAATATATCTGCAAGAGGTTATAATAAAATGCTTAAGGTGGGGAGGACAATTGCGGACCTTGATGGTAGTAAAGACATCCGGCTGGAACACATTTCAGAAGCTGTCCAGTACAGAAATCTGGACCGTGATTTGTGGAAATGATAATTTGATTTAATTCCAATTCCTTTCACAAAGCCGCGCTGAGTGTGACAAATCACAAAGACCACGAAGAAAAAATTAAAATATTATTTTCTCTTGCTTTAATTATTAGTGTGTGATATAGTATTTTTTGAGTTGGTTGTTACGTTGTTCAATATATATACTTATATAAAGGCTACAAGGTTTCCAACCTTGTGGTCTTTTTTTATTTTTTTACCTTTTTACTATAAAGGGGGTGATTTTCAGTATGCAAAATGGAACAGTTAAGTGGTTTAGCGACTCAAAGGGCTTTGGCTTTATTACTCAGGAAAACGGAGACGATGTCTTTGTTCACCATACCGCAATCCAGTCTGATGGTTTTAAAAGCCTTTCAGAAGGGGACCAGGTAGAGTTTGAAGTCGAACAGGGTCAAAAGGGTAGCAAAGCCTCAAAAGTTGTCAAAATATAAATATATTATAAAGCGTACTCATATATTTTATACTGTATAATCTATCGAAAAAGAGTTGTACATAATAATTAATATAGAGTAATTGTAAAATATTATTGTAATGATAACGTAAAAGCCCCCGATATCCATGAAAGGGTATCGGGGGCTTTGTTTATTTATGCAGAGAATAAAAAAAATACTTTATATCAGCATTATTGCACTGGGTTTTACAATCAATCCGGCAGGTTCCCTATTTTGCAGGTGCAATAGTCATGACATGTTGGTCTGTAGAGGTTTATTTATTTTAGTCCTTGCTAATATACATTTATAGTTTATACTGTATAACGTATACAGTAAACGTGAATTAATTCCTACCGGAAGTCAAATCGGCAATCAATCAATTCCATATTAAATGGAGGTTAATTTCGCTATATAAGGAATTTTGCGAAGCTAAAGGTTTTAAACCTCCCAGTTAGTTATTTGCAGGCGTATACACACACTAATGGAGTAAATTCGAATATTACGTTCTGTGTATATGTATATGGTGCAGCGTGGGCGCTTTTATTTGGGTTTGCTAAACTTGCCTAATATAAGGCATTGTACCGTCAAGATGGTATTCAGGGAATCTCTCTAAAGGATTACAATTAGATGCATTGCATCAATATTCGTCTATAATTGATTTCTTGCAGATTAAGAACTAGTACTTTGCTCATCTCTCTGCTTGTGATTTATTTAAATATTGTACACACATAGGACACTTTTCTATCCTGCGTACTATATTTTCTATATTGAGATATGAAATGTACGTATACAAAATTTGTAATTTTAAATGAATAGAACTATGAAGAACCTTATTCAGGAGACGTTGTAAATTGACTAAGACTATAATGATTGTAGAAAACAATGAGTATTTTCATGGCCTTTATCAAACGATGCTAAAGGACTTAGAATATAAATTTATTCATGCCTATGATGGCTATGAAGCAATGGAGAAAATGGGGGAAACAACTCCTGATGCAATAATCCTGGATATGCTTATGGACATGGTTACCGGAGATACGTTTTTCATGTATCTGAAAAACATCCCGGAATATGCAAACATTCCTGTGATAATAATCAGCTCCTCTCTTGAAAGGCCATACAGTTACTTGAGAGAAACTGATCCAAGTCTTATATTTATTGAGAAGCGACATCTGGCCAGGGACAGATTGATTGATGAAGTAAATAAAAAGATTTCTGTAATAAAAAAAACAAACAGAGTAATGTTCCGATTACCAGAGGTTGCCGCACATGACGCAAAGAGAGTTTGTGTCGTTGGTGATTTTAATAAATGGGATACTAATGCTAATCCTATGCAAAAGCTGGAGAATGGCGATTACACCATAGCATTTAACCTGGAGTCTGGAAGGGAATATCAGTTTCGTTACCTTGTTGATGGATCAAAATGGGTAAATGACAGTGATGCCGACAAATATGTGAAAAGCCCTTATATGAACATTTATAACTCTGTTGTTATAACCAGGAATTAGGTTGAGCCATGTTAATGTGTAGTTTAAAAGATTACGCCTGTTTATTCGGCTTTAAAAGTGATTAGAATGGTTTCGCAAGACGTTTCTCTTTTGGGATTTGACTTTTCTATTTTTGTTTTTCTAAAATGAGAGGGGGTGTTAATCGGCATGATAAACGGTACAGTAAAGTGGTTTAACGACAGAAAGGGCGTTGGCTTTATTTCTCAGGAGAATGGAGATGATGTCTTTGTACGTCATTCCTCAATCCAGTGTAAGGGTTTTAAAACTCTTTTTGCGGGGGATAAAGTGGAGTTTGAAATTGAAGAAGGGCAAAAGGGCTCCAGGGCTTCAATAGTTATCAAAGTATAAATACGTTAGTTTTATGCACATAAGACCTTTCTATCCTATGTGTTGCGCTACCTCATTGAACGGGAACCATAAATAAAAGGAGAATTTTGTGAAGATGGTTGTAAGTCTTGTAACCACTCTATTGTTGTTTTTGTCTTCACAATAGTCACTATACACCTCGCCAGATTCAAAATTACATTTCCAGGATTTCGGGCCCTTTGCTTGACAGGATTGATATTCATGTTGAGGTTCCGAATGTGCAGTATAAAGACCCGGCCTCTGACTCTACGTGTGAGTTGTCTGAAGAGACCAGAGAAAAGGTTACGGAAGCGCGCAATATTCAGTTAAAGAGGTTTCAAGGTCTCAAATACTCAACCAATTCACGAATGTCCGCCAAACAGATAAAGCAACACTGTTCACTGGACAGCCGGGCGGAAGGGCTGCTTCATCAAGCCATGACTGAACTCAACATCTCTGCAAGGGGTTATAATAAAATACTTAAGGTCGGCAGGACAATTGCGGACATTGACCATTGCAGGGACGTCCACCAGGAACACATCTCGGAAGCCGCTCAATACAGAAACCTGGATCGAGATTTGTGGAAATAATGATTTTTGGTCCATAAACCGGATGATTTGTTAGTACCTGTTTGTACCTTGACAGTCAATTGTTTGTTTGGTAAATTAGTTTTGGTATTCGTAAGATTTTTTCTGGTAAATATAAAATGAAGAAATTTCTGTTTCTGCAAATATTTTTGGTACTCTTTCTCATGATATCCTGTGAGATTCCATCTTATGGCGCCGATGATTTTTCAATACATTATAATAAAGGTATTGAGTTTTATAAACAAGGTAAATATGACCAGGCAGGAGAAGCATTTGAAGAGGCGATAAAAATAAAACCTAATGATGTTTATGCCCTCTATGGCTTAGGGAATACATACTATTGTAAGGCAAAGTATGATGAAGCCGTCAAAATTTATTCAAGGGCTGTCAATATAAATCCCGATTATGCGAAGGTGCATTATTCGCTGTCTCTGGCCTACAGTAAACTGGGAATGACACGCGAGGCTGAAAAAGAAAAGGCGATATTTAGAAAGTTGTCTCAGGGAGGAGAAAGCGAAGAAAAAACCAAAACAAGCGTGAAACCTTCTCGTATCAGTGAGCAGAGTAAAGAGACAGAACAGGTTGATAGTACCCCGAAAAAGACATTAACTCAAAAAAAACCGGTAGAAGCCCAAACAAAACCCGAAAGTAAGGAACCGACACGTACGCCCATTAAAGGACAAGAAGCAGAACCTAAAGAAAAAACTTCTAGTGAGATTCAAAAAACTCCGGATACAAGAAGAAGTACAGAGAGGGGTGATTCTCATTCAATCTTTAAGGGTTATACAGATGAAACGCGTAAGGAAGATAAACGTGTTTTTAGCAAGAAATATAAAGAAACATACGGCATCTCCAAAGGCCTATATGGCGGTATTAAGTTTTTTGTCCAGAATAAATGGTATGAATCCGGGATAAACAAGATATTGATTTGTGCTGCCGGCTATATTTTTGTAACTCAGATATGGCTCTGTGTTGTAACATTCTTTGCCCTGATAATCTGGAGAATTAGAGAAAAGATATAGGTGCGTTGCAAGACAAACGGGCAGGCGTAACCGAAAGAGAACCTCAACAAAGTTAAAAAGCGCAAAAGAAACGGTGTTTTCCCGATCTCAAGATATAATCATTCCTCAACTTTGAAAACTGGCGGTATTTTCTTCCAGCCTTCAAAAATAATACATCATTAATTCTTGTTGTCCTTAATACATAACCGGCATCAAAATTTTCACATACCATTTCCTCATCCAAATATCCTTTTTTGTTGAAAAGTACAATTGTAAATGTTAAAGAATTTGTCTATTATGTTTGCGGATCATAATGATGATAGATGTATGTGCTTTTTAGAATGATTTATAACGCCTGGCTATCCGGTTTTTGAACCGGCCTGCAATCGGAATTGCTGTAGGGGCGGGTACGCCCCTACACAACACTTATACACATACGGCAAGGGGGAATTTTGTTTAATATCAAAAAGAGTATTAAGTTTATAGCAGCCATAATCTTCTACTATTCAGGAATCTTTGTTTTCTATAAAAGATTTGTTATGAATGGAAAGGTTACTATATTGATGTTCCATCGTGTAACCGATACTTTTTTTGATATTAGTCTATTGGTAAAAAAAAAGACTTTTGAGGAGTGTATGGAATATATCGCTCAAAGTTATCCTGTAATTTCAATGGACTTCTTAATACAGAATTTTGATGAGTGGAAAAACATACCTGATAACAGCTTTGTGATTACGTTTGATGATGGATGGATAGATTCTTATAACACTGCTTATCCAATCTTAAACCAATTGAAGCTTCCTGCTACGATTTATTTGACTACAGGTTTTGTATCCTCAAAATGCAGTTACTGGCAAGAAGAATCGAACTTTTTACTTATACAAATAATAGCAAATAAGAAAGTATTCTTAAATACAGACAATACTATTTCCACGCCTGAGATAAGCCTTAAACTAAGAGATTTAATATCGAAGAGTCAAGCGGATAACCATATATTTAAATTTATAGATTATCTTAAAAAGTTTACTCATGATAAAATATTGAAGACTATTTCTGACATGGAAGCGTTTCTCAAAGGACATTCCATAAAGGCTAGTGAAGACAGGCACAGATCCTTTGCAAACTGGGTTGAGCTTAACAGTATAAAAGATTCTAATATTTCCTTCGGTTCTCACACAGTCAGCCATCCGATTCTAACTAATGAACAAACGAACGTAGTTAAGGAAGAAATTAGTAAATCAAGAGAAATTATAGAAAAGGAGACAGGAAGGAATATTATTCATTTTTGTTATCCAAACGGAAACTATAACGATGACATAAAGGGAATTGTTTCCAAATCGTATAAATCTGCATGTACAACCAAAGGCGGTTTTGTTTCAAAAGAGTCTGATATTTACAGCCTTAATAGAATCGGGATAAATGAAGAGATGATTACTGACCGTAGGGGCAATTTTTCTAAATATATGTTTACGCTTTCTATTTTTATTGAATCTCTAAAGTAGGGGCGTATTATCGTGCCATAGGCAGTCGCCTGAGGACTACCCTGTGGGCAACTTCAAGATCCGCCATGGCGAACAATACGCCCCTACGGGGTGAGATTCTTCATCTGGCTTAGAATGTCGGAAATAAAAAATAGCTGCAAGCTTTTCCGTAATAATAAGTAATTTATAGAATTTACTATATATTTGAGATTCAGGTTAAAATGGAAAGTCTGGAGAAGGATTTAAAGAAAATAATAGAGTGCTTGAGGACTCACAATTACACTAAATCACAAATTCTCCCAACAGAAAAAAATTATTGGAAACTACCATTAGAACCGCTAAATCTTTTGAATCTTTTGTTCTGGAAAAAGAATGCGTTATTTGAATGGTCAGCTTTTCCTGCATTTTATCAAAAATTATTTAAAATATTTTATCCACAGGTATTTTCTCTCTTTGAAATATTTTTTCTTAACAGCGAGGTGAAAAGGGAAGAGGTCTCCAGGTTTTTCAGCGAGGAGGACATCAATTCTTTTATAAAGAACAATATATTAAAAGAGTCAAATGGGAATTATAAATTTAATATAAAATTAATTCCGTATAGAGAGATGATTTTCAATAAAGGCGCTTCATGGTTCGGTAAGGATTCAGTCACATTTGCAGAATGCATAACTAAAGATTTAAATGGTAAGACGGTCGGAAACACATTAGATATGTGTACAGGAACGGGTGTCCAGGCAATAGTATCTAAGAAATATTCTAAAAGAGTAACCGCATCGGATATTAGAGAACAGTCAATTCAAAACGCTATACTGAACTCTAAAATTAATAATCTGACAAATATTACTTTCTTAACTTCTGACTTGCTTAAAAATATTTCAGGAAAATATGATCTGATCACGGCAAATCCACCTTATGGTATTGTTTCAAAAAATCCTGATGATAAAACATATGGCCTTCACACCGTTTTTGAGTTAATAGAAAATCTGGACAATCATTTGAACAATGGTGGAATGGCGAAAATTATTACTGAGTCTGTGGTCAAAAATGGGAAAGATATGGTACTGGAAAAGATTAAACAGGTTTTTAGCAATAAGGATTACACAATAGTTTTAGCACCGTTAGATTATCATATAAACAAACCGCTTTTTAAGTTAGTTCACAAAGAATATGGAATTTCGCATATACCACTTTATATCATAACCTTTAGAAAGTATGGCAAGAATATGATTGTATTACTCAAATTGCCGCTGGTTAAGAAAATAATATGTTTTGCTTATATCGCACTAATGTATTTTAAGTTTTTTTTAGGCATGAAAAGTGATTATAAAATCCAATAGCAATTTACTTGAAATTGACCAATTACTATGAAATAAACACTGCTTTTCCTGAAAGGTTTATTAAAAAGGGAAGGGTTTAATGCTGTTTTTTGTCAGGCGCCAACCGAACAAAAGACCCACTCTTATGCTGTTGGAAGGATTCAAATAGACGATAATGACCTTAACATCCTGCTCATTAATACATCTAAAACCTATATCTTCTTTAAGGATTCCAGATACTGGGGATGTGGCCGTCAATGTAGATTAGATAAGGTTACTCATCTAATCTCTAACACTCTTAACCGATTGAAAGGTAAAGACGTAAGCTAAAGAACCAACCCGTATTGATAAACAAGCGGAGGTAAATTACAAAAAAAAGTTGCTAATATTTGAATACCGTGTTACAAACAAATCATGCTTCCTCTTGCAAGAAGACATCAATTGACCGACTTACTCTTATATTAAAGATCCTGGATTTAACTAACAAGTGCAAATTTCAAGAGTTGACAAGAAGGGTTAGCTGTAGTAAAAGGCAACCTCACAAACTTGTCAATAGAAAGGGAGGTGTTTAAAATAAATGAAAAATCAAAACAAGAAAAACAACAGTTTAGAGTATAGAAAACAATGGGCAAACAAAAAAGTATTAGTTACTGGTGCTGATGGTTTTATGGGATCTCATCTCACTGAGAGATTAATTGAATTGGGAGCAGATGTTTCAGTTTTTGTAAGAGGGACTTCCATAAATGGCACGACACAATATACCTTGAAGAAAATCCCACCAAAGGTCAAAAATAAAATCAAAAACTTTATTTGTGGTGATATTTCGTGCCATGACTCCATTGATTTAATAAGAAAGAATTCTCCTCAAATTATTCTTCATCTAGCCGCAAACGCATATGTACCATTTTCGTTCCAGCATCCAGTTGAAGTGATGAACACAAACCTTATAGGGACTTTAAACGTATTAGAGGCATCAAAGCAGGTTCCTGATATAGAAAGGATAGTATGTACTTCCTCTAGTGAAATATACGGTACCGCTCAATATGTACCGATGGACGAAGGGCATCCGCTTAATCCCTCATCTCCTTACGCCGCATCAAAGCTGGCAGCAGACCGGTACAGTTACTCTTACTGGAATACTTATGGCTTACCCATTGCCGTCATTAGACCCTTTAATACTTACGGTCCGAGACACGTATATGACGTCATACCCTTTTTTATCAAGCTGGCTCTATTGGGGGAACCGTTAACAGTACACGGGACGGGGGAACAAAGCAGGGATTTTACATATGTTGATGATATGGTAGACGCTTTTTTACTTATGGGTATACATCCTAATGCTGTCGGTAATGTAATTAATTATGGGAGTGGAAAAGATTACAGCATCAAAAAGATTGCAGAATTAATTAAAGAGATAAGTAATAGTCCTTCGCAAATTGTATTTGGTGAAAGAAGGATATCAGAGGTTGAACGGCTGTTCTGCAATAGTTCTAAGGCAAAAGAACTATTGGGTTGGGAAGCGAAAATTGATATTGAAGAAGGCTTGAAAAGAAATATTGCATGGTGTAGGCAAAATGGGAATCTTGACAACTTGATATAAAAAGTAAGTTAACGTTTGTGAGAACAAATGACAAAAAAAGTTTACAAATCACTTGATGAACTAGGAATTTCCTGGTCAGATATAGATAAGGCAATATCCCTAAGTGAGAATTGGCTATTGAACTCTGGGATACAAAATATGCATAACAGACCAAAATTGTACGGATCTTTTAATTCATGGTATGATAAAGATTTAAAAATATATCCATACATTTACTCAGAAGTGACAGGATATGGGATTACACTTTTTTTATATTTAAATAATCTATCGAAGGATGATAAGTGTTTAAATAGTGCTGTCGCTGCTGCCAACTGGTTATTAAAGTATGCCTATGAAGAACCATCCAATATAGTGAAATTTAGATTCTATTACCATATTGATGATTTTAGCCCGAGACATGCATATACGTTTGACACAGGCATAATTATAAATGGACTTGTTAATCTTTACCGGCAGACAAAAGATAAGTCGTTACTAAATAAATCAATTGATATGGCAAATTGGGTAACTGATGTAATGCAAAGAAAGGATGGGGAGTTTCTTAGTTTTTATGATATAGATGATAACATAAGACTGCTTTCTCCTGATATATGGTCTAAACGTCCTGGTGCTTACCATGCTAAAATGTGTTTTTGCCTGCTTCGTTTGTATGACGTCGTAAGGAATGAAAAATATCTGAATGCAGCAAAACAAATTTGTAATTGGACATTAAACCAGCAATTGGAAGATGGGAGATTTTTGTGCATTTCTGAAGAAAATATCACCAATGCCCATCCCCATTGTTATGGCATAGAGGGTCTTCTTTATGCAGGTATATATTTGAATGAAGAAGAATACGTTAAAAATGCAGTCAAAGGGATCGTATGGTTGTTAGATAAACAGCTACCTAATGGCGGGGTTCCTTCAGAATTTGTTGGAGACAGCCCTGTGCTCAAGGAAAGATGTGATGCATTGGCTCAAATGATCAGATTAAGTTTAATTACATTGGATATGAAAAGATTAAGTGAAAAGTACATACCATCAATAGCAAAGATGATCAAACGGTTATTAGAATTTCAATGCCAGGAGTCAGATCCTTCTGCAAAAGGAGGTTTCTATTATATAATAGATAGTAATGGGAACAAGGTAAACCACATTAATTCATGGGCAACGATGTTTGCACTACAGGCATTGTGTATGTTTAAGCAAATGACAAATAAGAAAGGGAAGTTTGATATAAATTATTTCGTATAGATAAATTAGCTCCTTAAGTCGCTAATTTCTTAGTTTTGCTCCGCAAAATGCAACAGATTCTACATTCATCAACCACTGTTATTAAAGCATCTAAGGGTTGGGTTCCGATTAGGCTGAGAGATCTTTGGGAGTATCGTGAGTTACTCTACTTTTTAACCTGGCGGGATATCAAGGTACGCTACAAGCAAACTGCATTGGGAGCCTTATGGGCTATCATACAACCTTTTTTTACCATGGTAGTCTTCAGCCTGTTTTTTGGCAGACTGGCAAAGGTTCCTTCTGATGGTATTCCCTACCCTATTTTTGCTTTTGCGGCACTTGTACCCTGGACATTTTTTGCCAATGGATTGAGTCAATCGTCAAACAGCCTGGTGGGAAGTACTGATCTTATTACAAAGGTATATTTCCCACGTTTAATCATTCCTGTTTCCAGTGTTCTTTCCGGTTTCATAGACTTTGCAATAGCATTTATAGTGTTTATGGCCATGGCCTTCTATTATGGAATATACCCCGCGTTGTCTATTATCTTACTGCCATTCCTTTTACTTCTTGGGTTGATAACCGCTTTGGGTGTAGGGTTATGGTTGTCGGCGTTGAATGTGAAATTTCGTGATGTCAGATACACTATCCCGTTTTTAACGCAATTTTGGTTGTTTGCGACTCCAATTGCTTATCCCAGTAGTTTACTTTCTGAGCCCTGGAGGACTATTTACGGTATTAATCCCATGGTGGGAGTGGTGGAAGGTTTCCGATGGGCACTTTTAGGTGTGGATACCGCACCGGGTGCTATTATATTTGTTTCTGCACTTGTTTCTATGGGTCTCTTAGTAAGTGGAGCTTTTTATTTCAAAAGGATGGAGAAGTTCTTTGCAGATATAATATAAATTAGTTCGCTCCCCGCCTGAACGTAGTCGGGCAGGCGTTCACTAATTTATGACATTTGCTTCGCAAAGCTATTAGAAAAAATTGGGATTTGTTATTTGAGATTTATAATTTATAAAACTAAACTCCATTACAAAAGGAGTAGAAGATAATCTTAAAAACTATTAATATTTTATACTAGGAGGCATATGATGATAATAAAACCAGAAGTGATACGGTCTCTTGAGCGTGAAAGGGAGATATGTTCCTTTGCTATCCATCATTTAGAGGGTAAGTGTAAAGAATTTGAGGAAAGGTATCGCTGGACAACAGAGGAGTTCCTTCAAAAATTTGAAGACGGTTCAGCAGGAGATGATGAGGATTTTTTTAGATGGTATACGATTGCTCAAGGGTTAGCCGATTGGAAAGTTACAAGAAATGCATTGGAAGAGGTTCTCGTTGGTTAGTAGATATGCAACCGAACTTGAAACTGAAGTTTCAAGTTCGGTTGTGGTTATCAGCTATCGTTTTCAGTTAACCATAACCAGCCCTACTACAGGTCATATCGAGGCATTGCTAATGTTTCAGGATGGCTCCAGGCTTTCTGTCTTTGAGTTTCTACGCTATAGCGGAATGTGTCAATGGAAATTAGACACTTTTTTTAAGAATTTAGACTCTAACCAT
>ERZ1292633.4373-Hain-H41-02um-R1-4373-length-13138-cov-8_pt1 | contig 13138 bp, 13 predicted proteins | sample MGYA00564406_ERZ1292633 | MGnify/ENA primary metagenome ERZ1292633 (study PRJEB36523, sample SAMEA6512639) | groundwater metagenome | collected 2019-01-08 | study: AquaDiva: Metagenomics assemblies of 32 groundwater samples
TGGGGGTGATCTATGCCAATGGCCAGGGTGTGCCGCAGGACTATTACGAAGCCTTAAGGTGGTTTCGCCTGGCGGCGGCACAGGGGAATACGCTGGCGCAATTCAACCTGGGGGTGATGTATGCCAATGGGCAAGGCGTACCAAGAGATTATGAGACGGCCGCGCAGTGGTTTCATCTGGCTGCAGCAAAAAGGAATGCGCGGGCGCAATACAGCCTGGGGGTGATGTATGCCAATGGGCAAGGGGTAACGCAAAGTTTTGAAGAAGCTGCAAAATGGCATCAGCTGGCAGCAGCACAGGGGGTTGCGCGTGCCCAATTCAATCTCGGCGTGTTGTATAACAATGGCCAGGGCGTGCCGCAGAGCTATCAGGAAGCGATGAAATGGTATTTGCTGGCGGCGTCACAGGGGTTCGCACGCGCCCAGTTCAACCTTGGCCAGATGCATGAAGAGGGCCGCGGCGTGCCGCAGGATTATCGGGAAGCGATGAAATGGTTTCGCCTGGCGGCAGTGCAGGGATATGCCGAGGCCCAGAACAATTTGGGGCGACTCTACGCCGAAGGTCGCGGCGTAACCCAGGACTATGTTCGTGCCTATATGTGGTTCAACCTGGCGGCAGCGAAAGGGGTCAGTGCAGCACAGAGGAATCGGGATGCGGCAGCCACGAGGATGACGCCTCCACAAATTGCCGAAGCGCAAAGAATGGCAAGAGATTGTGAGCTGCGCGATTACAAAAGCTGTGATGAGCAGAATGCAGTGACAGAGCCAGGATCAGTTACACCGCCGTAACGATCAAATTAACCGGCTGGCGCGGCTTGGCCACACCAGCCGGGTTGAATCAGGGGCAGGTGCTACTCACCCTCGCCGACAGGTTCACCCGATGTCCCCAAGAACCCCCGTCCTGCCGCAAAATAAATGTTAATCGGCTTCTCGTTACGCAGCACATCGAGGACGCTCTGGAACATGGCGGACGGGAGGTGCATCTTGATAATCCCACCATCGTTCGCATCGGCTTCAAAGAACATACCCGGATCGTTGAATCGTACCCAGGCCAGGGTTTTGCCCGCTGCATCACTTAACTGAATTTGGGCGCGGTTTGTCTGGTAACCCTCCGGACTGCCATAAAACAAAATACTGTAACTTGCGACTGCAGACATGTGCCTTCTCCTTGATGAGGTTATGGCGGCGGTAATGACAACTTTCGTTCCGGCGCGCCACCGGTTACGCCGGAATCTGACTGAGTTTCAGAATCGACTCATTGAGGCTTCGGCCGATTCTCCGTGATTTTCATCATCTGCTTGGTAAAGTCATCCTGGGGCAGTTGCTTCAGCAGCGTTTCTACGGCTTTTGCTGCGGCTTCTGCGGCGGGCGCTGCGTTAGCCGGTAGCCGCTTCAATGCCACGCTTTCGCGCAAAGCGATGAGCCACCAGATTCCGCACCAGTGAAATGTCGGTGGGAACAGCGTGGCGCAGACTTCATCGCCGCAATTGGCGCGGATGGCGGCCAAATGCGAGATGTGATTGCCCAAGGTAGTGGGGGTGGTCGCTCCTGCCGGGGCGGGCGACCAAGTGGCGCACACCATGTAACAGCCAGGCGGGATCTCGATCTCAAGATGGCCGCACTTGGTCGGCATATTCGTGTACACCCGGCCGCACCACTTGAGCAGTTCGCCATCGCAGTGCAGCACGTGGACATACCATTGATGCTCGTTATCAATCTTGCAGGGTTCACCCACTTTGGTGACCCAGACGTTAAGTTTCGCTGTACTCATTTTGTTTTCTCCTTAGCCAAGATATGTTTGGTTGCTCTGCATTACCCAGATCAGCCGCCGCAACCACGTAAGCGACCGACCTAAAACGTTCCAGCTAACTGGCGTTCAACAGCAGAGCGGGGTGCCGCGCCGCTGTTGAATGTCCAAGTTGAGCGATTTGTTGGCGGTTTTTACTATGTCTATGCAGACACTTTATCAAAGGGTATTCCCAGCGCAGCAGCCACGCCTCTGCCATAAGCTGCATCAGCTTTCAGGCAGTTCCGGATATGACGGAATTGGATTTCACGGGGCGCAGCTCTGATAGAGCGGGCGGTATTGTCAAACAGCACTTGCTGTTGTGCTGCGCTCATCAAGCGGAATAGTGCTCCGGGTTGGGAGTAATAATCCTCATCTTCGCGGTGGTTCCAGTGATCTGCCGCACCTTCCAGGCTCAGAGGCGGTTCGGAAAAATCCGGCTGTTCTGCCCATTCGCCTTCGTTATTCGGCTCGTAACCCAGGGTGCTGCCGTGGTTGCCATCTACGCGCATGGCACCATCGCGGTGATAACTGTGCGTGGGACAGCGTGGAGCATTTACCGGGATAAGATGATGGTTGACCCCCAAGCGATAACGTTGCGCGTCGCCATAGGAAAATAGCCGGCCTTGCAACATCTTGTCAGGTGAAAAGCCGATGCCAGGCACAATGTTGGCGGGGTTGAACGCTGCTTGTTCCACTTCGGCAAAGAAATTTTCCGGATTACGGTTGAGTTCCATCACCCCCACTTCCATCGGTGGGTAATCCTTATGTGGCCAGACCTTGGTGAGGTCGAAGGGGTTATAAGGGCAAGTTACGGCCTCTTTCTCGGGCATCACCTGAATGAACATGGTCCACTTGGGAAAGTCGCCCTGTTCCAGACTTTGATACAAGTCACGCTGGTGACTTTCCCGATCTTTGCCGATCAGCGCTTCCGCTTCGGCATCGGTGAGATTCTTGATGCCTTGTTGGGATTTCAGATGAAACTTGACCCAGAAACGCTCATTGCTGGCGTTGAGCAGGCTGAAGCTGTGGCTGCCGAAACCATGCATGTGGCGATAGGTGGCGGGAATGCCGCGATCACTCATGACAATGGTGATCTGGTGCAGGGCTTCCGGGAGTGAAGTCCAGAAGTCCCAATTATTTTTGGCGTTGCGCATATTGGTGCGCGGGTCGCGCTTGACAGCGTGATTGAGGTCGGGAAATTTGAGCGGATCACGCAGGAAAAATACCGGGGTGTTGTTGCCCACCAGGTCCCAGTTTCCCTCTTCGGTGTAGAACTTCACAGCAAAACCGCGAATGTCCCGTTCGGCATCGGCCGCACCCCGTTCACCAGCCACGGTACTGAAGCGGGCGAAGAGATCGGTTGTTTTTCCTATCCGGGAAAAAATCTTCGCTTTGGTGTAGCGCATGATGTCGTGAGTGACGGTAAAAGTGCCATAAGCGCCGGAACCTTTGGCGTGCATCCGGCGCTCAGGAATCACTTCCCGGTCAAAATGCGCCAGCTTTTCCAGAAACCAGACATCTTGCATCAACTGCGGCCCGCGTGGGCCAGCGGTCATAATGTTCTGGTTATGTGCCACCGGGCAACCGGCGTTGGTGGTCAACTTCTTGTCTTGATTCATCATGCTTCTCTCTGGAAGTGATGCGTGGGTTGATAGCTGACAATCTGAAACAGTCACGCGCGGCCAGTTCAATACTTAAAATGCGTCGCGGGACTGGAGTGAGAATTATCAGGAGGGATTCTCACTGGAAAAGGCCACTTTTTCACGGTGCACCTCCAGGCCGGTCAGCAAGTGGATCCGTACAGTTAATAAATAGACCTTGCTTTGCTGCCCAACAAGGCTTTTTCATAAGGAATTTTCTAAAATTAATTTTCGTTGCACGCCTCAGGCAGCAATCGAATTACCTGCTGAAATGGTTTGGCTGAATTTGTAGCAGGAGAGGGAGGCGCTGCGCAGGTGTTGCGGCTTCGATCTATTCTTGAATGTTTGCTCATGGCCGATCAGGAGAGGGCGTTTGGTGTTGCTTCCACTCAACACTCGTCAGCGGGTTGCCGGGCGCGTTGCTTTCATTCCTGCGCCGGTTCAATCAAGTCCGGCGAATCGTACTGTGGACTGTCGATCTTGCGGCTGATCGGATAGGCTTCCATCAAACGTTCGGGATAAGGCCGCGCCATCGATTGAATCCTGATGATGTCGTTGAGGTTGGGATCGATCCATGCGGCGTAATCTTCCGGCCGGATAATGACCGGCATGCGGTCATGGATCGCAGCCATCAGGGGGTTGGCCTCGATGGTGAGGATGGTGAAGGTGATAATGTCCCCTGCAGGGCCCTGCCAGGTCTCCAGCAGACCCCCCATTCCCATCGGTTCAGCATCGCGCAGCCGGATCAGGTAGGGCTGTCTCCCGTCGCGTGCCGTCCACTCATAAAATGCATCCGCCGGAACCAGCACACGACTCTCGCGGTAGGCGTGGCGGAACATCGGTTTGATCGCCGCTGTTTCCGCCTTGGCGTTGATCGGCTGTTGCAGTTCTTCGGTGTCTTTGACCCAGGAGGGGATCAGACCCCAGCGGGCGAGGGTGAATACCCGATTGCCGGCATTATCGACACGCACCACCGGAACCGTCTGGGCCGGTGCGATATTGAAATGCGGCTTCAGGTCCGGGTCATTGGTAGTGGCGAAATGCTCCTTGAGCCTGACAGGCGATGCATATAAGGCGAACCGTTCGCACATGGTTATCTTTTACTCAATTTTGCAACCGGAGCCTTTGAATAAGTCTCGCTGCTCCAGGCAGGACTTGTTCTGAGATTCCCTGGTTAGAAACTAATGAACTTCGCATCCGGCCGTGACACCTGCTGATGCAAGTCGTTCATGCCGCCAAATGATGCGTTCTTCACCAGCATGTCTTCCCTGATGGCGCGCGTCTCGGCGCAGGGTTTGCACACGAGGACTTTGGCGTTGGGACTGGAAAATACTTCCGCAAATTTCGCAGGCGGACCGAAAGGAATCATTTTCTGGTGGGCGCCGTCGAGGGCGATCGTGACCGCGTCATGAAACAGCATGACCATTACCGTATCGCCTGCCTGCAGCGCAGAGGCGGAAAAAACGAATGGCAGCGCAGCCCGTGTGACATCCGTTGGCCCCCATGTCGTAGAAATGACGTAATGCATCTGACCTCCTAAATTGATTTGAATCGTATCGTGGCTAGTTAATGTGATCTGTTGCAACTCCTGGCACGGCACTTACTCTTCCGGCATGAGTCGTCATTGTAATATTCCTTACCTTCATGATATCTCGCTTTTGGCGGAGACACGCTTGCCGGCATATGACATACCCATCGGGACATTTCCTGATGATGCGGGTAACGTTCTTTTTGTAGAACATATCCGCCGAATATTCAAGATTAAGGGACCTTTGAATAAATCTTACCTCGACGCAGCGGGTATGGACACATCCGGCAATTGGCGGCATGGGCGCACCACCGTTACCCCATGAATGCTGGCAGGCAGGGCGGTTCGGCGCGTCCTTGAGTTGCTGGGAATCAATGCGTGAAACCAGGTATCTATGCCAATCAAATACCTATTTCTCTGATGACTGCTGTCCTCAGTAAGGTTCCATTTTTGCGCCAGTATTTCATCCAATTCCTTGGCTAGCGGCTCCAGAAGCCGCTAGCTGCCGCAAGGTGCGTGTAGGAATTCTTCCTACATGCATGCTGGCGGAAATCCTACTGAGGATTTGGAAAAACTTCCATTTACTTACACCTTATGCAAGTTGAGAATGCGTTCACTGGCTCATGCATCAGGTTCGAGCCCGCGTGTTAACTGGAAAGGAGTATATGAATGGATGCTAACCAGATGCTGGGAGAAATCAGAGAGATCAACCTTGGCTACATGCTGCTGGCGCAGCAGATGCTGCGGGAAGACAGAACTGCAGCAATGTACCGGCTGGGAATCGGCAAGGACGTCGCCGATATCATGGAGAATCTTACCTCCAGTCAACTCCTGAAGATGGCTGCTTCCAATATGTTGTTATGCCGTTTCCGCTTTGATGACCGCCTGATGGCGGAGATGCTGACCAGTCACAGCCGGGATCGCACAGTATCGCAGTTCCATGCAGCTATTCTGATGGCCGGGCAACCCGCCGAGGCAATTGTGTAAGCCAGGTATTTTCAGGAGCCAGAGACTATGCGTAATAAAAGTATTCTGTCAGAGGCAAAACAAATCCAGCTCGCGAGCGAGTTAATCAGGTTGGGAGCGCGGTTGCAGGTGCTGGAGGCCAACTCTCACCTGAGTCGGGAAAGACTGGTCAAGCTCTACAAGGAAATAACGGGCGTCTCCCCACCCAAAGGCATGCTGCCGTTTTCCGAGGATTGGTTTACGAGCTGGCAGCCCAACATGCATTCATCGCTGTTTATCAACATCTATAATTACCTCGCTGCGCATGCGGATGTTCGTGGCATCGACGCCGTGATTAAAGGTTATAAGCTCTACCTCGAACACATCGAAGCCAGCCAGCTTGAGCGGGTGCTGAGTCTGACGCGAGCGTGGACTCTGGTGCGCTTTATCGATAGCAGAATATTGTGTCTCGCACCATGCAGCAAATGCGCGGGGGATTTTGTAGTGCATGCGCTTGAGCTTCACTCCAATCATGTTTGCGGGCTGTGCAACATACCTTCGCGCGCTGGCAAGACCAAGAAATATGCACAAGTAATCGCATCTAACATGCAGCAACTCAACGCTGCTTGAGGACACCTGCTGTTCTGAGATCCCCTGCAAGTTGATTTTACCCGGACACCAGGATTGCCTGAGTGTACTGGCACCCCCGGGAATTGAGGGGTGAATTCGCTCCTATTCCAGACTTCGGCAGGGTAAGGGCATGTTAACTTTCTTCAGCAGATTTCACCGGCTAATGGTGGTTGCATACATGACATTCTAGGGCGTACTTACAATGCTGGTCATCATCGGATATTTGATTGTTTTGGGAGCCGTGTTCGGCGGTTTTGCATTGGCCGGCGGCCATGTGGCGGCCCTGTTTCAACCCGTCGAGCTTCTCATGATCGGGGGTTCGGCGATCGGAGCATTTCTCGTCGGTAATTCGGGCAAAGCCATCAAGGCGACCTTGAAGGATATGCCAAATGTCTTCAAGGGTTCGAAATACAACAAAGCGCTGTACATGGAACTGATGGCGCTGCTGTATGAAATTCTGGCGAAAGTGCGCAAAGAAGGATTGATGTCGATCGAGGCCGATGTGGAGGAGCCGAAGGAGAGTCCGCTGTTTACCAAATATCCGGTAATCGTTGCCGAGCATCACGCAATTGAATTTATCACCGATTATCTGCGCCTGATGGTGGGGGGCAATCTCGACGCAATGGAAATCGAGAACCTGATGGATAGCGAAATCGAAACCCATCACCAGGAAGGCGGGGTGCCGGCTAGCGTCATCCAGAAAGTAGGGGACGGGCTGCCTGCCTTTGGCATCGTCGCGGCAGTGATGGGCGTGGTGCATACCATGGAATCGGTGGGCATCCCACCGGCGGAACTGGGCAAGCTTATTGCTGCCGCGTTGGTGGGTACCTTCCTTGGAATTCTGCTTTCCTATGGCTTCGTCACTCCCCTGGCTTCGAAGCTGGAGCAGCGGCTGGATGAATCCAGCAAGTTGCTTGAGTGCATCAAGGTGACGCTGCTGGCCAGTCTCAATGGCTACTCGCCCGCCCTGGCGGTGGAGTTCGGGAGGAAAGTGCTGTATTCAACCGAGCGCCCATCATTTCTCGAACTGGAGCAGCATGTCAAGCAGACCAAGAATAAATAACAGTTTGCACTGGTAATACCTGAGGTATGCATGGCTGAAGATATCCAGCAGAAACCATTTGTCGTCAAGCGTATCAAGAAACGCCATGGCGGGGGGCATCCGAGCGGGGTGTGGAAAATCGCTTACGCCGACTTCGTGACCGCGATGATGGCGTTCTTTCTGCTGATGTGGCTGCTAAGCAGCACCGACGCAGGTACTTTGAATGGCGTTTCCGAGTACTTCAAGACGCCATTAAAAGTGGCGCTTGCTGGCGGTGAAAGCAGCGGCGATAGTGCCAATCCGCTCAAGGGCGGTGGCAAGGACGTACTGGAGCGCGATGGCCAGGTAAGAAAGGGCGACACCAAGAAACAAAAAGAGGTCATCAAGCTCGACGCAGCCAAAGCCGAGCTGAAGCGTGCTGAAACGGTTCGTCTAAAGGATCTGAAGGAAAAGCTGGAAGAGGCAATCGAGACCAATCCAGCTTTAAGGCAGTTCAAGGAGCAGTTGATGGTGGATATCACTACGGAAGGTTTGCGCATCCAGATCGTGGACGAGCAGAATCGCCCCATGTTTGCCGTCGGCAGGGCGGAGTTGCAGCCGTATACCCGCGTCATACTACGTGAAATCGGCAAAACCTTGAACGAGGTGCGCAACAGAATCAGTCTTTCCGGCCATACCGATGCCAGGCTTTATCCGTCCGGTGAGAAGGGGTACAGCAACTGGGAGCTTTCCGCAGACCGTGCCAATGCCTCGCGCCGGGAACTGATTGCGGGTGGTATGGGTGAGAGCAAGATCCTGCGAGTAGTCGGACTATCTTCGGCAGTGATGCTCGATAAGGATAACCCGCTTAACCCTATCAACCGGCGCATCAGCATCATTGTAATGAACAAGGAAGCAGAGGAGGCGGTAACCAGGGAGAGTGACCACCTCGTCGAGATTGGCGGCCAGGAAGGAATCAGTAAGGAGAAGATGAGAAATGCAGCTCCCCAACCACAATAGGCTGGCAGTTCGTCACGGATTTCCAACCGTTTCAGTCGCGGCCATGCCGCCGGCATTAACAGCGCTGCTCGCCCAGTTTATGGCTTTGCTGGTTGTGGGCTTGGCGGTGGCCATGGCTCCAGCGCTGGGGCAGGGGCAGCTGCCAGATCAGATGCAGTGGGCGCTGTTGCAGGGAATGATCGCAGCAGCCATCGGTCATTGGTTGGGTATGGCCAGGTGGTGGCTACCGATTAACTTGATGTTTATTCCCGCAGCGGTGGCAGCATTGGCAATAGATTTGTCCCCGCTCTGGTTCCTGGGGGCATTCTTGCTGCTGGCACTGGTTTACGGAAAAATCTATCGGACGCAGGTGCCGCTGTATCTTTCCAGCCGTGCGGCGGTCGCGGCGGTCGCATCACTGTTACCGCAGCAGCGCAGCTTTTCGTTCATCGACTTGGGGTCGGGATGTGGCGGGTTGCTCCAGCAATTGAACAAAGTGCGGCCTGACGGTATTTATCAGGGCATTGAGGCAGCGCCGTTACCATTCCTGTTGAGCAGATGTCGCAGCGCCTTTGGGGTAGCCGGCTGGCGTGTCAGTTGGGGTGATTTCTGGCGTCTGGATCTGGCCCGCTACGACGTGGTTTATGCTTACCTTTCGCCGGTGCCCATGGCGGTGCTATGGCGCAAGGCGCGTAAAGAAATGCACCCTGGCAGCATTCTCATCAGCAACAGTTTCGTGGTTCCCGGAATTGAGCCGGAAGTGACCCTCAAGCTGGATGATTTTGGCGGCTCTACGCTGTACCTGTGGCGCTTATAAGGAAACACCATGCCGTTATTGCCGACAGAAACAAAACAGACAAGAACATCAGCCCTAGGCGCGGATATGCAGCAGGGGGCACCGAAAACAGTTCCGGGTGGCAAGGCTGCAGCCAGCCTGGACAAATGGGCGACCTTCCTCAGCCAGGTAGAAATACCGGTGTTGCGTACTACGGTTGATGCGCTTGCCCGGCTTAAAGAAAACGAGGACAACATTACGGCACGTGACATCGCTGGGGTCATCCTGCGCGATCCCATGTTGACGTTAAAAGTACTGCGTTATATGCAGGAGCGCCGCAGAAGCAGTGAAGTTACCGAAATCACCACAGTTGAGCACGCCATCATGATGCTTGGCATCACACCATTCTTCCAGCAATTCCACCAGATGCAAGTGGTCGAAGAAATCCTTGTGGAACGCCCCGAGGCGCTGGAGGGTTTCATGGCGGCCATTGATCAAACCCAGCAGGCAGCGATGTATGCATGGGAGTGGGCAGCGTTACGCCATGACATCGAATCCGATGAAATCATCGTCGCTACGCTGTTGCACGACATTGTCGAGATGCTGCTATGGTGCCTGGCCCCGGAATGCGCAATGCAGATAGCCCGGAAGATGCGGCAGGACAACTCCCTGGATAGCGCCGCGGCACAGAAAAGCGTGCTGGGTTTCAGCTTGATCGAGCTGCAACTGTTATTGGCTGAGCAATGGCATCTGCCTGCTCTGTTGCAATCGTTGATGGACGATGTGCATGATGATTCGCCGCGGGTCCGCAATGTGGCGCTGGCAGTGGCGTTGGCGAAGCATTCCGCCAATGGCTGGCACAATGTTGTACTGCGGGATGACTACGCTGCGATCGAGAAACTTGTCGATGTTTCTCGCCATGAAATCATGATGAGAATTCGCCGGGCATCGCTGAAGGCCGTCCGGGGATTGATTGGGTACGGTATGCTGCGCCCCGCGGTCTGGCTGCCGCCTCTGCCGGTAGAAGAGGATGCCGGGCGCGAGACTGGCGTTGGGGAGAGTGTCGAGACCTCGAGTGAGGTACTGGAAAGAGTGACAAAACTGCTGACCTCGCCTGCCGCTCAGCATCCGGATTTTCTGGAAGTGCTGTCGCTGGTTTTTCACGGCATGTATGCGGGAATTGGTCTCAACCGGGTATTGTTCATGGAGATCAACGACGCACACAGCAAGGCTACGGCTAAATTCCTGATCGGAGCAGAGGAAGCATCGTTGCTGCGGAAACTTCAAATTGACCTTGTGCATCCGCATGTTTTTTCCCGGCTGATGGGCAAGATGGAGGCAATCTGGTACAGTGCCGATACGCAAAATGAGCTGCAATCACTCTTGCTGGAGGAGATGATCCGGATCATCTGGAATGGTGTTGGCAATTGTGAATTTTTCGCCATGCCCATTCTGGTCAATGGTGATCCCATTGGGCTGATTTATGCCGACGGTGGCCGGAACCACCCAGTTCTGAATTTGAACGAATATACCGAATTCCAGAGGCTTTGTCTGCTGATGGCAAAATCGCTGGGATAACCGGAAAGGGCACTAAGCTTTCCGCAGAACCGACCGTTAACAAGCACTGACTGCCGGAGGGCAGTGTTATTGAGTGAAATGGCATGGTAACGCACAGCAGGGTAGATACGGTATTCAGCGCAGCGCAGCAACTGACGCTAAATCGATATGCAGGATAGAAAGTTCGCATTTGATGGAGATGCTGATGGTTGACCAGAATATGAAATTTTTGGTGGTGGATGATTTTGCCACGATGCGCAGAATCGTTCGCAATCTTCTGAAGGAGTTGGGTTTCAACAACGTCTATGAAGCTGAAGATGGCGCAATGGCGCTGCAGATGCTGCGTAGCAGTAGCTACGATTTTGTTGTTTCGGACTGGAATATGCCCAACATGGATGGGCTGACCATGTTGCAGAATATCCGTGCGGATGCGGCGCTTAAAAAAATTCCGGTGCTGATGGTAACCGCCGAGGCCAAGAAGGAAAATATCGTAGCCGCCGCTCAAGCCGGAGCCAGTGGTTACGTGGTCAAGCCGTTCACCGCCGCCACCCTGGAAGAGAAGCTCAATAAGATTTTCCAGAACATGGAAAGTAAGGGTTGAATCTGGACTGATACTCGAGTTGGCTATAGCCGATAAGCGCACCAGTAAGCAAATGTTATAGCCAAGATGCCAACAACATACACGATACAGAGAACCTGAAATGATCAGCCAACAGCAAAATACCGCGATAGCAGAGACTGGAAGTACAGATCCACATACTGTGGATACACTAATCAATCAGGTCGGGCACTTGACTCGTACGCTGCATAACAGCCTGCGGGAACTGGGTTACAACAAGCGGCTGGAAGAGGCGGCTTCCAAGATTCCCGATGCCCAGGACCGGCTTGCCTACGTGGCGCTCATGACCGAACAGGCAGCCTTACGTGCGCTGAACGCGATTGAAATCGCCAAACCTATTCAAGACAAACTTGCTGCTGATGCGACTGCTCTTTCCAAACTGTGGCAACAACTCGATGCATCGGGTTCTGGACAACTCGACAGTGATGCATTCAGGAATCTGGTGGCGCGAACCCGCAGCTATCTCAACGACGTACCCGACCATACCAGCGCCACCAATGCTCAATTGATGGAAGTCATGATGGCTCAGGACTTCCAGGATCTGACCGGGCAGGTCATGAAAAAAATTACCAAAATGGTGCAAGGTCTGGAACAGGAGTTGCTGCGACTGTTGATGAATAACGTGCCGGCAGATAAAAAAGAAGAAATTAGCGAAGGGCTGTTGAATGGCCCGGTGGTAAATTCTGCAGGACGCACCGATGTGGTGGCCAACCAGGACCAGGTGGACGATCTGCTGGCAAGCCTGGGTTTCTAGTTCTTTCCGTGCCGGAGGATAAATTCGGCTTTCAAGCAGCCCCTTTATACTTTCTTGTCCTAGGACGGCATAGAAAACAAAACGCGCAGACCCTCTGTAACTTGCTGTGACTGCAACAGTGATGTTGAACGGCAGTTCCCGCAAGGCAGGTTATTCCAGTTTGCCTGATGTCCTCACCGGAATGAGGGATTTTCCACTCCCCACTTCCTACCCGCCACTCCCACTTCCCACTCCCCATTTTTCACTTCCAAGCTCCCCACGATCCCAAATAGCGGCATAAATGCCCATCTATTTGCCGGATTGAATCCGTGACTGCCGGTTAATAATCGCGACTAGACATCAGGAGTCCGCATGGCCGGAGATAGTCAAGAAAGCGATCTGGAAAAAACAGAACCTGCAACGCCCAAGAAATTAGAGAAGGCAAGGGAAGACGGACAGGTAGCGCGTTCGCCAGAACTTACCACCTTTATCTTGCTGCTCGTCGCTGCTGGGGGTGTATGGTTTATGGGCTCCAGCTTGATGGGACAGTTGTCGGCGGTGATGAGAAACGGCCTGCGACTGGAGCGGGAACTGGCATTCGATTCCCAGCTCATGTTGCCGCGCCTGGCCCAGCAAGTATTCGATGCGTCACTGGCATTGCTGCCATTGTTTCTGTTTCTGACAGTAGCAGCACTGGCTGCGCCGATGCTGATGAGTGGTTGGCTGTTCAGCGCCAAAGCCCTGCAGCCGGACTTCAAGCGCATCAATCCCATGAGTGGTCTGGGCAGGATGTTCTCCAAGCGCAGCCTGGTGGAATTGATCAAGGCTCTGTCCAAGGCGCTGGTGATCGTGGGCGTGGGTACCCTGATACTATGGCACTCCAGAGATGCGGTGCTTTCCCTG
>ERZ1292633.4374-Hain-H41-02um-R1-4374-length-13133-cov-5_pt1 | contig 13133 bp, 12 predicted proteins | sample MGYA00564406_ERZ1292633 | MGnify/ENA primary metagenome ERZ1292633 (study PRJEB36523, sample SAMEA6512639) | groundwater metagenome | collected 2019-01-08 | study: AquaDiva: Metagenomics assemblies of 32 groundwater samples
TGATTTTACAGAAGTAAAACTTAGATCTAAACTTCATTTAATGATTGCAAATGCTGTTCCACCAAGAGTAGTAGCTTTAATTATTAATTCCTTAATTCAGCAAAAAATTTTAAAATAAAGAGGTAATAATGTCTATAAAAAAGAGTAAAAATATTACACAAATAGATAAAGATTTAGCTGAAAAACAAATTCAAAATGAACGTAAAACAGTTGATTATGATACTAAGGAATATACAGTTGAAGTTTTAATTCAAAAATTTAAAGATAATCAAAATTATGATGAAAATAATAATAATGAAGATTTTGAGGGTGAGATATATATTCCAGATTATCAAAGAAAATTTGTTTGGAAAGAAGATAGACAGTCAAAATTTATAGAGTCAGTAATTTTAGGTTTACCAATACCATTTATTTTTACAGCTGATATGCCTGATGGAAGATTAGAGGTTGTCGATGGTTCTCAAAGAATTCAGACACTTAAAGCATTTATTAATAATAAATTAGAACTTTGTAAACTTGAAAAATTAACTTTATTAAATGGCTTTATGTTTCAGGATCTTTCTATTTCGCAACAAAGAAAATTTAAAAATCGCTCTATGCGATCTATTGAATTAACTGATAAAGCTGATGAAAAAATTCGTTCAGATGTATTTGAGCGTATAAATACTGGTAGTGATACTTTAAAAGAAATGGAAAAAAGAAAAGGTATTTATGCAGGCCCTTTTTATGATTTTATCCATGAATGTACTAAGAATGCTAAGTTTAATAAACTTTGCCCTATATCAGATAGTGTAAGAAAAAGAGGTGAAGCAGAGGAACTAATATTAAGATATTTTGCTTATTCTGAAAAATATCTTCAATTTAAGCATAGTGTTAAGGATTTTCTTAATGATTATATGTCAGAAAAAAATGAAAAAGGTTTTGATAAAAATAAGATGAATATATTCTTTTTAGGTATGCTAGATTTTGTAGATAATTTTTTCCCAAATGGATTTAGTAAATCAAGTAATGCTAAATCAACTCCAAGAGTTAGATTTGAATCAATTTCAATTGGAACAACATTAGCATTAAGAGTAAAACCCAAGTTGATTCCAAATGATGTTACAATTTGGTTAAATTCTGATAAATTTAGTGAACATACCACATCACATGCAAGTAATTCAATAACAAGACTTAGAGGAAGAATTGAGTTTGTTAGGGATAAATTATTATCTAAATGAGAGAAGTAATTACAGATTTTAATAAAAGAGTAGATGAAATTAATAAATATTTTGTACTTTTATCTCAAATAGTAGATGATAATGCAGAGCTATTTTTTAGAAATGAGAATAACTATAAATTGATTGATAATGAATTACATAAAATACTAAAAGCCAATGGTTTTTTACTTTTATATAATCTAATTGAATCTTCAATAAAAAGTTCAATGACAACTATTTTTGATTCTATTACTCAAGAACAAATTCCTTATAAAGAATTAAGACCTGAATTTAAAAGAGCATGGATAGAATTTAGATATTTAAATTTTCAAAATAAAAATCCTGATGATGTTTGTATTGAATTGAAAAATATGAGTGATTTAATATCTTTCTCTTTTGAGCAAATGAAAATAATATCAGGAAATTTAGATTCAAAAAAAATAAAAGAACTAGCTGAAAAATATGGCTTTTCATCTATAACAGATTCTTCAACTCGGGATGGGTGTGAGTTAGTAATAGTAAAAAATAAAAGAAATGCATTAGCACACGGAAATATTTCTTTTTCTGAATGTGGAAGAGAATATCATTTAAATGATTTATTAAGAATAAAGGAACATGTTATTAATTATTTAGACAATATTATTAAAAATATTGAACAATATTTAATTAATAAAGAATATAAGGAAAGAGCATGAAAATCATACTTCATCTAATATTTACTATATTCAATACTTATTTTATCTAAAGTTTTTTGCAAGAGTTCTTAGAAAATATAATCCAAAACCAGCTTTTTTACTTCAAAATATGGATTTAGCATATAGATATAAGAAAATTTCAACAAAAAAAAATAAAGATATCTCAAAAAGTTGGAGAAGATTGTTATCAAGATTTTGTTTTAGATTTTTTTATTAGTTCGGTAGAAGATTTAAATAAGTTAGCTTATATGTTAAAAGCTTAAGATATTGATATTAATGAACCCAAAAATGAAATACTTTTAGGTAAATTTGTGATGATTGAATTAAAATTAAAAGAAAAAGTTTTTGCTAAAATGAAGTACAAAATGTTTGAAACAAAGAATGTTCAATGACTTTTTCAAATAAAAAATACTTTGAATAAAATTGTTTTGACAGAACTTTCTAATTATGATTTTTGTCTTTATAAATCTAGTTTGTGAAAATAAAAAACAGCTTTTTTATGATATATAAAAGTTCGTATGTACAGCCAAAAAAACTGTATATACGAAGGTTTTTATATTAGGAGTATTCTTTTATTTTTGATATAATTCAGATATATACGAAACTAGTTCGTATGTACAGATGTTATGTACAATTGAAGTTTTTATGGAAAAGTTATCAACAAGTTTAGTAAATAATTACAAAAGACATTTATTAGGAAGAATGAAGTTAAAATTCTTCCAAAAGTTAACTGGAGCAGAAAATTCTTATCCATCAAATAATCAGGTAATTGAGTATATCGAAAATATAGAAAATAAAGATTATTCAATAGCTTTAATGAGGTTATTGTTATTAGAAGATATCGGAGAAACAGATTATCAAAAACTTATAGAGTTATATAATTTAGACCTAGTAATAGCATATTTAGAAAAAAATCCCTTACCAAATCCTATATTTATTGAAATTTTTGGTTGTAAAGAAAGAAACTTACCCGAAACAATCGGGGTTTATATTGATTGTTATAAAAACTCTAATAATGAGACATGTTATTCAGTTTTACTTTTTTCTGAAGAGAACTTTTTTGAAGGAGTTCATTTATATTCAGTAATCAGGTTATCTACTCAAACTCCAGAGCCTTTTATTATAGTATTTTCAGAGAATAAGCCCATTGAATATACTAGAAAAAACTATTTAAATAGTGAAATAAATCTTTTTCTTGTAAAAATATTGAATTATCTTTACAATAAACCAAATCCAATTAACTACATTACATTTGATGAGATGATTCTTTATAATAAAGAAATTACATTTACTGCACCTAAAGCACCAAAAGACAAAAGGTTTGATAAATTAATAATAAATTCAGGAAAAGGTTTAATCCATTGTATAAAAGCCATCACAGATATTGAAAATATACAACCTTTTGATATTGATTTTTGTTTAAATTACCCAAAAGATTTAATCAGTGATTGGATGGATAAAATTGAAGAAAAGAAAAAAATGGGTTTATTGGTTTATTGGGATGGACAAAATTTTATTACTAGTGATGATTATTGCTATTATTTAGCATTAAAAACTTTAAGTGAACAGAAAATATTAATTATTTGTCTCGGTCAATTTCCACCTAATAAGGCAAAAGTGATTGAAATTGGAAGATCTGAATTAATACCAGGAGCTTTTAATACTTCTGATAAAAATAATTATCAAGATTTAAGCAGAAGCGAAAAAGAAGAAAAATTATCTCAAGAACTCCAGATATTTAAAATAACCAGAAATTTAGAAAAATTTAAAAGAACCTATAAAGCCATAATTTTAACTGAAGATAAAAATTTCAACTTACTAAAAATTATTCTTGAGTCTTCAGGATTTAAAAAAGATGAGTTTGAAATACTTTCTTATGAAGGATGCACAAATATTTTATCAATAAAATTATTAATCGAATTTTTGAATAAAAGAGAGTTAGATCATAAAATAATTGTTCATAGAGATAGAGACTATTTATCTAATGAAAAAATTAATAAAATAATAAATGAAATTGAAAAATTAAATGCAAAATTATTTTTAACAAAAGGAACTGATTTGGAATCTTATTTTGTAAATATTGAACATATTAATGCCTTATATCAAAAATTGACAAAGTCACAAATTCAAAAATTAATATCTGATTCAATTAAAGAAATAGAAAATACATCTTTATCATATATGAAAAAAAGCTATGAATTTGTAAATTTAGGCGAAGAAAATTTAGATGAGATAATAATAAAACAATATAATTCAAATCAAAATATTTATTTCCATGGGAAAACTGTATTAAGAGCCATAAAAGCTAAATTACAGAAACTATTAAGAAAAAATTCTAATTTATTACAAAAAACAGATTATTTAATGGATGAAAACCTAAAAACTATGGCTAAAAATATATGGAAAATGTAAGAACTGTACATAACAAGCCGCTATACGCCATAGCCATTAGGGGGATACAGCAAGCAATAGCCACCATGAGTTATGTGAAACTATGAATAAAAATGAATGAAATAGAGTCATATCTAAAAAATAGTTTATAAAAACTAGAATAGTTATATTATTTGAGGTTAATAAAAATGACAAATACTGAGTATTGGTTAAACAGAGGATCTATTGATTTAGAAAATAATGCTTCTTTTAGAACAATGGTTGATGCTGTAAATTGTTTCGGGAGAACTTATAAACCCAATGGAATTTGGACTGGTGGTGTAAAGCACCCAGAAGAAGAGAGAAAACTTATATGGTTTCCTAAATTATATGGAAATGCTTATTGGAATAATAGTTTTGATGAAAATGATACTATAATTTATGAAAAATCTAAAACTGATTTGAATCATTTTTCTGACTCAATGAGAGATGCTTATATAAGCATAAGAATACTTTTTAGCAAAGAATCAAGAATAAGCCCTTATGTTTTTAAGGGAGAATATGAGATTGACAAAGAAAAAAGTAATTCTACTGATGGTGTTGCTTGGAAAAGAATAAGAACAAGCGTTATAACATATAGAACTACAACAAGGTAATTTTAAATTTAAAAACAGAATTAACCGAACCATAAAAAAATGTATAATCTAAGTATGTATTATTGTTTTTATGGTTTAGTTTTATGGTAAAAGGGAAAGGAATAGAAAAAAAGTTAGTAAGATTTGACTGGGCGATAAAAAATATCCTCAGAGATAAAGCTAATTTTGTAATTCTTGAAGGTTTTTTATCTGAATTACTAAAGCAAGATGTAAAAATAATAGAACTGCTTGAAAGGTGATACTTCGGCTACGCTCAGTAACCAATCAAATAAAGAAAGAAAAATAGAAAAACTAAATAGAGTTGATTTACTTGTAAAATTAGCTAAAAAAGAAGTAGTAATAATAGAAATCCAAAATGATGATGAATATGATTATTTTCAAAGAATTTTATATGGTGTATCAAAATCAATATCAGAAAATTTACAAGAGGGCGAAAAATACAAAAGTGTAAAAAAGGTAATATCAGTAAGTATAGTGTATTTTGAATTAGGTCAAGGAAATGATTATATATATCATGGAACAACAAATTTTGTAGGAATTCATAAAAAAGATAAATTAGAATTAACATTAGAACAAAAGACTTTATTTAAGAAAGAAGATTTATTTGAAGTGTTCCCAGAATATTATATATTGATGGTAGATAAATTTGATGAGAATACAAAAGATGGTTTAGATGAATGGATATATTTTTTAAAAACTGATAAAATAAAAGAAGATTTTAAAGGTAAAGGATTAAAAGAGGCTTTTACTCAATTAGATGTTTTAAAAATGAATGAAAAAGAAAAAAGGGGTTATGATTATTATTTAGCAGATACTCAAAAGTTTAAATTAGAACAAGCAGAAGAAAAAGGGCTTGAAAAAGGTAAAAATGAAGAAAAAATTTCAACCGTTTTAAATGGAAATAAAGAAGGTATTTCTAATGAAGTTCTTTCTAAACTAACAGGCTTAAATATAGAAGAAGTAAAAGAAATATTAAAAAATGCACCACTCCAAGAAAATGAAGAATAAAAATATAATAGGCTACGCAAGAGAAAAATTGTAAAAATTCTTTCCAAGAAAAATTATTCAAAAGAAACAATAATAGAGATTTTTGAGTTTTTAGATTTGTTATTGAGCTTTAAAAGTAAGAAATTAGAAATATTATTTGATTTGGAGGTTGATAAAATGCCAAGTGTAAAAGAAAAAGAAACAATGGGTAGTTATAAAAGATTTCTTTTGAATAAAGGTAAAAATGAAAAAGTAATTGAAATAGTAAGAAATGGAAATAAAAAAGGCTATTCAAATGATGTTATATCAGATTTATCAGGATTAAGTATAAAAGAAATAGAAGAAATATTAAAAAATGCACCACGCCAAGAAAAAGAAGAATAAAAATATAATACGCCACTTACAGCAATTTAATTCCTTAACTTAATGCCATTGGGCTTTATAACCAGTGGATATCTTGAAGCTTGTGCTATAGATATTATTTCAGTTGCACAGATATCATATTAAATAATTATAGTAAGATATATATGGAATGGGGTATTAATTGCAATGAATTATCTTAAAATGATTTTATTTATGATTTGAAAAATAGAAATATCAAATATTTTACTCTAATTTAAACAAAAGATATTAAAAATAAATGAGTTTGAAAAGTAAAAGTTAGGGATTCGAATACCCTAACTCAAACCCAGTAACCACGTTATTATTTAATGCTTATCTAAAATAAGTTAATACATATTTAAAATTCTAAATGTATTTTTAACTATTTTTTTCTTACTTTAAATCACTATTTTCTAATTATGACTTTGTTTTTATAAAATTAAATTAAAATCATCTTTTACTAAAAAAAATTTAATACTTTTTTATTAAATTTAACTGGTTTATCTAAATATAAATGTTAATGTTATTATATTAGATATTATTTTAAAAATATAAAAATAAATGAACAGTTTTCTTAATGATCCAACAATACAAAAAATAAAAGACCTTCTTAAACAAGGTAATTCTCTTCTAGTTAAAAATAATATTGATGATGCTATTGTTGTATTCAAAGAAATTTTAGATATAAAACCAAATTATTTTAATGCCTATAATTGCCTTGGAAGTGCGTATATGCAAAAAGACGATATAGATTTAGCTATTGATGCTTATAAAGCAGCAGTGAGAATAAAAGCCGATTTTCCAGAAGTTCATAATAACCTTGGCATTGCTTATGAAATGAAAGGAAAAATTGATTTAGCTATAGAAGAATATAAATCTGCTATAAGATTCAAAAATGATTTTCCAGATGCTTATTTTAATTTAGGTATTGCTTATTTTAATCAAGAAAAATGGAATAATGCTATTGAAAATTGGAAAAAAACTATAGAATTAAATCCTAAACATATTCAAGCAAAAAATAATCTTGCTTCAGCTTATGTAAAAATAGGGGCAAATGATTTAGCTATAAATATATGGGATGAAATATTACAAGATTCACCTGATTATCATATAGCTCATTATAGTTTAGGTTTTTTGTATGAAGACAAGAAAGAATACAGAAAATCGTTAGAAAGCTTTGAAACTTTCAATAAACAAGCTAATAATGAAGATTATTCAGAGCTTAAAAAAATATCTAAAGAAAAAATAAAAGAACTTAAGCGATTATTTTTTTAATTTAGCAGAAACTACGTAATTAACTAAATCATTTACAGTTTTTATTTTATCAGAACTTTCTTCAGAGATCTTCAGTGAGTCAGATTTAAATTCTTCCTCCAACATCATTGTAAGCTCTATTTTCCCTAATGAATCTATATTTAAGTCATTTATAAGATCAGACTCAAGTAATACTTTATTTTCATCTACACCTAATTCTACAATTAGATTAGTTATTTTTTTTAATATAGATTCAGAATCTTTAATTGTTTGACTCATTTAAACACCTTAAAATACCCTAAAACACTCAACATATTTTGATTATAACATTCTTATTTTTTTTTGGGTATTACTATTTTTGTATATTACTCAATAAATTTTTATATAAAGCAAAATCTAAATTTATTAGCATATATTTTTTTTTAAGTACATGATATAATTGATAAAAAAATCGCAGTATTCAATCAGAGGGTTTTAAATGAAAATTAATAAGAGTGCTTTATTGTTATTATCACTCGCTTTTTTTTCTCTTACAGCTTGTAATAACAGAGATAATCTTATAAATACTATTCCAAGTTATAATGAAGTTTTACAAAAAGATGTAACTAGACTATTAGATCAAATAAAAAGAAAACCAGATGATTCTGATGCTTATTTTAGTTTAGGTAAAATATATTTAGATTCTGAAAGACCAGACGAAGCAGCAGCATTATTAAAAAAATCATCAGATTTAAGACCAACTTTTGCTTTTGCTCATTATAAATTAGGTGATGCTTATTATAAATTAATTAGCCTTTATGGTAAACAAGAGCATATTCCTGCTGCTATATCAGAATATATAGAATACTTAAAAGCAAGTCCTAAAGATTCTGAAGCTTATTACAGATTAGGAAACTTATACGCTTGGAGTTTAAAAGTTGAAGATGCTAGAAAGGCATATAAACAAGCCATTGAATTAAATCCTAAAAATGTTCAAGCTTATCAAAAAATAGCAGATCTTCCTATAAAACTTTTTATGCCTACAGAAGAATCTATAAAACTTTTGGAAATAATAAAAAATGATCCTAAAAATGCAGATGCTAAATATAATTTGGGTAATATCTACTTTGAACAAGAAAAATATTTTGAAGCCTTGAATTTATATAATGAAGTTGTAAAAATAAATGATCATTATCCTTTTGTATATTACAAATTAGGTTTATGTTTAGCAAAAAGTGATAAAACCTTAACTGAAGCTGTTAAATCTTACAAAATAGGAATTGGTGAAAATCCAGCTTTTTCAGATTCATATTTTAAATTGGCTGGTGTTTATGGAAAACTAGGACAATTAGAAAATGCAATATCTACTTTTAAAGATTATATTCTTATAAATCCAAGTGATGCAGATGCTCATTATAGTTTAGGTAGTTATTATTTACAAAAAGCAGATTATGATAATGCTATTAAATCTTTTAAAGATGTTATAAAATTTGATGATAAAAGAACAGAAGCTTATTTTAATATGGGATTAGCTTTAGCAAAACAAAATAAATATAATGAAGCTATTGCAGCCTATAATGATGTAATAAGAATTAATCCTAAACATTCTGAAGCTTTAAGTAATTTAGGTGCTTTATATAACTCGCAAGAAAAATTAGATGCAGCTATTCAAGCTTATAGAGAAGCAATTAGAGTAAACCCAGCGGATTCTTTTTCTTATAGTAATTTAGCTTTTATTTATATGAAACAATCAAATATCGATGCTGCAATTGAAGCATACAAAGAATCTATAAGAATTAATCCTTCTTACGATATAGCTTATTTTAATTTAGGTAATGCTTATGTCAAAAAAGGTTCTTATCAAGATGCAAAAGATGCTTATAATGAAGCATTACGTTTGAATCCTCAAAATCTTGATGCACAAACAAATCTTGATAGATTAAAAATGTAGATATTTATATTAAAAAAAAATTGTAGGGTTTGATTTATCAAACCCTATTTTTATTAATATATTCTTATTTACAAGTTACTGTTGCACCTTTTGGTAACTCATAAAGCTTTTTTAGTGAAGCTAAATCCCTAGCTGATATTTCTCTTTTAAAAGGACTAAAAACAGGTGCCATTATATCTAAATTATCATTGTTTCCATAACTATGAACCAAACCAAGTGCATGTCCAAATTCATGAACAGCAAGTTTTATAATTTCTTCATCACCAAAATTTGTCGCTTCCGTTGAAAATAAAGCACTTCCTGGCTGTGCTTTTGTAGCAAGTTTTATATCAGCAAATCTTTTACCTTTTGATTTATCATATTCAGGAAGATGTGCTAATCCCCATGCACTTCCATATCCTTCTTCTACTTTGAAATACTCTAACCATTTAATAACGATATTTGCATCATCTTCAGAGGAAACAAAAGATAATTTAATAAAATTAGCTTTTGCTGGCCATTGTTTAAATGCTTGTTTTACAACTTCAGGGTAATTAACTTTTGAATCTCCTTGAAATTTTTGAGGAACTTTGGGTATATATATTTTTATTGGCATATCATCTTCTTCCCATCTTCTAAAAGATCCATCAGTAAATATACTAGGATCATTAGGGTTACATAAATAATGCCCATCATCATTAGATAATTCTGCTTTTGGTCCCTTACTTTCTTGTTTTACTATAGTTATTTTAGCTCTTGCTTTTTTAGCAAAATTACCATTCTTTATATTTTCTAAATATTTTTTTGCATCAGCTTTATATTGTGAATTTGAAGAAGATAATAATTTCTCTAACTGTTTTTTTGAAGTTTCATAATCTTGTGTTTCATACAGAGAAATAGCAAAACGATATATAAAATCTTGATTTGATGGTTCTTCTTTTATTAAATCTTTATAATATCCAACTGCATCTGAAAATTCCTTATTTTTAAAAGCTTTTTCTGCTCGCTCTCTCGCACCTTTAGCTTGTGTTTTTTTTATACTTTTGGAATTTATAGTTATTTCTTGAGAAAAAACACCTGAATTGTTTGTTAAAAATAACGTAGAAGCAATAAGTAAAGAAAAGAATACTTTTTTATTCATGAAAGAGGACTCCTTTAAAAATTAGATATGAATATTATATAATACTTTTATAAAAAATACGAAAAAAAATAAATCTCAGAGTACTGTTGCTCTGTTTTTATTAACACCAAAGCAAATCTTTTGAAACAAAATAAATCATGGCAAATATTTATAGGTACAGATGTTTTTCATATTATTTTGTGAATATTTGAATTACAAACCTGTACCTATAAAGAACTTGGGTAAAAATAGCTTATATTTTTTGAGAAATAGATTTACCTTGCATAAAAAGTAATAAATAATCTTTTCCACCAGCTTTAGAATCTGTTCCTGACATATTAAAGCCTCCAAAAGGATGAACGCCAACTAAAGCACCTGTACATTTACGATTTACATAAAGATTTCCAACAAAAAACTCTTCTTTTCCTTTTTGAATTTTTTCTTCATTTTGTGTATAAAAAGCTCCAGTAAGACCAAACTTAGTATTATTAGCAATATTTATAGCATCATCAAAATCTTTTGCTCTGATAAAACTTAAAACTGGTCCAAAAATCTCTTCTTGTGCTAATCTTGAATCTGGTTTTATATCAGAAAAAATTGTAGGTTCTACAAAGTAACCATTTTTATCCATTTTCTTTCCACCTAAAACTAATTTACCCTCTTCTTTTCCAATTTCTATATATTCCATAATTTTATTTATAGAACGTAGGCTTGAAACTGGTCCAACTTGTTTATTTTCAAAAGGTTCTCCTATGCTTAGTTTCTCAGTTTTTTCTTTTACTTTAGCCAAAACTTCATCATAAACAGAATCAACTACAATCGCTCTTGAACATGCAGAACATTTTTGTCCTTGAAAACCAAACGTAGCAGCAACTATTCCAGAAGCAGCATCTTCTAAATTTGCTTCATTATCAACAACAATAGCATCTTTTCCACCCATTTCAGCAATAACTCTTTTTATCCATTTTTGTCCTTGTTGAGTTTGGCTTGCTTTTTCATTTATTCTTAAACCAACTTCCATAGAACCTGTAAAAGAAACAAATCTTGTAAGAGGATGAGTTGTTAAATAATCGCCTATAACAGCTCCATCTCCAGTAAGAAAATTAACTACACCATTTGGTAAACCAACTTCTTGAAGTAATTCAAAAAACTTAGCTGCAACAACAGGAGCATCTTGAGATGGTTTTAACACAACTGTATTTCCTGTAACAACCCCAGCAACTGCTGTTCCTGCCATAATAGCTAAAGGGAAATTCCAAGGTGGAATTACAATGCCTACACCAAGTGGTAAATAAACAAATTTATTATTTTCACCAGCCGTTTTTGTTAAAGGGTGATCTTGTGAATATCTAAGTGCTTCTCTTCCATAAAACTCTAAAAAATCAATTGCTTCTGCTGTATCTCCGTCAGCTTCAGCCCAGTTTTTACCAACTTCATAAACTAAAAGTGCTGAAAAATAAAATTTTCTTTCTCTAATTAAATCAGCTACTTTAAAAAGATAACTCGCTCTTTCTTCCACAGAAACTTTTTTCCAAGAATTAAAAGTCTCATAAGCTGTTTTTATTGCTTTATCAGCATGTTCTTTTTCTGCCAATTGAACAACTCCAACTACTTCATCAAGATTTGAAGGATTTAAAGATTTATCTTTTTTATCTGTATATATTTTTTCCCCACCAATTATTAAAGGATATTCTTTATTGAATTCACTTTTTACTTGTTCTAATGCCGCTTTCATTTTTTCAATGTTTTCAGGATTTGAAAAATCAACAAAAGGTTCATTAGCAAATTCAGAATTATGTATAACTATACTACTCATAAATTTCACTCCGAAATAAGATACTCTTAAGAAATTATATCTTTAGTATCAAGACTAATCAAATTTTATTTATTTAATGACCTTATAAAAGTAATTTTTTTTCAAGTAATTGATTCATAATTCATCATTTATAATTTATAATTCTCTTAGTTATAAAATAAGGTAATCTTATGGAAGTAAAAAAGTTTTTAGCAGGAAATTTATGGAAAGATTCTACAGAGATTTATGATGTAATAAATCCTTATAATAATGAAATTTATTGTAAAGTATATAATGCTCAAAAAGAAGACTTTGAATATTCTATTAATGAAGGATTAAAGGCTTTTGAAAAAACAAAAAAACTTTCTAGATACAAAAGATCTGAAATTTTAAAAAATATCTATCAATTAATAGAAAAAAATACTGATGAATTTGTTGAATATATAGTAAAAGAATGTGGTAAACCAATCACTTATGCAAAAGCCGAAGTTACTAGAGCTATAATTACTTTTAAAATGGCTAGTGAAGACGTTTTAAAATTTGGTGGTGAACTTTTACCTTTAGATATAACAGCTCAAACAGAAAATTATAAATCAATTACTGAAAGGTTTCCAATAGGAATAATATCAGGTATAAGCCCTTTTAATTTTCCTCTTAATTTAGCTGTTCATAAAGTTGCTCCTGCAATAGCTACAGGAAATGTAATGATATTAAAGCCACCACCACAAGCGCCTTCTTGTTCTTTATTATTAGGAAAAATTTGTTTG
>ERZ1292633.479-Hain-H41-02um-R1-479-length-46910-cov-6_pt3 | contig 13132 bp, 9 predicted proteins | sample MGYA00564406_ERZ1292633 | MGnify/ENA primary metagenome ERZ1292633 (study PRJEB36523, sample SAMEA6512639) | groundwater metagenome | collected 2019-01-08 | study: AquaDiva: Metagenomics assemblies of 32 groundwater samples
CCCTCGACCGACCCTCGTTGGCACACTTTCCCACTTGTTGAACGCGGGGCAGGCTCCGATGGGGGTTAAATGTCAAAAAACCGAAACAAATCAATAACAAAAGGAAAGACGATGAGCGGCCAAAAGAGTACCACCTCATCAACCGTCCTTACCGAGCAGCTTCCGCTGCAGCTGCACCGCGGTCTTATGCACAACGCGGTTGAGCAGCCCCGCGACGGTGTACACGCCGCCGACGATGGCGCAGACGTATGTCGTGAAGTGCAATAGACCCGTGCGGTCACGATGGAATCGTACCGTGATTGGCGATAGCTGATAGCGGAAGAAGGCCGCTGGCATGTGCCCTCCGGGCAGGCCTTGCTTGTGCATCGACGCCGCGATCTGGTACGAGCGCTCCGTCGTTCCCTTGTCCTCGTAGATCGTCGGGACGACGTCGAGGTGGTACTCGTAGTGTGTGGACCCGTCTTCGAGCTGCTTGATGCCGTTCAGCGGATGCACCTCGCCCTCGTAGCCATGGTCCCCGTGGAACTCGATATCGCCGATCCACAAATAGTGAACCGTGTGCTGCACATTGATGTTGCCACCGTTGGCATATTGCATCACCAAGTGCTGCAGGCCGTGAGACGACACGTGGAAGTTGCCGGGAACTTTGTTGACCCCGACGTGGCCGCGCAGGTTGCACCCCTCCTCGCGCATGTTTTCGAACTTAGTGTCGCCCGGGTGATTACGATCGTACGTGCCGAGGTTGCCGCCGTTGCTGCTGACCCGCGTCATGGTCATTTCCCCCGGCGTGCCCATCTCGTGTCGTCCGAGCGCATCGACGACGTCCAAGCTGGTCAGAAAGCACGGCAGCTTGTGGAACGTCAGGTTATAGTTGATGCGGAGTCGCTCGCCCTGTTGGTCCTGAGCCACGAACATGTCGGATCGCAGCGGCGGATTGAACAGCGATCGCACCTCGCCCACGAAGAGGCTCATCATGACAATGCCGCATACGATGCTGATGATGGCGCCGGGAGCCGTCGGCTCCGTCAGGTCAATCGGGACGTGCCGGTAAAAGTCGAACTTGCGCAATTTGGCAAACATTGGGGTTGGTTTTTCGAAAATCGCAGAAGATACGGACAAAAGTGTATAAGAGAGGAATGGGCCGTCGATCGAGAGAGTCCGGTTCGCGACTGGATGAAGGAAGGAAGGAAAAAACGAAGGGCGGCCATGCCACTTCTTACTTTCAGTCTCATCACAATTTAGTTGAAGGGTTCACATCGCGCCTCTTTCCTGAGGGCCGAACTGTCGTACAAAAAAAAGAAAAATCCGTAGACTACAAAAATACAAAGAAGGTTCCTTCCTCCCCTTCTTCGGTGTGCTCCATCTTGAACTAACTCATCGCTAATAGCGCCGGTGTGTGATGTCCTTTCCATTAGAGCCGGAGCAGCATTTAATTGCTGGACTCGAACGTGTCACCGCTGAGCGCCACGGACGATGCCCCACCGAGCCTCAGCCGGCTAGCCTGCCGCGCGTGCGATCGTCCGTCAGACTGCTCCGCGACCTCTCCGCGGCCACTTTCTCGGCGGCCGATCGGAAGGCCGGGGCTCGCCGTGGGCCGCATAGGATGGCGCATGGCGTTGCCCAGGGTCTGGGTAGCCTTCGTCGATATGATCGGGACCGCCATTGTGGGGGGTTGGACTGCGCCTGCGGGAGGCTGTCGATGAGGAAACCGTGTGAGGGAAAGCACTTCCCTCCGTTCCATCCTCCGACGGGGGGCCGCCAGCGGCGGAGATTGCCGTCGCGCGGCGTGACGGGTGCGCAGCGTCACTAGAAAGCGATCGAGGGAACGGGCTGCCTGCATTGCGTTGAGGCGCTTCAAGGTGTCATCGAGCGACGGTGGCGCCGCAGAAGCCGCCGAGGACCGCGTCGTCGTCGACGGCATGCCGTGCGCCGTGGCGATCCACTTGATCTTGCTTGACATGAAATCCGCGGCCTCACGAGACGCGCCTTGCAAGTAGCGCACGAACATATGGGCGTCGCCCAGCTCCGCCTTGGCACAGCTAGCGGCGGCGTCGTAGACGGCCACGATGAGGTGCACACCTTCTGCTTCCTGGAGGTCAGCCGCGCCAATGCCGCTGCCGCGGACCTCTTCCTCGTCGTCTGGGTGGTGGTTCCCTCTCTCCCACTCATCCTTGCCGTCGTCGTCGTCTCGTGAGGCATGAAAGGGTCGTACCTTCAATCGCGACGGCAGTACGCACCGCGCGGCCGATTGCTGCTCCATCGCCAAGAGCACGTTCCCCTTCACCATGAGGGCGAAGCTCAGCAGCAGCGGCACGGCGGTGCGGCCACTGAGCACGGTCATCGGCGACTCGAAGTCCAGCAACGCGTGGTGCGCCTCCATCCGCTCCCCCAGAAACGTCGCCGCCGCGACAAGTAGCAGCTGATGTGCACTTTTGGCGAGGTGCGCCGCGAGCTCAGCGACTTGACACGCGCTTGGCAGTTTCCGCAGGGCCAGTAGAATCGCCGCGTGGTTGATCACGCACACCACGAGCTGCTCGACGAGGCCACGCGCCCCGCCCGCCGCCGCATGGGCGCAGTGCGCCCAGTCCTGCGGTTCGATCCCCAGCGACGTCAGGCGCCTCAGCGCATCCGTGGAGTGCATCAGTGCGCGGCGGTACCTCGTGGTCATGTAGTACACCGTCGCGAGGGTCGACTGGAGCAGCACGTGGGGCCACTGCCTCGCGAGCGCATCCACTGGCGAGAGCAGATCCACGAGGGAGTTGGCGTCCTTGTCGTCACCAGAGGAGGAGGTACCGGGGCCTGCGAGGGTGGAAGGAAGGGCACGGGCGGCGGCGGTGAGATTCCGGCGGTGGTCGTCCGCGACGACGGGGGACTCCGTCGGGGAGACTTGGAAACTCTTCTCCTCGAGCATCAACTCGGCGATTTTGAGGAGTTTAAGTGAGCTTTCCACGTTGTCCGCAGGCAGCCGGCTGCGCCGATAAACGAGCTCCCACGGATCTCGGCCGCTGTACAAAAGGTCAAGCGCACCGAGGCAGCATTCACGAACCACGCGAACGCACGCAATGCGCTGCCGGGCCTGTGGTGGCGGCTGCCACCGGCTGCGGGTCGGTCGAAGCGCGTCTTGTGCCGCGGCGTCGATGCGCTGCAGCCACAGCTGCTCACGAGCCTTGACATCTGCGGCTGTGGGCTGCATTTGGGGGGCACAACACGGAAGGCCCTGAAAAACGCCACGCGACTCCCCCTATCGTCCTGTCGTAGTGTTCGCCTATCCCCCCGTGATCGTCATGAAGAAGAAGAAACAACCCAACCGTCTAATCCCGTGCGTGCGATGCGCAATCACCACACGCCAGGGCAGCTCCACCTCTCTCTTCAGCAACACAACGGGTGGGGAAGTCGGGGCGAATGACACTGTGTGGTTGGTGTGTCGATTCCTGTCGTGAAGACGCAACCGGAGAGGTGCGCGGATGTGGGAGGACTCGCCTCAACTCCTAAACGTCGATGTCTTGGAAACGGCGCCGCTCCACACGAAACTCGATGCCTAGCGTCTCACAGAATGATGAGACTACTCGTGCCACGTGGCGGGGCATCACGACGACGGCCGTGCCAGGTTGCCCCATGCGACCCACACGGCCCGCCCAGTGCACGTAGTCGGCGGGGCTGCTTGGGCGCACGAAGATCACGACGTGGGTTAACCGCGGTAGGTCTAAGCCACGCACGTCCGCCGCGCCACAGCATAGCACCTCCCAGCAGCACGACGTCGGAAGGGAAGCCGCTGGCACTGGGCCTCCTTCTGTTCTTCGTGAGGCGTCACCCGGAGACACCACCACCAGCGTCGCGTCGACATCCTCGTCGTGTCGGCACGCATTCCGCGGTCCCCTCCCGACCGCTCGCCCATCCGCCAGACACGAGCGCAGCATCCGCACACTGCACGTGAGTCGCCCATTGGATTCGGTCGCACTGTCCCGCGTGGCCAACGCGACCCTTTGCAGCGCTCCGGGAATCACGGTATTGCGGTAGAGCGTCGCTGAAATTTCAGGATTGGGAATCACAAAGAGAGCGCGCAGTGGCTCTCCCTTCGTATTCCCCTCTCCAAGAAGATGAACCGCCTCGTGCCACCGTGTAAAGATGTCCCCCACGGCTTCGATTTGCTCTTCGGGAGTATCGGCGATGTAGAATAGTCTTTCCACATGCTGGGGTAAGTGGAAGCTGCTGCTCGTGCTGTCGCCGCGGCTGCTTCGGCCACCGCTACGACGCGCGTCGGCACCCGTCGACGTGACCCCGTTGAGCGACGCGACGCCGGACGCCACGTCGTGCCCGTTGTCCTGAGAGCAACTCTGCGGAGAAATGACGTTGGTGCCTTGTGAAAAGTGGAACAACGGCCGGCGCAGAAACTTCCGCACGTGGTTCAACACGGAGGGGGACAGCGTCGCGCTCGTGGCCACGACGTGAACCGGGGCTTGAAACTTCACCTGCGCGGTAAGGCGGGCGACGAGGCGATTTCCCGGGGCGTCGGCGTTGCGCGGGGGCAGCACGGCGTCCGCTTCATCAATGAGGACCGTGTCGACCGCGTGCAGCACCGGCTTGCACGACATGCGCTTCTGATTTTTCGTGCGTCCACGGTACCCCTGAGTTAGCATGCGCTCGTGCTTGTCGGCATAGTACTCCCACATCGCGGCTGGGGTGCCGACGATGACGTAGGGCCGTCGGTCTGTGCCGTTGGTGGTCGGCCCCATTAGGACACGCCGCACGTGCCTTGCCGCCATGTCGTCCGTCACCACTTGAACGAGATTCGAATCGTCCTGAAAACACCACATGTGACGCAGCCACCGCTCGACTTGGTACGCCAGCGACGCGTGTGGCACGAGAAACACGGTGGACATCACTTTCGGTGGTCCGAGTCGCTCCAACTTGGCCATCAGGCCGGCGGCCAGCCCGAGTGTCTTGCCGCTGCCAGTCGGGGACGACACGGCCACATCCTGAAGGGCGTACATGTGCTTGAGCAGCTTCGCCTGGATGGGAGTGAGGTGCGTGAGCTGCATCGTGGACCGCAGGTACGTTTCCACACCGACGGGCAGCCCCATCTGGCGGGCGTCTAGGAAGGCGACAGGTCGCTGCTCATCGACGAGAGCGCCGCCGTCAACACCCGCGGGCGACAACAACTCGTCGTCCACGTCGGCGTGGTTCAGGGGCGAATGGCGCACATCTTCCGCAACATACGGCACGAACGCAATGGGGCGCCGTCCGCTGCCGACGACCACGTCGTGCATCGGCGGCAAGGCTGCCTGCTGGCGGCGCACCTCCCGCTCCTTCGCGGTCAACGGGCGGCTAGCAAGCGCAACGACGCTGCGGTGAAACCACGCGATGCCGCTTCGTCGTAGCATCTGTCAGGCCGCTTTTGCAGTGCTTCCCCACTTTCACCGGCTTGTGTTCGCAAGAACGGCGCAACCGCAAACAAAGTGTCGGGGGAAACAACATGCGGCTGCTGCGTGGGCGCGGGTGTCTTTCATACTCGACTAAGGTAGTAAAAGACAAGTGCGTGCGCGGAGTCGAATCCAGCAGCAATGCATTCGCTTCATCGAAGGGCGGGCCACTGGACCTGCGCAGCCGCTGCCTTGCTGGCGCAAACGACGGCGTGTGGCTGTCGACGGCCGGGCACCAACCGACCTGACGACGGCTTGAAGGCCCCACCTCCTGCCTCTGCCGCGGCGTCGAACGTTGGTGCCACGGCCGATCGATCCCGAGGCGGTGTGACCAGGTCCACGGCACACGAGCCCGTCCATGGGTGGGCAGGCAGCTCCTGCACCCAGCACCGCAAGGCCCCTCGGTCCACCCGGGCATCCTCAGACTCCATGGCGTGGAGAACGTTGTCCGTTCGGTGAAAGTAACTGCTCGTGAACGCGCGCTGCTTGGCGTGATGCGGCACCGGGGCGGCGGTGACGAGGCAGTTTTGGTGCACGCTGAGGACGGGCGGCTCGGGCAGCGGATCCACGGTCGGCGCGTTTGGTAGCAGTCGGAAGCCGCCGCCGGACGGTGCGGTGGATGCCGCGGCGCTGCCCGCGTTGGTGCCTTTGAACAGCGGGTCGACGTACGACCGTCTCCGCGTCCCGTCGGCGTCGGCGCCGGTCAGTCGGGCCACGAGCGCCGCGTGCATGACGCTGAGCCGACGTCGGTCCGCGTCGGTGGCGCTGGCGCCGGCGCTCGCCACGGCACGGCGGTACTGCCAGTAGCCGTCCTCCGAGACGAAGGGGAGCGTCCGCTGCCGCACCCAACGGGGCATGCTCCCTGCTCCGCTCGGCGACGGTAGCCCGTGACGTCCGTCCTGCGACCGGGCCGTCGTCGTCGGCGGCCGTGTCACTTGCTCGTCGTCGTCGGTAAGGTCCGCGGGAAGGTCCAACGGTCGGGAAAACAACGGACGGTCGAACGCCACGTCTTTTCGCTGCCGTGGCGTCGCGTGGTGATTTGGGCGAGGCGCGTGCGTGCCAAGAAGGCCGTCCGCTGACCCTTCACCGCTTGCGCCAGGGCGGTCCCCACCGAGGCTTGCAGCAAGAGCTTCGGCGGCCGCGTTCGCGTCGACCACGGTGCGCAATGCGACCGACGCCCACTGTTGAAAGCGCCCTTGACTCAAAAAGGCCGCCCCTTCCGAATCGTCGCGGCCTCCCGCGATATCGTTCCTCTCCCCAACGTCGTCGTCCTCGGAGGACGGCTCTCCCGAGAACAGGTCCTGCTGAATGCGCCGGCGACGCTCGGTGCGCAGGTCGTCCTCGGCTTCCGCTGAGCCCGCGGAGACGAGTGGGAACGGCGACACCATGAGGGGGCGGCCGAGAAGATCCTCGAGCGTCTTCATCCGTCTGTCCCCTCCTTGCTGGAGGAGGAGCTCTTCGCTGTCTCCCCGTGCTCCTCGTTCAGTAGAGGTCCGGGGCTCGAGTTGCAGCGAGCAAGGCGAGATGTCTTGGGTCGCCTTGCTCGTCGTTGTTCGTGCCGCCCACGGCTGCTGCGACGGTTGCTGCGCCCACTCGGGAGGAGCATCGACCACGCGCATCACATGGCGCATCATGCGGACGTCCTCCGACCACTGAGCCACCGGCGGCTCACCCGCCGCGCGGGCGGAGGCATGCCCCTCAAAGGGGCGAAGCTGCTGAATCCACGACGACGCCATGGACCAGCCTCGCTTTTTGATGGTCCGACCGACAGCCGCGAGGGTGTGACGAATGCGATGACTGACTGGCAACGGTGGGTGTGTGGCAAGAAGAGGAGGCGTCAAAACGTGGCAGTCAGTCCTTGCACTCGAAAAAGAGATCATTCCCCCCGAATGACGAGGAGGTTGACAACACCCATCACCTCCGCGCGTCAGTACATCAACACCTAACTTTGTCAGTGGCCCATGGCGCGATTTCAATGAAGGCGCTGCTTGCGAGGCGACTGTGGGGGAGGGTGCGGACGCTTGACGATGCTGGAGCGGCGCGGCGGATGTCCCCCTGCGTGACGGGAGCCATGGAGGACCATCGAGACGCGGTTCGCAGCCAGGGGAGCCGCACCATCCGAAGACTGCGTCGAGACTTCCGCCGCGTCGACCTGCAGTAAGACACGACTGAGTTCGCCGCGCCGTGGACCGGCGAGCGAGACAGTGACATCGTCGCCCCGGTGGCGGTGGCCCTCGGCGGCCCCCTCCGCCGCAGGATCCGACCCATCGGCGAACGATGACGATGACGAAGACGACGACGACTCCAGCTGGTCGCCGCCGCCGGGCCCTGCCAAGACATCCACTCTCCCGGAAATGAAACTCGCGAACTCGTCCTTCGATAGGTTGCCGTTGCCGTCCTCGTCGGTGGCCAGGAACATCTGCTTCAATTCTGATTGGTCGATCGTGAAGGTGTCGAGCACAATCGCGCTGAACTCTGGGAAGGTGATGTGCTCCTCGCCCTCGATGACGACGCGCTTCGCCATCGTCCACAGGCGGTGCACCGCGTCGGCGATCGGCCAGGAGAGGTCACACGCCCATCCCAGATGTTTCGCGTGGCGGCGAATGGACCGTACGATTCCCGGTATGGCAAACTGCGGATAGACAATGTGAATGAACAGCTGCAAGGGGAGGTCCTCAAGCGACTGAGCCGTCATGTAGTCGATGATCTCGGCAAAGCACACCCTCCGATCGCCCAAGTCGGCCATGTGCTCGCGGCCGTAGTCGCGGAAGGTGTCGAGCTTCGCATGCGACGCGCCGTAGGACAACATCAAGAAATCGCTTTCCATCTGACGGAGCAGCGGTTTCGGCGGTGCGGCGTACTCCACGACTTTGTTGTGGGTGCCTCGGATACGGAACGTTCGCGACGCCCCCACTGACGCACCACCAACGCCGGGAGCGTTCGCCGACGCACCCGCGGCGTGGTCGCGACGACTCCCTCGACTTCGAGCAGAAACGTTGACCGGCGAACGCCGCTTGCGGGACATGCTGCTGCCCGCCGCCGCGGAGATCGAGGAGGCGGTGGGCTGGAGCACTCCGCCCCGCGGTGACCGACTCGTGGCGATGGCCCCCGGCGGCGGCGGCCGTGGCGTCGCGTTCGATGGCGCCTGCTTTCGAGCGGTGGTCACGGATGCGCGCGCCGTCAAACCGGGCCCTGAGGGGGACGACCCACCGATGCTCGGGAGACGCGCGCAGCCGCCCCCCTCACTCAGCGGCTGCGGCGGTGCCAACAACAGCTGCTGCTTCGCCCTGAGCGTTTTCATGACGTCGAGCACCTCGCACTGGTCCGTCTCGCGGTAGTACCGGAGGCGCTTGTCCGTGTCCCCGTGGTGCTCGATCCCCTTCCAGCCCCAGATAGACTCATCGGCCTTGCCGGTCGCGATTCGCGGTAGCCGATTGACACTGTCGTTGGTGAGAAACGCGGTACGACGGGCGGCTAGCTCGCCCAGATGCTGGTTGCGACGGCACGCTTCCCGGTCGGTCCGTTGCCGGTGTAACGTCTCCCGGAGTCGAAGGCGGAAGTCCAGCTGCTTTTCGTGGTGGTCGCGCAACAACAGGCCCAGGGGCCGGTCGGCCACGTCCGCAAGGGTGATGTCGTGCCAGACCACATGCACTTCATGCTCGCCATGGTGATCCCCACCCCCTCCTCCTCCGCCAGACGTCGATGACATGGCACCTTATTCTTCTCTTCTTTCGTCCTTTCGTCGGTCCCCTTCTCTGTGTGTCTCCGCACAACACCGCGTGTGTTACCAAACAAACGACTTGGTCCCAAGTTTCATCGCACAAATCAAAAGCGCCGATGCTACGAACACACTCATTTTTTCCGCTTTATCTCAAAGCCATGTGCGCCGCCGGCCTTGCCGCAACTAGCAATGACAGTTCCGCGTGGCGACGGACTGCCGCACTTCGGTCGACGAGCGACACAATGTTCAAGTGTTCGTCGAAAACTCCCGCGATACAGGGAACGATGCGACCCGCCGCGACGTTCGCGGCGTCGCCGCCGCCTCCGCCATGCGATGTGCCGTCGGTGCGGTGGCCCATCATCGAGGCGAAGTCGAGGCCGCCCCCGCCCCCCGCGGAAGCCGCGAACAACTGCCGGGCCAGTTGCACGTTCTCGTCTTCACCTCCATCTCCGTTGCCCGCCCGCTCGCTGCTCTCCGCGAAGACGAAGCCGTTCATGGCTTCCGAAAGGCGGGCAGCGGCGTCCCTCGTCGCCATCAGCACCAAGGCACAGCCTAGAAACACCCCGTTGCGGTCATTGACGCTGTACCGAATGCGGCGCACGTCGCCAAAGTGGGTGGCCTCTGCGGCCAAGCGGTCCGGGGAGACCCAATATGGAATACGGTCGATGGCCACTTCCGGAACTGCCGCTGCGATCGCGGCGAGGTCGTCCGACTCCGCCAATCGACGATCGATTTCGTCCTCGTCGTCGGAGGCCCCGGCGTCGGTGTCGAATCCCTCGGCGTCCTCGTCCCCATCCGCGGTGGCATCGAACACCGACGCCCCGTCGATGATGGTGAAGATGTCGGCGCCGTCCGCCGCCAGTATCATGTCGCCCGCCGACGGCAACAGGCGGCTGTCCACCGTGGCGCGGTCGTACGGTGCAGGGGGAGCGAGTCGCCAGCGGTCCGGCGCCTCTGATGCGATAGAGGAGGCGCGTGGTCCAAGAGGATGGCTCATCGCATCCGCGAGCGGTTGGTTGGGCACGAGAAGGTCACCCGATGCCGTAACTCTGGAGGCGTCGTCGCCGGGTGCGGTGGCGGTCTCCTCGGCCTCGTCGTCGTATCCAGGAGGCGGCGGCTCGGCGAACAGCACCAGCTCGATGACCTTGTCGCGGAGCTGCAGCACCGCTCGCCTGGCGTTGGCGGCCGAATCCAATCTGACCAGAAACGTGTGCGCGTGGTACCGTACCTCCGTCGCGTCGAACTCGCCGTCGCTGTGGCGGTCTTGCTCGCCGGGAAGCGTCGCTGCGGCGCTGCGGCCTGCGGTGGCCGTGCGGCCTTTGCGCCGCTGCCGCTGAAGCAGCGTCTGATGGAGTCGACGTATGCTTGGTGGGGCGTACTCATGCAGGGCGGGGGGTGGCTCGTCCTCGCCGGTGTCGGTGTGCACCCCAGGCGAACGATTCGGGTGGTGCATGCGAGACACGCGCTCCTCCGTGGACAGCTTCGTCGACGAAAGGAAACCGAATCGACCGAAATAGGTGTTGAGCTCCTCGGAGGCGACGGCGCGCGTGAGAGGGGCGACGAGCCGCACCACCACCGTCGCGGACGTACCGGATGCGAACGGAGGCAGCAGGCGAATGAGGCACCCTCTCCCTTGCCGGCTGCGCTGCGGGGCGCCTGCCGTTGGTGGTGCCAGCAGGGTGCCACCTTCGACCTCCGACTCCACCTCCTCGATCCGGCTGGTACTCTTCGAAGTCTCCATCCCGCCGCGGTCGTCGTGTTGCCGATCGATCTGCTGCTGCTGCTGCAGCTCACGGGGCCGCTTTCTCGTTGACGACGTTTCCGGGCGAGACACGGAGGACCCGTCGAATGCTTCCTGTAGGTCGGGACGATGCTGTTCATCCGTGTCCTCGGGCCACACGCTGGTGGCTGGGGTTACGGCGGCGTCGCCAAGCAGATAGCCGAGCACCGCAAGCAGCGGGCCGACGATTTCGTGCAGGTTGAGCGGCGTCCCCGATGGTGCCAACGCGGTGGTTGTCGACAGGGCCGCGGACGCCACGGCCGCGAGGCGCGGAACGAAGACTCTGGCCAGGATGACGAGGTAGCCACTCAGACGGCGCTGCGCGCGAGGAGCGACCCAGTTCCACGGCGACGCGTACCAGGACTGAAAGGATGCGATGCCAAGACGAAAGCTCACGCATGCTTCCAGCGCCGATGCGCCGGTTGAGCCCGCTGCTGCTTCGTGCGGATTGAATTCGGGGGCGGCCGATGCGGCGCTGTCTTGTCTCGGGCAGGGCCACACCCCCCGTTCGAGAAAGGCCAGCAGGGTGTCGATGCGACCGCATCGCTGCCACACAGCGGCCGCAGTGAGCAAATGACGCGCTCGGTCGCTGCGTCCCAGGACGTCCATCGACAGCCAAAACGCGGGGACAGAGGGAGAGAAACCTCGCGGGTGTGACTTCCACAATTACACGACGAATCAATCAATCAATCAATTCCTCCCATTTTTGGATGCGACGGCCGAACGACAGAGACGGAGAGTCGACCGCTAACTCCTCGCGTTGATTAATCCGGAACGACGTCACGACGGCCGTTTTATTTCCCACGACGAGGGAAGGAAGGCAGGAAGGGAATTCAGTTGATCGTTTCTCCGTTCCCCCGAAGCCAACGACGCGACCGCGAAGAGCGACAACACCCTACCGACGACGACTCATGAAGTCTCACAAACAAGTTGCGCTTTTTGAGGTTGACTACCTTGACGTGATGCCATGGAGTCGCGCCAGGGCGCCGCGTCGCATGTGCTGCTCCATCGCGTCGAGCGACAGCGCGTTGCGTGGCAAGCTCGCCGTTGTGCCGCTGCTCCGGCCGACGTGGGTCACCGACACGTCGACGATGAGCGGCCGTTCGTCGTCGCCAACCGCTGCCGAAGCGGCGATGCGTTCGTCGTCGCGTTGCCACACAAGCGTCATGCGCACGACGGCTGCCGCTTGAGACGCCGCGGCGGATGGCACCGTCGTCGCACCGGAGGTGGTGGACGTCAACGTGACGCGGCCGACGGTCGGCAACGCAACTGTTTCCTCCGCCGTGGGGTCAATGAGGGCCGCGGAGGCGCCGTCGGCGACGTCCGCGAACAGCACCGATGTGCATACCACCGGCACGACGCCCGACAAGGCAAGCCGCCGCTCGGGGTGGGTCGTACCGTTGTGCACGAGTTCGGGGAGCACCGTGTTGTGCAGCGCGCTGAGGGTGGCCACCAGGCACAGGTCGAAGCCAGCGGCGTCCAGCGACAAAACGACGACCTCGACCAAGAGTCGCCAACACTGAGGGGGCGCACCTGCATCTGCCGGTAACGACAAGGCAGCAAAGTCGACCGGTCGGGTCGGCTGTGCAGCACTATCCTCTCTCTTGGCGGAGCCCGACGGCGCGTGATACCGCGTCCACAAGGCGTCCTCAACCTCTTGGGACCACTGCTTCGCAAGCCGCTGCTGCTGTTGCGTGGCCCCGGCGGAGACACGCGGCTGCTGTTTCACGTGCGCGGGCGTCATGAGCAGAGTCGTGCGAGCGGACGGGGCGCTGGGCGCGGCGGCCACCGGGCCATCGCCACTGCCACCCGTCGACCCCGCGGCCAGAGGGGAGAACGACACCGCCACTTCCACCCTGCCATACCCCACGCGATGGGGCAGCTGAGGGGCGATGTCCGCCGTCACGGCCGCGACGAGGACGGACTGCCCTTCCACGACCTGCGCGGAGCCCAAGGCGCCGTGCACCACGCCCTTCAGCACGTGACAGGCACGGGCGTCCGCCCAGTCGCGGCCGTCGGGTCTGCAAAGGGCTTCTAGTCGCCCTGCGACGTATTTTGCCCGCAGCACATCGGCCATGATGAGATGTTAGGAGGAGTGCGAATGTGCGGTGGGGAGGAAATACAGTATCGGCGGGTGAGAGAGAGACGGACATGCACCGCAACCGGCCCTGCGTTTCGCTATCTAACCAGCGACCGGGGGGGGGGGGGGGG
>ERZ1292633.3581-Hain-H41-02um-R1-3581-length-15005-cov-6_pt1 | contig 13127 bp, 15 predicted proteins | sample MGYA00564406_ERZ1292633 | MGnify/ENA primary metagenome ERZ1292633 (study PRJEB36523, sample SAMEA6512639) | groundwater metagenome | collected 2019-01-08 | study: AquaDiva: Metagenomics assemblies of 32 groundwater samples
TTTGCGTTTGTTATCTATTATTACTTTACATTCAAAAGATTGACTAACATTTGCTATTTCCCTTTTCACTTGCATTGAGACTCTAAAAAGAATAGCATCCTCAATGTCCTAAATTGATTAAATCATGAGTAAAATTCATTGAGGATGTAATGATTTCATAAATTTCATTCAATATTATATAAAATAATGATTTATCTGAAGAATTTGATTGTAGAAAATAAAAAAAAGAGAGGGTGTATTAAGAAACAATACATGTATTCCATGTCTTATGATGTCGTTTACTTTGCCTTAGAACTTGATTGCAACATTTACATCTGAATGAATCAGTTACAAAGTATCTCTCGCAGGTGCTACAAAATCTCTGACCACTTGCATAGCCTTTTCTGTATTGTGATTCTTTGTAACAGTCCATATCACAAATTCCTTTACAAACCCAACTCATTATCGAGTGTAGTTTGTATAGGAACAATGCGTTTGATGTTGTATATTGTAGCATTTGGTGTAAATCCAGATGCTTCTCTGCTTTGCTTGTTGGTGTACTTTGTTACTATGATGTTGTTTTCATCAAGTAGTGTCTTGGATCTTGTAAACCAATTAGATAGTCCATTTGATGCTTGAGGGATTCTTTTAGAATTGTATCCCTGAACATCTACAAAATTTCTGATTCGTTTGTAAAGATCATTTGCTTGATACTCACATTCATCTTGTTCACATAACAAATCATCCAAACATGGAATTACTGGATTGTTCTCATACAGATCATCCAAAGTCTTTTGAATACTTTCGTTGTAGAGTTTCAAAAATTCACCTTGTTTGTGACCCATTGCTTGATAGATTGCCTCACCAAAGATTCCAAAACTTGCCATTCTTGGAAGTTTTTTGCATTCTTGTGTAATTCTTGGAATTGTTGGCAAAACTTTTTGAAGTATCTGAAAAATCTCGCCCAACAAATCAGGCAATATATTTGTGAATGTTTCCTCAATTGACTTGTCTGTCTTTCTCTGTTCTTCTGGAATTCTTTGAAATTCATAGAGAATAGTTCTGTCTGCCAAGTCTGATTGACTAATTGTAAAGTCAATACCATTGATGAGTACCTTTCTTTTTACATTAATTGTGTATACTTCACCATTAGTGTACTGAGTTCTTTTCTCAAAGGAACCACCAGTAACTGCACGACATAGCATATTGCTGATATCTACATCTATGTGAGAGATGTTCTCATATGCTGAAAAGTATGACCCTGACAATGAAGTAACAAAATTGTCTTCTCCGTTAGGAAATGACTTTAGATTGTCTTCATTTTCTCTTCCTGATGGGTCAATTACTCTCTTTATCATAGATGATGTAGTGCTCTTTGAAGCTCCTGCATGACCATGAATTGCCATGATTGGCATTGGAACTCCGTCTATGAACATAGATACCAAATGAACTTTAAACAATTCAGGATTTGGAACTCTGCAAAGTTTTACAAACTCATCTAATAGGCTTCTATTGGAATTGAGATCTGGTTCTACTTGTAGTGCTGTCTTTGATGTTCGTATGAACATTGGCGTGTCTGCAGAATAATCAACCAAACTTATTTTGTCTTTGGTAATCTTTACTAATCTCCAATCAGCTCTGCCCATGTCATAATAGATTTCGTCCTTCACATATGCCAATCTTAGATGAATTGATTCGTTCCGTGTATTTTCATCCATCATTGCATTTGCTTTTATGAGCCCTATTGCACTAGCACAAGTATCTTCTGAGTAAATTTCAAACTGTTTTTTAACTGCTTGTACTCTGAGCCAGTTATTGGTTTTTGAATTATTCTTGTCTAATTCAATAGTTTCGTAGTGGTTTTTCATTTTTACAATGGCAAAGACTTGTGTGTTGTTTGACTGAGATTTGATGATCTTAATTATCTCTGAATTTGCAAACTGTACTACTTTGAAAACAGGACTTTCAGTTATGCTATTTTTATTGCCTTTTGTTTTTTCTTTATTGGCAATATGATAACTTTGCTCTGATTCAATTGTGTGTCCTAATTCGTTGCAAACTATTAGTTCATCTAATTTCTGCTCTTTTTTACAATCAATACACCACATTACTCTGAATTGTCGATTTGAAGTCGTTTTTTTAGAATTCTTGCCTGTATCTCGAGCTCATCGATTCTTTTCTCATTTTGAGATTTAGCGTCTAGAACCAGTTTGAGTCGTTCTTTGACTATCTCTTTAGGTATATTCAATTCTTAAATAGAAGAATATCCATGACAGTAATAGCCAAAATCATCCCGATCTAGGCATGAAATAGTGATATTGCAAGTATCATCTATTTCACTTTTCATTCTAAAAGTATTGTTTCTCCCGATGTTTCCAGTATCGGTTTGTTTTACATCAGCTATCTTGTGGTCTGATGATGTTTGAGTCATTTTTCTAACATTCAGTGTTTTGATTGTTTTTACAATCTCAACTGAACTAAGATTATGTCTTGCCATAGTATGATTGTAAAAGGATCACTTATAGGATGTGAGTGACCCAAGTACACCCAACTGCATTACTGTTTTGTTTATTTGCAAAAGCAGATGTTGTGTCATGAAATGCATATGAAGAGATCTCTTATAGGATGTAAGTAGACTAAGAACACCCAAATGAATAATGGATAGATTGTTTTTATCAAACATGTTATTTTAGAATCATATTGAAAGGAAAACAGAAGAAACCTCCAGAAGGATATTCAGAAAGAAGGAAAAAATGGCAGAAAAATCGTGATAAACTTCTTGAAATCATCAGTAGTGGAAAATATAATTCAAAAGAAATAATATCCAAATCTCCTATTAAAAGGACTGCTACTTTAGACCATATTAAAAAAATGAAAGATGATGAGAAATTAATTGAAGTTATCAGAGAAAATGGAAAATCATATCATATCTTAACTGACAAAGGAAAAAAAATCATTAATTATCAACGAACACAACGATTGTCTCTTGAAAACATGCTAAGTGATAGAATTATTTTTGATTAACCAAATTTAAAAATTATTTTGGGAATGTTTAATTTATCATGGGGAATAAATCCTCAATTAATAATTAATAAGAAATTAGCGAAGCTCGAATTATTAAAACCTGAAGATGTTGGTGAGATTGAAAAATTACTTTTTAAAAAAATAATAAAAAATGTAGAATATATCAAAAATCATAACTCCAAATATGGGAAAGAGTCATTAGAATTGCTTAAAGATGACAAATTTATGCTGAATTTTAACATCAATCTTGAAAATATTCATAAATCAATTAAGGAAAAATCCTTAGAAACTTATGAAAACATACCTGAAGAAGAAGTATATGCACGATTTAAAGCAGAACTTGATTGGATGAAAAATATTGATGATAGTGTATTTGATTGATTTTAGGTCTAATTCATATCCTGTATACTGGCGGATTCTCTATACGTCATTCCTATTTCAAATAATTTAGAACAAAGTTCTTCTATTCTCTCCTTTTGCACAGGATAAATGTGCGGTAATGTAGGAGAGGGTTGAACCTCTACTTTTTTCGTTGATGTTTCTGAAAAATGTTTTGCCTCCTCATTCATTATTTCACTAACTTTTTTTATTCCTTCATCTGTTAGGTTAAACGGAGTACAGAACATATCCATACTTACTCTGTAGTATTTTCTACGCCCCATGGCTGTGATATGTGGAATTGTATTTTTTTTACAGTAATCCCAATGTTCATTTACTTTCGAGGTATTGTCTGTGATGATATATTTTGTGAAAGATTCCATAATGTAGTTGTACATTTGGTCTCTTAATTAATGCTTAATCTATAATTTAGCATAGGAATCATTGACTAGTTCTTTTAATCAGTGACTTTAGATTTAGGCACAAAAAGAGTTTAGAATCTATTTTCTTTCATGTGGACATTTGTTATCCTTTGAATGTCCTTTTGCAAAGTTGCAATTAAGACATAATATTTGAAAACCTATGGGAAAATTATTCCTTTTAATCCAAGGTAATAATTGATGAATTTTTAATTTTGATGAATATCCCTTCTTTCTTAATTCAGGCTCAGAATCCATCTGTTTTTTTCCTGCGATATGATCTAGAGATAAAAACTCAACATGACTATTCAAACCACAGCATCTGCAACATGGTATATCACTATTAGAATGAATTTTAGAATAATGTAAATAAACTTCCATTTTTACATTGTCTTTTTTCCCAAGAGTTGTCTTGGTTCTTTTCACTTTTACTTCAGGTCTTGCACGATACGCCCTTTTTCTCGCCTTTCTTTCAGGACTTGCATCATACTCTCTTATCTTCGCCCTTACTTCAGGTCTAGCATAATACTCTCTTACCTTTGCCTTTACTTCAGGTCTTGCATAACGTTCTCTTTTCCTCGCCCTTACTTCAGGACTTGTGTAACGTGCTTTTGCCTTTGCTTTTCCTTGAGGGCTTAACCTATACTTTTTCATCGTTTCCTTTGTTTCAGGTTTCGCATAATGCTCTCTCATTTTCGCCTTTCTTTCAGGACTTTCGTTGTACTCTTTTCTTTTCGCTACAATTTCAGGTCTATTGTTATACTCTTTCATTCGTTCTCTATTCTTCTTTAATTCTCTCGACTTTCTTTCAGGTAGGTTTCTCAACTCTTTTGCCCTCGCCCTTACTTCAGGTCTAGCGGAATATTCTCTTCTTTTTGCTAATTTCTTTGCCTTACGTTCTTCATCAGAAAGTGTCATAATGTTTCTACGTGAATTATGAACTTAAGATTATTGGAGTTTAGAATCTAATGTTTGGGCTTTGCTTTATGTTTAGATAATTCCTCTTTTAACGCATCGATTCTCTTTTCTAATTTCTCTACTCTTCTGTCATCTTCATCTGCTCTTTTTTCCAGTTTTGCCAATCTTCGTTCTTGTTGTTGCTCGTGTTGTTTATTGGTTAATTTTGCCATGCACTTTCTAAATTTTCTAAAAACTTAAGGATTTAGACATAGTTTAGAATGATGATTCAATTGTTATTTTTAGGAAATTGATTATAATCAATATTGAGATCATTTGGTTTAATATCTAACAATACACATTACACAATGATGGATATTTCAATTGATGCCATAATCCAAATTAATCGTGACATATTGAAAGAATGGCTTGAAGAAAATCCTGCCCGTTATGAAGGGATTGCAGTAAACAATGACAGACTAAATGAAGTCATTGAAATCGTAAAACAGCAAGAGGATCTAATTGTAAAGGCTTCGTACTTGATGGGTGGAATTGCATGGGCTCAGCCTTTTTCAGGTGGAAATAAAAGAACAGGAGTTGTCTGCGCTGACACATTTTTGCGAATGAACGGTTATCGTTTAGATGTTAAAACTGAAGAAGATATAGAATATATGAAAAAACTGTTATTTGAAATACAAGAGGAACGAACAAGCCTGAATGTAGAGGTTATGGTAAAAATAATCTTATATGTTGCAAAGAGAACAGTTAAACTATGAGTCAAGATCTCGAACAAATTGCACGTCAAAGTATACAGTATAATCACAGGCTACTTGATACATTGGGTAAAGAGGAATCTGTACGAATTACTCATAATCCAGAAGAGGACGTCATTAAAAAAATATTGTCACTACTGCCAAAATCAAATGAAGGAAGACTTGCACTGACATTGCTGATAGGCTTTATTGCATATGAGATCCTCAAAAAGGACTGATTGTTTACTAGTCTGCAAGTCATAACTCTCAAAAAAGATATTATTGAACATTTGCTATTGCAGACAATATGATAATATTAAAATGTTATTGGAATGTGCATCACTACGCACTGATTGCTATTTAGCCAAAACAATAATTCTTTGATTTTGTGTGTCTGAGATAATTATCTTATTACCAGAGATATTGACATCGTGAGGTGAATTAAAATGCTCCAAATCAGTTCCTTGCGTGCTACCGAATGTTTTTTGTAGATTACCATTTTGATCATATTTTAATATTTTATGTTCAGGAGGAACTGCAACATAGATACTACCATCATCATCCACATCTACTGATGATATCAAGGCATAGCCAGTACTTGATTGTGTTATTTGAATTGGAATTGTTAGCGACGGTGTTGAATATTGTCCTTGATCAAACTTCATGATACGGGGAAAGTTACTATCAGCCACATAGACATTCTCAGAGGAATCAACAGATACATCATGAATAGCACTTCCTTGTGGAGCAGTTATTGTGTTCAACAGTATACCAGATGAGCTATATTTTTTCACAGTATTACCAACAGGAATATAGAGATTATCTGAGGAATCAATATAACCTCCAAAACCTGGAACACCAAGCTGAATATTACCAGACGATAAAGGTGCACCAGTTTCGGTGAATTTTGTAAGTGTTGCGGAAGATAGGCTTCGTACATAGATATTACCCGCAGAATCAACTAGAACGTCATGAGCTGGAATCGGCAGGGTAAGCAAAAGAGTGCCAGTTGGGGAGAATTTTAGTACTTTACTATTTGTGTTATCTGCAACATACAGATTACCTTCAACATCAACGTTTGTAGAGAATGGCAGAAAATTCATTGTTGATGCATCTTCTTGAGTAGGAATTGTTTTTGTTATTTTGACTGTGTGTAATTGCAAAGTACTTGAATATTTAGATTTGAATTGTATTGCAGCTTTTTGAGTTGGGGTTAAAGATTTGTATGCAATCACTTCATCATGGTATGGAGCGGCTGCAGTTTTTAGACTTAATTTTGGATCTATTGCTACTTGTTTAGATGCAATAAGTACACTATCATCATCAATTATTGTGACTGTAGCAGAGCCATCAAGAATTGTAGCTTTTGCCTCGGATATCTTTACTGTAAAAGTTTCGTTTTTCTCAACTATGGAATCATTTAGTATTGTAATGTATATGGTTGCAGTCTTTGCACCAGAGGGAATGATTCCTGTAAGGGAAGTGGGAACTTCAAAGTCAGATACAGTTGCAGTGCCAGAATATACTTTAAATTTAAATGGAATGCCAGAAGATGGTGCAGCAATATCAGATGTTACAGTAAGCTTTGATATTTTAGAATCCGTTCCCTCTTTTATGGAAAAATCAGCAATTGATAGTTTTGGTAATATGGTAGATGGTGCAGGTTCTGTGGCAGTTGCAGCATCATCATTAGTTATTGTAATTGTTGCTGTACTGTGAGTAATAGTTGCACCTGTTGGGTTTGAAATTGTGACAGTGACGGTTTCGCTTTGTTCTGCGATGGAATCTCTGTGTATGCCTAGAATTGGATAATCCACAAATGTTTGGCTAGATGGAATGGTTACAGTCTGTGATGTTGTACTGGTTGTATAATCACTGGCGCCAGACTGAGAAGCAGAAGTGGCAGTGCCGTCTGTAGCTAGGATTTGAAATGTGATGGGGGAAGTAGATGGTGCGCTAAGTGAGACACGGATGCCTACAAGTGTTTGTCCCAATACACCACCAGCAGTTCCAGTTCCTTCTGTTATAGTTAGATCTTCTACGGATAGTGTTGGTAATGTGGTAGATGGTACAGTTGTAGTATCATCATCAATTATTGTAATTGTTGCAGTACCACGAGAAATTGTTGCTCCAATTGGATATGAAATTTCGATAAAGACGGTTTCGCTTTGTTCTGCGATGGAATCATGATATACAGATATAGCCGAATAATCTAGAAATTTTACTCCCGCTGGAATAGTTATAGTCGGTATTGGTCGCGGTATATAAGTTCCATAATCACTATCAGACGGAGAACCATTAGTGGCAGTACCGGCTATATCCAAGATTTGAAATGTGATGGGGGAAGTAGATGGTGCGCTAAGTGAGACACGGATGGTTGCCGTTTTTTGTCCGATTCCAGTTCCTTCTGTTATAGTTAGATCTTCTACGGATAGTGTTGGTAAAGATGTCGATGGAACTACTGCAACATCATTTACTGTAATAATTACAGTATCTACTGGACTTGATAATGATCCATCATATGTATACAATTGGAATGTAAATGAAGTGGTAGCTGTGACTTGGGGTGCAGTAAATGTTGTGCTAGATGCTGTTGAAAGTGAAAGACCACTTGGTGGTCCTGCAATCTGTTTCCATGTGTAGTATAATATCGCACCTTCTGGATCAGTACCTGACCCAGCAAGTGTTACTGTTGCACCTTCATTGACTGTTTGATCAGGACCTGCATTTGCAGTTGGTGGTTGGTTTATTGGCATAGGTTGAATTGTCTCTAAGACATCACCACTGGTTGCATCATACTTGATAATTGTTCCATCAGATTTGGTTACAGTAATTGTACTTCCATCATATGATATTGTAGTGCCGGCAGGATATGTGACAGACTGGCCACCTGAAAAAGTAATCATATATGTTCCATCTGTGTTGCTAATAATTTGAGTGCCACTTGGTGTGATTATAGTTGTTTTACCGCCTGTTTCTGAGACAACTTTGAGATTACTAGTATCTGTTATTGTGATTCCAGAAGGATATGTAGTTGGCTCAAAGATGACAGTTGTACCTGTAGGATAATTTAGTGATTGTCCTGATGATAAGGTAACGGTTATCGTACCATCTTGATTTGTTGTTATTTGGGTATTATCGTCAAGTGTTTGAGATTGTGTAAGTTGTTCTTGTGTTATTGTGCTAGAACTAGTGTCAAGTACAAAATTACCAGTATTATCTTTTGTAAATGCTAGTACAGATCCGTTTGTAGTTTCGATGATAATTTTACCATCAACAATAGAAACCGAGTCTGCAGCGCCAACCCCTGACAAATTAAAATCCTGTTTAAAGTTAAATGAAACATCGGTAAAAGTAGAATCTCCGTTGTTTAATGATACAGTTACTTCGCCATTTGCCTTTACTACTATACTGTCTATATCACCATCGCCATCAACATCAACATCACCATCAACATCACCATCATCATAGTTTTGTTGTGCCACACCACCTACCTGAAATCTACTTTGCGGTGTTGCTGAACCTCTGCTCTCTTCCTCTTTTTCTATTTCAGAGCAGAGCTTGTCACCACATACAACATTTTTTGTTGCAGAACCAAATTTTTTGTTGTGTTTACCAGTTGCCTTTACAGCATCTGCCTCCGGCATTATGGTTAATGCAGACATCAAAAGTATAGATATTAAAACAAAGGCGGTAAGGTAAAGGCGATAATTCTTTGACAATTATTCATAAAATAAAATTTTAATATAAAAACATGATCATATAGTGATGAAGTTATGATTAACGTGGCAGGTCATTAAATGAAGATACAGATTTTTGTTTTTTATCGGCATTGTCTTGCAAATAAGATATGATTTGAGACGACTTTAGTGAAGGTATTTTTTCCAACATTAATGCAACAATACCTGCGACATGCGGTTGAGCAGCAGACTTTTTTGAGGAGGGTAAACTATAGTTTTATTATCCTACATTTGCTTGTGTTGATAATGTAATGCCAGAGCATACTGCTGTAGCTGTAATCTGTGATCCTGCACCAGCAAAACGATTTACTGTTGGATGCATTGGATCATTAATATCAATGGAAAAAGTACCTGGCATAGCTCCTTGTACCATGACTACATCTTTAAAGCTAAGTGGTCCGCTAAGAGTAACAATCATGGTTGTTGCTCCAGGACAAAATATATTGACACTTGGTTTTTCATCGGCTAGATATTGTGATTTTCCAAATGTGATTGATGGTTATGCTAATACTGTGATAGTTGCAGTTAATTGCGAGCCTCCACAAGTTGCTGTGGCAGTGATTTGTTGTCCTGCACCAGCAAAATTAGATACTGAGAATTGAGATGTGTAAAAAGTGCCAGGCATTGCACCTGGAAGAGTACCTTGCAACTGAGCCTGTTTAGGTCCTGAAATAACAACTTCCATAGTACTTGCAGCAGTACAGGCAACATTTACACTTGCAGATTCAGTTGCAGCATAATTTGATTTTGAAAAAAAGATTCTATCAGATGTTGTGGTGACAGGTGCAGATGGATCTGCATCGTCATTTATAATAGTAACTTGTGCGCTAGGTTTTGTAACAGATACATTTGCAGTACTTGTGCTAATTGTGACACTAAATGTTTCGTTTTGTTCGTATGTAGAATCATCAATAATTGTAATTGGAATGTCATATGATGAACCAGACATTATTGTAACACTTGATTGTTGATTAGAATAATCTGCTGTCTGTCCATTTGAGACGGCAGTTTGATCAGTAACAGTAATAGTTAATGCAATTCCACCAGATGGAATTGTTCCATATATTAACACAGGAATAATGATGATAGAGTTCTGAGATGATGTTCCTTCTAAAATGGATCTATCTGGAACAGTTAATAGTGTGATAGGAGATGTTTCTGTACTTGGTGTGATAGGAGATGTTTCTGTACTTGGTGTGACGGTAGTAGAAGAAACATCAATATTTGCTATTGCAGACAATGTGGTACTACCACACACTGCGCTAGCTGTGATTTGTTGTCCTGCACCAGCCAAATTACCTGCTGTTGGATACGTTGGATACATTGAATCTATTGGATCAAAAGTATTAGTGTAAAAAGTACCTGACATAGCTCCTTGTACCATGACTATATCTCTAAAGCTAAGTGGTCCGCTAAGAGTAACAATCATGGTTGTTGCTCCAGGACAAAATATATTGACATTTGGTTTTTCAGAGGTTAGATATTGTGATTTTCCAAATGTGATTGATGGTAATGCTAATACTGTGACATTTGTTGCAGTTAATTGCGAGCCTCCACAAGTTGCTGTGGCAGTCATAGTTTGTGGATCTGATACACGATTAGTCAAAGTGTAGGCAGAAGAAATAGAGGTTTTAAAGACACCACTTCGTTTATCGGTTTCACTGGCTGTCAGAACAGCAGAGTTTCCACTTAACGGTCCTCCAAATGCATTTACTGTAACCATTATAGAATCAATATTATTGTTTGAAGTATTTGCTGCCTTACATGACACCTCTACATAAAATTGGTCAGTTTGTACATAGGAATTTTTATCAAATTTTATTGAATTAGCTGTTCCAGTAGAACCGCTTTTTACTGGCGCGGCTTGTTGTGCCACACCACCTACCTGAAATCTACTTTGCTGGTTTGCTTCGCCGTCGCGTTTTACATCAGAGCAGAGCTTGTCACCACATACAACATTTTTTGTTGCAGAGCCAAATTTTTGGTTGTGTTTACCAGTTGCCTTTACAGCATCTGCCTCCGGCATTATGGTTAATGCAGACATCAAAAGTATAGATATTAAAACAAAGGCGTTAAGGTAAAGAAGATAATTCTTGAACAATTATTCATAAAATAAAATTTTAATATAAAAACATTATGGCATAGTGATGAAGTTATGATAGTTTGGAATAATCTGCTGTCTGTCCATTTGAGACGGCAGTTTGATCAGTAACAGTAATAGTTAATGCAATTCCACCAGATGGAATTGTTCCATATATTAACACAGGAATAATGATGATAGAGTTCTGAGATGATGCTCTTCTGAAATGGATCTATCTAAAACAGATAATGATGTGGTAGGAGATGTTCCTGTACTTGGTGTGACGGTAGTAGAAGAAACATCAATATTTGCTATTGCAGACAATATGATAATATTAAAATGTTATTGGAATGTACATCACATAGTCATAAAAAATATCATTTTATTTGATGTAAATCAATATTATTCAATAGTTTTTCACCAAAAATAGTGAATTATGAGTCAAGTCACACTTGATGATTTCCATATGGAATAGTGTTGAATTATAGATTTTATGGTTTAAGGGATTCTTTGATGTTGCCTAGGTCTTTTTCAATTATGGCCAATCTCTGTTCTACAGTACCTTGAGTAGATTTAGAAGTATCAGTGTTTGTAACTGTCATTTTTGATATGCTTTGCTGAGATACACTTCCTCGTCCTTCGATTGTATTTGTAGATTGGGATTCTAGTTGTGTTATTTTGTCTGACAAAGAATCTATTTTGCCTGCCTGCTGCAGCATCATACCAACAGATATTACTGCAATCATAATTGCAGATATGGCAAGTCCAATTAAGACATATGATGTTTGGTTTGCCATGAGAGTAGCTCAAAGATCACATAAAAAAAGATTATGGTATTGTTCATCACTATACAAAATAAAGCAATACAAGAGAAACAATAATGATTAATGGTGTAATCTTTAGATGCCAGTTATTTAGATGCCATGATCTATTATCATCTGCAATCTCATGTGCACGAACCTGCCGTCCAGTAGAAATAACATTGTTTGCAATCAAGACATATGATACTATCATTAATTTATCAAAGATCGTAAGATATCCAAGTGGAGGAATCTGATTTAGCGTATCAATGTGGAAAAATACTAATGCAAGCAATGGGAGAAGTGAGAGTTCTGCTACAATTCCATAATTTTTTGGTATGATGTATGCCACAAATGATATCCCAAGAATTATGACTATAGGAAATATTACCTTTAGAAAAGAACCAAGTACGTTTCTCTGAATTGTAAACTCGGCAACATATTGACTGTATTTTGAATCAGAACCATAGCTGTTTTCTTTTACAATAAAATTTGAATCAGATATGTACCATCCAGGAATTGTGGCAGACTTGTCAACACCTGAAGACGGATTTACTACAAGAACTGTATTTTCAGTGCTCCATTGTGTCTGCGGCTCTATTATTATTTGTAGTTTTATCTTCTCAAATGGAAAATCCCTAAAGTCCATCTCCGATGTGAATTTTCCTGATACTCTCTTTTCTATTATTGATTGACTGGAAAACTCTGACTGGATAGAGTCAATTCGACCATTTAGAAAGTCTAGCTCAGGCGGAGTATTCTCAATTAGATCCTCAGTGTCAGAAGATATAGAATACCAAAAATCAAGATCATATGTTCCAATCATCTTGTCAATCTCACCAATATTTACCAAAGATACACCTACCTGGTATTCTTTTGCAGATTCGGCATTTGCATTATGTAGTGAAAAAATCGCAATTGTAAATATCAAAAAAAGATATTTTAGATTTCCGTTGCAAAATGATTCCATGTACTATACTGTAATTATTCCTGACTTTATAAGAAATTGTAATCCTGATGCAAATGTTTGATCATCGATTTTTTTGTCATACCACCAC
>ERZ1292633.4378-Hain-H41-02um-R1-4378-length-13124-cov-6_pt1 | contig 13124 bp, 10 predicted proteins | sample MGYA00564406_ERZ1292633 | MGnify/ENA primary metagenome ERZ1292633 (study PRJEB36523, sample SAMEA6512639) | groundwater metagenome | collected 2019-01-08 | study: AquaDiva: Metagenomics assemblies of 32 groundwater samples
TGCCGGGGCCAGCGACTTGGATTGGTGCCGCCATCATTATCGTCAGTGGCCTTTACATTGCATGGCGCGAGCACCGCCTCAGCATATCGCGCGAAACGGAGATTGTTGCATGACCAAACCTATATTGTATCATTGTAATGATACGCGTTCGTTTCGCTGTGTTTGGGCAGGGGAAGCTGTCGGGCTTGATTACGCCCTCGAAACCATGCGCTTCCCGCCGCGCTTTCATGTGCCCGCTTATAAGCAAATTAACCCGCTGGGCACGATCCCTTGCTGGGTTGATGGTGAGATCAACATGACCGAGTCCGCCGCGATTTGCCAGATTATGGCGCGCGGCACGTCGCTTGAAGTCACCCCCGATGAAGCCGATTACCCCGCTTATCTCAACTGGCTTCACCGTAGCGACGCGACGCTGACTTTCCCGCTTGCGATCATGCTGCGCTACAGCGTGTTTCCAAAGCCCGAAGACCGCAAGCCCGAGATTGCCGAGGATTATAAACTCTTCTTCCTTGGCCGCGCACGCAGTATTGAAACTGCACTTGCCGATGGTCGGGAATGGTTGGTTGGTGGGCGTTTCACCATTGCCGATATTTGCATTGGCTATGCCGTGATGCTGGCCGGCACTCTTGGTCTGCACGATGAATTGGGCGAAGCGACACTGACTTGGTGGGGGCGGTTGAAGGCGTGCGATAGCTTCAAAGCGGCAAAAACACGGCAAAAAATCGCGGATTAATTGCCCGTTCCCAAATGGCCTATAGTGTGGCATCTTCTCCCTAACAGGTTGGGAGGCCATGATGGATCGTAAACGACTTCCGCCGCTTGCGGCGCATAGTTTGCGTAAATTCACCGATGCGATGTTCCACGGCGTAGATATGAAGATCTCATCGCAGCAAGTTGTTGACAATATTCAGGAACAATTCGCCAAATTTACCAGCGATAAGCCGCAGGAAATTGCCGTTGCGCTATCGGGGTTATGGACGATTGCTGGCGGGCCGCTGTTTTCTTTGCGTAGCAACGCCTCGCGGCAGCGCTGGCTCGATACGCATTTGCGCGGATCGAAGCGCAATCTTGTTCAGGATATCGCGCGGCTGCGCGGGGTAGTTTATGCGGGCTATTATGGGCATTGGTTGGGGGTTGACCAGGATGCCAACCGCAACAATCCGGTGTTTGATCAAATTGGTTTCACCCTGCCAAAGCACCGCCCGCCCCGCCCCGCAGACCAACCACAACTGACAGAATTTCTTGACCTTGATCTGAAGGCGGCGGCGTTCATTCCCGAAGGCGTGGTTCCGGCTGATGCTGAAATCATTGTCATCGGCTCTGGGGCAGGCGGCGCAACGGCGGCGGCGGCACTGGCCAAGAAAGGCCATCAAGTTTTGATCCTTGAGGCGGGCCCGCATTATCCAACGACGCAAATTACCCATCAAGAAGCGCATATGACGGCAAGCGTCTATGTCGACGGCGGGCTGCAAACCACGCGCGATAATGACATTATCGTCTTTCAGGGGCGGATGGTTGGTGGATCGACCGTGATCAACAACGGCATTTTCTTGGGCGCGCTCAAAGGCGGGCATTTGCACCCCGATGCCAAAGATCCGTTTGATACGTGGAACAGGCTTGGCGCGGGGCTTGACCGGCCTTTGCTCGAAAAGGCGTTTTATGATGTTGGTGTGGCGCTTGGCATAAATCCGGTACAGGATTTTCAGGGCAAGAATAATGGCCCGCATTTGCTCGATGGTTGGCGTAAACTTTATATGATCGCTGGCAATATCCGTGATGCCCGTGCCCCGACACGCTGGTTTATCAAAAACTTTGGTCCGGTTGTACCGAATGGTGGCTGCGCCTTCTGCGGCTATTGCAATACGGGCTGCCCTTACGGGCGGCACAATGCGATGCCACAATCCTTCTTGCGTGAAGCAGTGGCGGATGGCGCAAAAATTCTTGCTGATGCCACCGCAACCGAAATCCTGTGGGGAGAAGCCGACGCGGCGGGCAACCGCGTGGCAAACGGTGTCAAAATCCGGCTGGAGAATGGCGCAAGCCATATCATCGCGGCACGGCGCGGCATTGTGATTGCGTGCGGCACGATGGCCTCAAGCCGGTTGCTCAACGATAGCGGCATTGCAGAAAGCGGCAGCGGCATTTCGCTCAACATCGCAAGCCCCGTTCCCGCACTCATGCCCGCAGGCACCGAAATTAGGGCCTGGGATGAAGACCAGATGGCAACCTATGTCGATCAGGGCGAGTATCTGCTCGAATCGCATTTTCAGCCGCCGATGAGCATGGCAACGCTGATGCCCGGCTGGTTCGCCGAGCATCACCGGCGGATGCGCAATTATAACCGCACGGTATCGGCTGGGATATTATTCCCCGTTGATCGGATCGGCGCGATGGTTGGTGGCAAACTCTCGATGAAACTTGGCGAGGCTGAACTGGCACTCGCGCGGCGTGCGCTGGCCAAACTATGTGCGGTGCATTTTGCGGGTGGCGCGATTGAGGTCTATCCGCCGCTGTTGACGGGCGAAACGCTTTATCCATGCAGCGAAGCCGAAGCGCTTACTTTCTTTGAAGATCGGATCAAGCAGGCTGATGATATGGTGCTCTCTAGCTCGCACCCCCACGGCGGCAATGCGATCAATGCTGACCCTGATAAAGGTGTGGTGGATTCGCACCTCCGCGTTCACGGCACCATCAACCTGTTCGTTACGGATGCCAGTGTTTTTCCGAGTAATATGCGAGTGAACGCGCAATATTCAACGATGGCAATATCCCACTACGCGATGGCACTGCACACGCCGTTTGGGCGGTGAGGGGTTAATTCACCTGCCGTTCGTAGCCCGCCCAATAAGGCGCGCGGAGATCCTTGCGGAGGATTTTGCCGCTGGCGTTGCGGGGGAGGGCAGCGATCACATCGATGGTTTTAGGTACTTTGAACGCAGCAATCTTCGCGCGCGTCCAGGCGATGACATCGGCTTCGTCAATCACCGCGCCGGGTTTGGCGACGCACACGGCCTTAACCGCCTCACCCCATTTTTCATCGGGCACGCCGATCACTGCAACCTCGGCGATTGCCGGATGACCATAAATCGCGCTTTCGACTTCGGCGGGATAGACGTTTTCGCCGCCGGTGATGATCATATCTTTCATCCGGTCGTGGATGAAAAGATAGCCATCCTCGTCAAGGTAGCAGGCGTCACCCGTGCGAATCCAACCGTCTTCGGTGACGGTCTTGGCGGTCGCCTCGGGCAGTTTCCAATAACCGATCATGTTGTTTGATGAGCGCGTCATTAGCTCGCCGACTTGCCCCGTTGGCACTTCGTTGCCGTTTTCATCAACGACCTTTAGCTCAACGCCCGGCAAGGCGCGGCCCGCTGCGCGCATCCGAATACTGCCATTTGGATCATGATCCTCCGGCCAGAGCGAAACAATGGTGCCTGTAGTTTCAGTCATACCGTAAGCCTGAATAAACTTGGCACCGAACACTTTGATACATTCGCGCAGCAGCTCAAGCGGGATGGGTGCCGCGCCGTAGATGATATATTTCAACCGACTGAAATCGGTGGTTGCCGTGCGCGGGTGATTGATCACCAATTGAAGTGCTGCGGGCACCATAAAAAAGCGTGTGACACCGCCCTTTTCAACCGCATCAAGCACAGCATCAGGGGTGAATTCGGCAAGCACGTAAGCAGGCACGCCCGCCTCCAGAGCCATTACGCCAAGCCCGGTGCCGCCGATATGGGCGCAGGGCATAGCGACGAGTGCGACTTCATTATCTTCCCAGATTGACCACGGAATGCCGGCATCGGCTGCGGGCAAGCGCAGGCCAAAAAGATTCTGGTTGGAAAGCACCGCACCCTTCGGATTGCCGGTGGTGCCCGACGTATAGAGTTGCAGCACTGCTTCGTTGGGCGCGGCCGGTTCAAATTCGACGCGCGTTGCTTGGTCTATCCAAGCGCGTGCTTCTTCGGCAGAAAACACCCGTTCGACATGGGGTGATGTTGCCGCAACCCCGCGTGCCATCTCCTCAAAGCCGGGGCCAGCGAAGAATAAGCGCGCTTCTGTGTCGCCAACGATATAGCCAATCTCTGTCGGCGAGAGCCGCCAACCAATAGGCACCATTACGACGCCAAGTCGCGCAGCACCGTAGAGTAGCGTGAAATAGAGATCAGAATTCTTGCCGAGCCACGCAACCCTATCACCTTTTCCAAGGCCCGCCGATTGCAGCGCTGCGACGACCTGCGCCGTCCGTGCTTCAAGTCCGGCAAAGGTCAGCGTCCGGTCGTCTTCTATCAACGCCGGGACATCGGGTTTTGCCCGCGCCCATTCGCTAATGAAACCGTCGAACGAGAGCAAAGTCGGGGCAAACCAGGCAGTATCAGTCATTCGGCATCCATCCTCGTGATTCTTATCAAACCGACCCTAACCGAAATGGGGCAACACACAAATTTCACCTATAATTAATCAAAACATGTCATGCTAATTTCGCGTAAAGTTGTTAAATTGAGATCCTGTGTGATGATGAGGGCATCGACCAAAACGGGCATTATGCCTAGCTGGAACCATGACGGTAGACGTACCGAACGGCTTGATGTGCGGATGAAGGCATCGCTGCGCGAATCGGGATGTACAAAATTTAATGTCGAAGTGCTTGATATGTCGGTCAGCGGGTTTCGGTTTGAGACGGCTTATTCAATCGCTCCGTCAAGTCGGGTCTGGCTAACCATCCCCGGATTGGCTGCGCGTGAAGCGATTGTCGCATGGCAGGATCGCTATCGCTATGGCTGTTACTTTGTCGACCCGCTGCACATTGCTGTATTTGACCATATCGTTGTGCAGTACCGCCAGCTAACCCGCTTTGCGTAGGAAAATCGTTCCGGCTGAATAGCCTGCACCAAATGAACAGATCAATCCAAGGTCACCCGTCACAAGATCATCACTGTTAAGATGGAACGCAATGATTGAGCCAGCCGATGACGTGTTGGCATAGGTGTCAAGCACTGTCGGGCTTTCATCGTCACTCGCCTCATGGCCAAGCACCCGCGCCGCAATCAACCGGTTCATGCTCTTGTTGGCCTGGTGTAGCCACAACCGACGCAGCTGCGATGGTTCGAGTGCGAGCCGGCCAAGCTCTGCAACGATCATCTCGGCCACCATTGGTACGACTTCCTTGAAAACCTTGCGGCCTTCCTGAACAAAAAGCTTGTCAGCATTGTCTTGGCTCTCGGGCGCAGCACGGTTCAGAAAGCCAAAATTGTTGCGGATATTGTTGGAAAACCGTGTTTTGAGTTTGGTGCCGATAATGTCCCAATGCTGATTAGGGGCAATATCTTTGGATTCGACGAGGATTGCGGTTGCGACATCGCCAAAAATGAAATGGCTGTCCCGATCTCGCCAGTTGAGATGGCCTGAGCAGACTTCAGGATTGACGACCAATACCGAGCGCGCATTGCCAGCGCGAATAAAATCTGCAGCGGTTTGAATTCCGAACGTGGCAGAAGAGCAGGCAACATTCATATCAAACCCGAAGCCATCAATGCCGAGTGCATCCTGAATTTCGACCGCAATCGCGGGATAGGCGCGCTGCATGTTCGAGCACGCGCACAGCACGGCATCAACATCGGATGGGCTGCGGCCTGCGCGGGCGAGCGCGTCACGCGCGGCCTTAACCCCTATTTCCGCAAGCACTGAAAGTTCTTCATTCGAGCGCTCCGGTATGCGGGGTGCCATGATTTCAGGGTCAAGAATGGGTGCCTTTGACAGGACAAATCGTGATTTTATGCCCGAAGCTTTTTCAACAAACTCAACCGATGATTTCAGAAGGGGCGCGACGCTACCCTCCGCAATTTCTGCGGCATGCTTGTCGTTATGGGTGTCAACATAACTATTGAAACTTGCTACGAGTTCTTCATTGGAAATAGAGTCTGCCGGGGTAAACAGACCGGTGGCGGAAATCACTGGAATTGGCATGTGCGTCATAATCTGTGTCGCCTGACGATGGATGGTTGAGACGCATCTAGCGCTATGCCTGACGGGCTTCAACTAACATCGCAGACACAAAAAAAGGGCGGCTTCAAAGCCGCCCTCTAATTTCCTTGCGGAGGAGACCGAGTTTACGGGCTCTTTGGTTTGTTCTTGCCGTCTGCAGCAATCACAATACCACCGACAACCGCAGCTGCAGCAAGCAGTGCAATTACGATGCTACCACCACGAAGTTCGCTCTTCTTGGTGGGGCGAACGCTAAGGCGCTCAACAGCCTTCGACTGGCTTGCGCCAACCCGACCGGCTTCGGCTGCCTGGGCAGCCATTGGAACAGCTACCATAGCAACGGCCAAAACCGCCGCTGTTGCTGACTTAAGTACACGCATATCAAACTCCTTCATTGGCCGCTTTCGCATTACCGTTTTGGGCTCTGGCATTGATTCGCTAACTTTTCAACCCGATTCTGCCATTTCGCCGCAACTTTTTAACCATCTGTCGACAATCAAACGGTTACTCCATTGTTAGTGTTAAATGTGTCGCAATCATGACACCCTTGCACCGTTATCGAGCGATGACGGCAATGTGTAATGATATCCTTAAAATTGCTAAGTATTATGCTAATTATTTTAGTTCAACTGATGAATTGAGCAAAACAGCGTTCAACGCATGAATTGGCCGGGACGGTGCGTGGCCGCCTGAGCCTGCTTTTCAACGCCTACGGCATTGCAAACGTCCTGCCCCCCCCCGGAAAATCGACGAATTCCCAAGAATACTACCCTCTGACACAGAGCGCCAAGCAAGAATTTGGAGGCCCGAGCCGGAATCGAACCGGCGTGCGAGGATTTGCAGTCCTCTACGTCACCACTCCGCCATCGGGCCTCGTCGCGGAATGCGCGCTTTGCTGCTATGGGCTGTTGCTGTCAAGTCTTGGCGGCTTGCATTTGTCGGAGTAAATCGCTTATTCGTCGGTTGTGTATTGCGCAACTAAAACAGTTATGCCACGAGGCCAATGTGACCAAACAAAATTATTCCGCAATGCGCGCAGCCATGGTGGCAAGCCAGCTTCGCACCAACAACGTCAACGACCCGCGAGTCGTTGACGCGATCGCGGCTGTTGCGCGTGAGCGCTTCGTGCCCGCTGAACGTCGCGCATTGGCTTATGTCGATGCGCCTGTGCCGCTTGGTGGCGGTCGAGCGCTTAATGCGCCGATGGCGACGGCACGGTTGTTGACCGAAGCCAAATTGTCCCCCGTCGATAAACTGCTGATCATCGGTGCGGCCACTGGCTATGCTGCCACAGTGGCCGCCGAACTCGTTGGGTCGGTAACCGCAGTCGAGGAGGATGAGGCGTTGATAGCGCAGGCAAATTTGGTGGACGACCCGCGCGTCACGCTTGTCCACGGGCCACTGTCTGCCGGATATGAAGCCGGTGCGCCGTTTGATGTTATCATTATTGATGGCGCTGTCGAACAGATTGGTGATGCTATCACGGCGCAGCTTGCCGAGGGTGGGCGGATATTATCCGGGCTCGATGACGGCGTCGTAACGCGACTCGCGGCGGGCACGCGGATTGGCAACGCCTGCACGCTTGTTGCATTTGCCGATGTTGAAACGGTTCGACTGCCCGGCTTTGGCCGCGCCAAGAGTTTCACTTTTTGAAAGTAGGTTGATGTCCAGCATGTTCCGTAAATCTCTTTTGTTTGGCACTGTTGCTGCGCTGTGTGTTCAGCCGGTAAGCGCCGAAACGCTGCGTGAGGCGCTGACTAAAGCCTATAATAGCAATCCTACCCTTACAGGTGCGCGTGCTGGCCAGCGTGCGATTGATGAAAATGTTCCGATCGCCAAATCGCGCGGACGGCCAACGGCGGAACTGAGTGGGCAGTTCACAGAAAATCTGATCATATCAGCTACTAATTTCTTTTCGCCGACGCGTATCGCGGCCGCTCGCGCGACCTTGTCGGTACCCCTGTATCAGGGTGGTGGTGTGAAGAACGCCACTCGTGCCGCTGATGCGCGCGTTGATGCAGGGCAAGCCAATCTTCGTGGTACCGAGTCGGGTTTGTTTAGCCAGGTTGTTGCTGCCTATCTTGATGTTATCCGCGATGGTGGCATCGCCGGTCTGAATGCCAAGCAGGTGCAAGTGCTCAGCAAAAACCTTGAAGCTACACGAGATCGGTTTGAAGTTGGGGATTTGACCCGCACTGACATCGCCCAATCTGAATCGCGCTTGGCGCTGGCACAGAGCCAGTTGCAAACCGCCGAGGCTCAACTCATCACAAGCCGTGAGCGCTACATTCAGCTTGTCGGCGATGTGCCGACTTCGCTTGAAGAGCCGCCACCATTGCCCAATCTTCCTGCCACCCCTGAGGTTGCGGTGGACAAAGCGCTGGAGAATAATCCCGATCTCCTTGCGGCCAAGAAAAATGCGGATGCGGCGCGGTATGATATTAAAACAACGCGAGCAGCGACGCTTCCGCGTGTGTCTGCAACGGCTGATCGCAGCTATGCCAATTTTCTAAATTCAGCACCTAGTGCAGCCGCGCCCAATACGTCCAATACCTCGCAAGCAGGGGTGCAGATTACGCTTCCGCTCTATGCCGGTGGTCAGGTTTCGGCCCAAGTACGTCAGGCGCAAGCGCGTTCGTCACAAGCGATTGAGGCCATTGTTGCCGCCGAACGCGATGTCGTTTCGCAAACCCGCACCGCCTATGCCAGTTGGCGGGCATCAAACGAAGTGATTGTTTCATCGGAAGTCGCAGTCAAAGCCGCCGAGCTTTCACTTGCAGGTGTGAAGGCAGAAAATTCTGTAGGCAACCGGACGATTCTCGATATTCTCAACGCCGAACAGGAACTGCTCAATGCCGAGGTGCAACTCGTCGGTGCGCGGCGTAATGCTTATGTTGCCGGCTTCACGCTACTTGCCGCGATGGGGCAGGCCGAGGCGCGCGATCTGGGGCTTGATGGTGGTGTGCTCTATGATCCTGAAATCAACTATAATCGCGTCAAGGGCCGCTTCCTTGATTTTCAAGAGGATAAGGTTGGGCCTCCCGTTGCAACGCGAACAGTTGACACACCTGCCCAAAATCCGCCAAAACGCTGAAAATCATGGTTAATGATTGAGAATCAGGGCCAAAATCAGGGGCAGTGTTAATGGCGGAAGTGAATAGCGAGCCGACAATGGAAGAGATTTTGTCGTCAATCAAAAAGATCATTGCCGAAGATACTGGCAAGTCGCCTGCGTCACTGTCCGCACGCCGGACGATTGATAAACTGCCTTCGCGTGATCATCTGGTCAGCGTTCCGATAAGCAATATTGTACCCGAAGTACGCGAATCGGGTGACGAAGTGCGCAACGAAGCACCTGAAATACGGCTTGAGCCACCCATGCCCGAGAATGATGATGATGTTTTGGAGTTGACTGAAATGGCTGTTGAAGACACATCGATTGCCCCTGTGGCTGACATTGTTGCAATCAAACCGGTTGATACATCTGCGGAAATGATTTCGCCTGTTGCCACCGCTGCGACGCGTACTGCATTTGAATCGCTATCTGCGCTCATCGTCAAACCCGAAGTCCACGGCAGTGACACGCTTGAAGGCATGGTGCGCGAAATGCTCAAGCCGATGATGAAAGAATGGCTTGATGCGCGGCTTCCTGAAATCGTTGAAACGATGGTTGCCAAGGAAATTTCGCGGATCAGCGGTAGATAAGCGCTTGGTTTTTGACGCGGCGCTAGTTTAAGGCGTCGCGATGACTGAACTTCCAAAAACATTCGATCCCGCCGCGATTGAGGCGAAATGGTACGCGCATTGGGAAAGCACGGGCGCATTCCGTCCATCGCGCCCTGAGGCTGAGCCTTATACCATCGTCATGCCGCCGCCCAATGTGACGGGCAGCCTCCACATCGGCCACGCGCTTGATAATACCCTGCCCGATATCCTCATCCGCCACGCCCGAATGTGCGGTAAGGATGCACTGTGGGTCGTCGGCACTGATCATGCCGGGATCGCGACGCAGATGGTGGTTGAGCGGCAATTGAATGCGCAAGGCCAGAAACGCAGCGATTTCACCCGTGATGAATTCATCGCCAAAGTCTGGGAATGGAAAGCCGAGAGTGGCAGCACCATCACCAGCCAGCTCAGACGCCTCGGCGCGAGTTGCGATTGGGAGAATGAGCGCTTCACGATGGATGAAGGGTTTAGCAAGGCCGTTATCAAGGTGTTCGTTGATCTGTACAACGAAGGCTTGCTCTACCGAGATAAGCGCCTCGTCAATTGGGACCCCGCGCTCAAAACCGCGATTTCAGACCTTGAGGTCGAAACGCGTGAGGTGAACGGGAAGTTTTGGCATTTCAAATATCCGCTTGAGGATGGCAGCGGCCACATCAGCGTCGCGACGACGCGGCCCGAAACGATGCTCGCCGATATGGCGGTCGCGGTGAACCCTGAGGATGATCGCTATAAGGCGCTGGTGGGGAAGCGGGTGCGTCTGCCAATCACCGGGCGGCTGATCCCGATTGTCGCGGATGAACATGCCGATCCAGAGCTTGGCAGTGGCGCGGTCAAAATCACGCCGGGGCATGATTTCAACGATTTCGAAGTCGGCAAACGGGCGGGGTTCAAAGCGGGCGAGATGATTAATATGCTTGATGCCGAAGCGAAGGTTGTTCAGTGCGGCGGCATTCCTGATGAACTGATTGGCTTGGATCGTTTTGAAGCGCGCAAACGTGTGATTGAAATGATCGACGCAGCGGGCTTGCTCGAAAAGGTAGAGGATCGCGTGATCCAGACGCCTTACGGCGACCGTTCGGGCGTTGTGATTGAGCCGTGGCTGACCGATCAATGGTATGTCGATGCCGCAACGCTTGCTAAGCCCGCGATTGAGGCGGTGAAGTCAGGCGCGATCAAGGTTGTGCCGCAGACGTGGGAAAAAACCTATTTCAACTGGATGGAGAATATCCAGCCTTGGTGTGTGTCGCGGCAGCTTTGGTGGGGGCACCGGATTCCGGCTTGGTATGGGCCGGTTGTTGAGGAGTTTGAGGGCAAGCGACATTTCCTCTATTACAATGACTATCTTTTTGAAACGCAGAGGAATCGGGCAAGGGATGAGCAGGTCTTCGTTGGAGACACCGAGGAAGAGGTCAAAGAGTTAGCTCGGGAATTTTACCGTTCAGAAAAATTGCCCAATCCAGACATCGTATTTGTGGCTTCTAGGCAACTTGCTAGCGAACTCGGAGACGGAAATACGATAGCCCTATTCCGCGATTCCGACGTCCTCGACACATGGTTTTCCTCGGCGTTGTGGCCGTTTGGCACGCTGGGTTGGCCGGATCACAATCCTCCCCCACCGGGGGAGGGGAACCATGCGAAGCATGGGGGAGGGGCACAGGCCGATTCACGCGACTCCTTGAACCTGCCCCTCCACCAGCCTTTGGCTGGTTCCCCTCCCCGTGCCGGGGAGGATCTATTGGGCCGTCACTACCCTAATGACATCTTGATCTCAGGCTTTGACATCCTGTTCTTCTGGGATGCCCGGATGATCATGCAGGGCTTGCACTTCATGAAGGAAGTGCCGTGGAAAACGCTCTATCTCCACGGGCTGGTGCGCGCGGCCGATGGCTCCAAAATGTCGAAGTCAAAGGGCAATACGGTTGATCCGCTTGGCCTGATTGACCAATACGGCGCGGACGCGCTGCGCTTCACGCTGACCGCGATGGAAAGCCAAGGGCGCGATATCAAGCTCGATGAAAAACGCGTCGAGGGCTATCGCAACTTCGCGACCAAACTCTGGAACGCCGCGCGTTTTTGCCAAGCCAATAGGATCGGCGCGAGCACGTCAGTCGCGGCACCCAAGGCCGAACTCGCGGTCAACCGCTGGATCATCGGCGAAGTGGTGCAAACGCTTTCGCATCTCAAGCAAGCGATTGAGGATCTGCGTTTTGATGCGATGGCCGACACGATCTACCACTTCGCGTGGGGGACGTTTTGCGACTGGTATCTGGAACTGATCAAGCCTGTTCTTTCTCCCCTCCCCTTCAGGGGAGGGGCTGGGGGTGGGGACTGTCCACAAACGCCAACATCGGTCTCTATTGACAGTCCCCACCCCAACCCCTCCCCTGAAGGGGAGGGGCTTGAAGCTGCAGAAACCCGCGCGGTTGCTGGCTGGGTTTTCGACCAGATATTGGTGATGCTCCACCCGTTCATGCCGTTCATCACCGAAGAGTTGTGGGGGGCGATGGGGGATCGCAGTGGTAATCTGTTGATCCATGCACAGTGGCCGGAACCGGAGGCTGTGATTGATGGTGAGGCAAGAGATGAGATTAACTGGCTAATTGGATTTCTTACTAAAGTGCGGTCAGCGCGAGTCGAGCTATCTATTGCTCCGGCACGGCTGCTTGACGTTTGGTTTGAAGCAAATTCAGACTTTGGAGATCGAATGGTCGCCTTGCATACGCCTACCATTAAGAAATTGGCACGATTGGATCATCTCTATAGGCCAAAATGGGATGCCTATGGAAAACAAGGTCATCCTGCTGTGCCAGCAGGAAAGTGCGTGTTTCTCCACATGATGCACGGCACAATTCAAATTCCTCTCGCAGGTGTCATCGACCTCGACGCCGAACGCACCCGCATCACCAATGCCATCACCGCGATCACCAAGGAACGCGATGCCCTTGCTGGCCGTCTCAACAACTCCGCCTTCGTCGAAAAGGCCAAACCCGAGGCGGTTGAAAAGGCCCGCGCTGATCATGCCGAAAAATCGGCTGAAGTTGAGCGTTTACAGGCGGCACTGGCGCGGTTGGGGTAGTGGCGGCACCGGCGCATCAGCGTGATTTGACCACTGGGCCTGTTGCGAAGACGCTCTTTCTCTTCGCGCTGCCCTCGCTTGGTGTGAACATTCTCCAGTCGCTTAACGGCTCGGTCAATTCGGTGTGGATCGGCAAGTTTCTGGGTGAGGAGGCGCTCGCGGCGTCATCGAACGCGGGGATGATCATGTTCCTGATGTTTTCGACTTTGTTCGGATTTTCGATGGCGACGACGATCATGATCGGCCAGAATATGGGGCGGCGAGACGTTGAGGGCGTGCGGCTCACGCTTGGCACCGCGATGGGGATGTTCGGGCTTGCGGGTCTCGCGACCGCGAT
>ERZ1292633.4381-Hain-H41-02um-R1-4381-length-13107-cov-4_pt1 | contig 13107 bp, 12 predicted proteins | sample MGYA00564406_ERZ1292633 | MGnify/ENA primary metagenome ERZ1292633 (study PRJEB36523, sample SAMEA6512639) | groundwater metagenome | collected 2019-01-08 | study: AquaDiva: Metagenomics assemblies of 32 groundwater samples
TTCAGATCGCGGTTTCGCTGAGTTCGTCGAATGGCCGGGCAACCATCACAATATCAGACAACGGTGTCGGTATCGACACGAAAGACATTCCTCGTCTCTTTGAACGCTTTTATCGGGTGGGAAATGAAATGACAAGGCGATCCTCAGGCACCGGACTCGGACTGTATCTCTGCCGGGAGATCATAAGAGCACACGGCGGCACGGTAACGGCCGAATCCGATGGGATCGACAAAGGCGCCAGATTCATCTTGACCTTAAAAACGGCGATCATCAATGAAAACAGTACTTCTCGTTGAAGACGATCACAATCTTGCCGAAGGTTTGACCCTCAACCTCGAAGCCGAGGGGTATCAGGTCGTTCATGTTGCCGATGGTTCGGTCGCATTGGATACATTTTCGAAGGGAAACTTCGATATTGTCCTTCTCGATATCATGCTTCCCGGCATGGACGGACTTACTATCTGCAGGGAATTGAGATCTCGTGGAGCCACCCTGCCAGTCCTCTTTCTGACGGCCCGTCATGAGACCGAGGAAAAAGTCGAGGGACTGTTGGCAGGGGGTGACGACTATATCACCAAGCCATTCGATATGCAGGAGTTACTGGCGCGGATGCAGGGCGTCTTTCGCCGACAGGCATGGCTTTCAGCCGACGACAGTCTGTCTGGCACTTTCGAGTGGGATGAACGCCGGATTGATTTTCGAACATTCGAGGCAACCGGCCCACAGGGGAGTTTCGTCCTGACGCGGAAGGAATGTATGGTCATCAAGTACTTCGTCGAACGCAAAGGACAGGTTGTCAGTCGCGACCAACTGCTGGATGCTGTCTGGGGGTATCATATCTACCCCACCAATCGCACCATAGACAATTTCATCATGAAGCTTCGTAAAATCTTTGAGGATAATCCGAAACTACCAAAATACTTTGAGACGATCAGAGGGGTGGGATATCGCTTCCTGCCTTCACAGGAGAGTGCAGAACCAGGTGATTTTTAATGGCGGAGAGACAGGGATTCGAACCCTGGATACACCTTTACAGTGTATAACGGTTTAGCAAACCGCCGCCTTCAGCCTCTCGGCCATCTCTCCGTAGGGCAATAACTTGTTCGCCACAATATACCATGTCTCGGCCAAGAGGCAAGAGGGAGGCGAAATCTCTCCGGTTGGTCCCAAAATGGACGCCTAACAGCCATTACAGCCTAACCGCCGTCGGGTCACATGCACTGCGCCGGAGGCGGGCCTCCCTGAAAGAGATATGCCACCAGATAGGTGATATCGACCACATTTGTGGATCCGTTGCCATTGATATCCGCTTCCTCTTTACACGGGGGTGGTGGACCACCCTGAAAGAGATACTGCACAAGGTAGGTGAGGTCGACAACATTTGCTTTGTCCAGGATATCACCGTTGGCATTTCCCCGAAGCGCAATGCAACACGGGTCGATATAGACCGACATTGGATTCGAATATTCGCTCCATCGTCCATCGACCATCTCACGATAACGCCAATAGTAGATAGAATCCTTTAGCAATGGAGTGGGAGGTGTAAAAAGCGCTCCGGAAAGGTTTGTAGCGTTAATGAGCGGCGTCGCAAAAGTCCATTTGTCGTCCAGTTGAAAATCAAATTTTGTAGCTGTTGGCGTCGCCCGCTTATTCCACTTGAAAGTCGGGCGGTATTGACTTGTTGGGAGTCCCACCACTGGGAGAATAGTCGGATTGGCACTGTCTTCCATCGGAAAATAGAGTACCAGCGAGTCGCCAGCCTTTGAGTCACTTCCATCCTTTGAACCAACGCTGTATTCGGTAGCAAGCATTCGAAGTTGTGAACCATCTATTCCTACTGCAATTGAGAGTTTTCCGTTGGGATTGCTGGCTCCCGGTTTCGCCACAATGCGGTAATCGCCATAAATAACAGTGTAATCAACAGACTGTTCGTCAACGCTACCATTTCCATTAACATCAAATCTGAAGTAATCCGATCCGGACACCGTTCGAACGGTGCGGGAAATAATAAGATTATTGGGGTTTTCTACTTTCAAAGTGCCATTATCAAAAGCAGTGACATACATCTCGTCCTTGAGTACAACTTCATTGCTACTTGAGTTACTCACAACCACGACTTCTCCACCACCGGACGAACCAGTGACGAAGTCGGTGTTGCCATCCCTGTCCTGATCGATGGCCGCGCTCACAAGAGTGACATTGGTTGCGGTGGATACATCTACCACGAATGGTCCCTGGAATCCGGTTGCGGAACCAGTGAAAATTTCCAATTGGGTTGTTGTGCCGTTCGTCACAATTAAATCGACAAAGCCATCTTTATTGGGATCAGCGTTGTCGAGCGAATAGGCAATGCCACCTATGACGAAGCGATCTGTGTCCTGAATCTCTCCGGCGCCGTTGCCGTAGGCGACCATGACGGAACTGAAACCAGAATCTGCATATGTGATAAGAGAAGCGGCATCCCAATTGCCGTCGGCATTAAAGTCGCCCGATAGAATGCGCTTTGGAGCAGTTGAAGATACCGATCCTAAATAGAGCGCTTCCGACTGCGAATAGGATGCTGATCCGTCATTCACCATGAGTTTGATTGAATCTCCTGCGATTCCGCTCAAATCATCGATTCCATCGCCGTTTACATCAGAGACGGCAGTGGCTTCGAACAAAACTGGTTGTGGCGGAAGAGGCGTGATAACGTCTGAGCCAGTACCCGCAAACAGCAGATTGGGCGACACAGCGATATCGAGAAATTCGTCGTTATTGAAGTAACCGGTGGTAACCGATGGAACAGGTGAGGTTTGTCCTCGTTTTTGACCGGTAGCCAACCTCGGCTGACCCGGAAACAATGGATACGGCTGAACGGTAAAATTGCGATTGCCTATATTAATTATTACATAGACGCTGTCAGCAGTGGCCGCGGCAATATCCAACAAGTTGTCCTCGTTAATGAAATCAAGGCTTACCCCTGCTCCGGTGACCGACAGAATATTTACAGCGCTCTCAAACCCTCCGTTGGCAATACCCCAGGCAACGAAAAGGCCGGGAGTGGTGTTCCCACTCCAGACAAGATCCATGTTTAGATCTCGGTCAAGGTCACCTGTCTGTGATTGATAAATGTCAGCCGTCTGCGAAGGCGGTTCTGGCTGAAATGCGAGAGGATCAGGGTCACAAACGTCGCCTATACCGTCGAGATCATCGTCCTCCTGTAACGGATTGGCCGTCGAAGGGCAATTGTCGACCGGATCTTTCAGCCCATCCCCGTCAGCATCGGGAGTTTGAATGGAATAGCAGAAGGGGCCATCCCATGATGGATAGATGGCTGTGTCGCCGTCTGACCAGACCCAGAGATTGTCAGTCTGATACCACGCTGAATCTATGCAAACGGTACCACCGTCGAATGAATGCGAAATGGGACCAATCTCAATGCGGTAAGCAAGTTGATTGTAGCCTGGAGCGATGCCCGGCTGAACCAGGGAAAACCCTCCGAATCCGACAGTATCGTCATTCACGCCGTCAGTGCTAAACTCGCTAATAATAAATCCGCCATCGAATTGGGCTGGTATCGTCGGTTCAATTGACAGGGGGAGCGTCAATCCCCACGTTGCTCCGGAAGGGGAGTAAATACGAAAACCGTTCGTGCCCCCCTTAATAAATGAGCTCGTGTTGTTCGTCACTCTGATATCAATGACGATGATTTGGCCGGTGGGGACCACTCCGGGTGAAATAACCGGAGAAACGTTTCCTACTGTGACCCCTGGATCGCAGATATCCCCGATACCATCGCCGTCATCGTCTTCCTGTAGAGGATTAGCTTTGTAGGGGCAATTGTCTGCGACGTTGAGGACACCATCGCCATCGGCATCCGGATCGCACGCGTCACCCATGCCATCGAAGTCAATATCTGTTTGAGAGGGGTTAGCCACAGAGGGGCAGTTGTCCACGGGGCAAGTATTCGCCGCATAGCCAGGATCGCCAAAACCATCGCCGTCTGTATCGGTACAAATGTCGCAGACATCACCAATACCGTCACCATCGCCATCAGATTGCGAAGGGTTGGCAACGGATATGCAATTGTCGACCGGGTCTTTCACCCCGTCTCCATCGGCATCGGAAGTTTGGATAGAAAAGCAAAAGGGTCCATCCCATGATGGATAGATGGAGGTGTCGCCGTCAGTCCACACCCAATCGTTGTCGCCTATTATCAACCCATACCAAGTGGAGTCGATACAAATAGTGTCCCCATCAAATGAATGCGCAATCGGCCCGATCTCAATTCGATAGGCAAGTTGGTTGTAGCCTGGAGCAAGTCCGGGCTGATTTAGGGAGAACCCCCCAAACCCCACCGTGTCGTCGTTAATGCCATTGAGACTGTATTCATTGATAAAGAAACCCCCGTCGAACTTCATCGTTATTTCGGGATCAATGATAGATGGCAGTGTATGCGCCCACGTCGCGCCAGAAAGGGAATATATTCGGAATCCATTGGTCGCACCCTTGATGAATGCTGCCGTATTGTTATTAAATCTGACGTCGATTACTATAATCTGGCCGGTTGGAATGATTCCGGGCGAAATGACCGGCGAGACGTTGCCAACGGTCATGCTTTGAGAAAACAAACTAGCGGCCGTCAGCAAACAGAGAATTAGAGTAATAGCGATGCGCATAGCTCCTCCCAGAACTGATATAAGGTAGTAATTCATAGTTGAAGTTAATCTGCCGGTTTAAAAATAGGGCGTATCTCACCCCTTGAAAAAGAGGTGGCACTATTCCCAATGAAAAAGTCATATAACTTTTCCGCCTGGGTGCGATGATGCAGATAAAAAATGTCAGTCCAAGGCTCTTGGCCTCGCTCAGGTAGTATTATTAAGATATCCTAAGATTTACAAGTGTCAAGACCAAAGAAATTGGAGCGGTTTGGAGGAAAGGACAGACTACTCAGAGTAGTTCCCCGAGCGGGGACGTCACCAGATATCCGAATGATGTATATAGATTGTATAGATAAAAACAAGACCGTTAACTATGCCGCGAGGGGCCTATATATCCTGCGACGGTTAGCCAGCGAAGTCGAGATTAGTCGCGGTCACGTTTGTATTCAGACACGGTAACCTGATTGCCATCAAGGAGTAACTTGACACAGGTGAGTTCGTCGGTGAACTCCCTTTTCACAATTCCAAACTGAGCCACAACTCCGGGATACAATCGCTCCTCAATAATAATTCGGGCATCGCGATACTCGGCGAGCTTTTCAAGAATTTCCGTCTTTCGCTTGAGTAGAGCCTCAAGTTCGGCGGGAACTCCTTTCTGAAAGTCCTCAAGTTGTTTCAGCGCCGCAACTTTGGCTTCCGGAAGTTTGCCGCTTAACTGGAGTTTGTAGAGAACATAAAGGCTTTCCTTCACCCGCAGGCTGTCGGCCTCAAGACGATGGACTTCGGCAGTGGTTTTATGAAGCTCCTTTATAAGACTGGCATCAAAAGCAACAGTAAGGACTGTGGCGGTGCCGGCATCGGAGCCAGCGACCGGAACGCGCACCTCTTTGCCAGCATAGACTTCACCACCGAGTATTTTCCCCTTTTGCCCCTTGACGGCTATCTTATTTTTGGCGGTGACTTTGCAGTTCACAAGCTCGCCGCCAACGATGACATCATTGCCGGCAGTCATCCGCTGACCCTCGGCAAACTTGATGGTGATATCGTTTCCGGCGTGGATTTCGCCTTCGCCATTGCCGAAGAATCCACCCTTGACGAGAATATTACCTTCGGCTATGATTTTTGCATCTTCGACATTTCCGCCGATTTCGATGTTGCCGCCTGCTTTTACGGTAAAGCCGGTTTTTACATCTCCGCGAATCTTCACCGATCCGGTGGTTTCAATGTTGCCAGTGTTAAAATCAACGTCCTTATCGATGCTGACGACATCAGAGACGGAGACAGTTCCGCCTTTGTAGACAATAGCGCCCGATGAAGTAGCGATAAGAGACAGTCCGTCTTCAGAAAGTTTTGTGTTAGTCCCGGTCTTAAATGGAAAATCGCGTCCCTTTACCGCGGCAATTTCTTTGCCGTTGACGCCGATACCGGGAGTGCCATCGGTGGCTGGTATTTTTTTGGCGAGATTGTCTCCCTCGCTGACATTTTGAATGAATCCGAGATTTCGGTAATCGATTCGTCCGTCGGCATCCTGTTCGGGATGATGTTGTGCGCTTGTTTCAAAGCAATACTCAAAAGACGCGTCTTTGCCTTTTTGCGGCGCCACAGCCTGAGCGGCTTTGATGGTGACATCCCAGCTACGATCGGTTATAGCACGAGCAATTTCGTTTTTGTCGATGCCGTAGACCACCTCGGCCTTTTCAAGCTCCGAGATAATTTCCTCTATGGTTGGAATCGATTCACCTGCCAGCGGCTTGAACAGAGTTATGGAGGCAGACGAGAAGTCCCTCGGAACAACGACCTTGACTCTTTTACGTGCAGTAGCAACGGCTTCGGCCATGTTAATCCTTTTCCGCCGTAACTTCAGACGACTGATTTCGGCTGGAAAGAATTCGCCAGTAGGCTCGTTCGACTACCAGAGTGATTTCGTAGCTCTTGAACGGTTTGGTGACGTATTCGTCGGCCCCAAGAAGAAGGGCATCTTTGACGGTGTATGTGTCTCCGTATGCCGTCATGATGATTACACCGAGATCCTTGTACTCATCTCTGATTTTCTTGAGCAATTCAAAGCCATTCATTTTGGGCATTTTCATGTCCGAAAGAACGATGTCGATTTTCTCGCGTGACAATACCTCAAGCGCCGAAGCGCCGTTATCCGCTGAGAAGACGCGATATCCCTCGCGAGCAAGTATCTTTTCGAGAAGCGAACGCATCATCGCTTCGTCGTCAACGATGAGGATGGATACTGTGTTCTTCATTGGTCGATTCGGTCCCCGTTTTTGCAGTACACCGAGAAGCCCCCGGCAAAGTTAACGCTTCAACAGCGCGCTGGTTACCTCACTCAGAAATGTCTCAAGGCGCACGGGCTTATACATCACGCGACAGGCGCCAAGGACGCCGGCCTCGTTGACAAGCTTGTCGGTGGCATTGCCTGTAATCACCACCACCGGAAGTTGCGGAGCGATTCGTTTCATTCGTGTAAGCGTCTCAAGCCCCGACATTTCCGGCATTATGATATCGAGAGTGACAAGGTCGTATTGTTTTTCGCGAATCTTGTCAATCGCTTCTGCTCCGGATTCGGCCAATTCGACATCGAAGACATTGGCTGTTTCGCAGAAATCACGAAAAACATCACGCACCCATTGTTCATCATCCACTATAAGTACGGAGAATGGTTTTCCCCGTTCGGATGAAGCCTGGATAAGTTTGGCTATCTGTTCCTGTGACATCGTTTCACCAGCATTTCTCTAAATGTTCGGAGGCTCCGTAGCAATCAATCCGCCAGCCGGATACCCTTATTCTTCTATCGTCATTAGGGGACATTTCCTGTACGGGGGACTCACTGACTGGGAAAGGATTTCCCACCGTCAAGCCGCCGCTGAATATCACGACAAAGGGTTCTCAGGGCGCTCAACTGCTGTTCCATTGATCTGCTGGCTTCGGCGCCAGCCTGCGGACTTGCTACTGGGGCGTGGTGAGAGGCCTCAATGACTCGGGAGGCGTCACTCACAAGGGACACCAGACCTGACACTAGCCGATGAAAATCCGGTTCCATCGTCGCAAATCGGTTCTTTGTGTCCTTTTCTCGGGCCAAAAACGCCGCGAGGTTGATTGCCAGCAGACGCACCTGCTCGTTCAGCTCCTCGACTTCCCGGGCCAAATCCGGATTACGAACCGGATTAGCTTTCACGATTCGACCAGCCTGACTATTGTGTCTTTAAGAGGCTCAAGGTCTGACGATTTGACAACATAGGCGTCGGCCAACCAAGATTGAAAATCTGATTTGAAATAGCTGTAGGCCGAATTGAGCACGACTTTCATATCCGGCGCCACCCGCTTGAGTTCGTGAATAAGCTCCAATCCCGACATCCCCGGCATTTCAATGTCGAGTATGGCGACCGGGTACTTTCCGGTGGCAGCGCGGCTCAGTGCATCCTTATCGCTGACGACGGCGTCAACGGTATATCCGATTTCCGCCAACACCCTGCTATAAAGGATTCCCAGACGGACATCGTCATCGATGACGAGAACACGTTTATCCATGGGTTGCCTCCGCAGGGCCGGTGATATCAAGGGGAAGAATAATCTGCACAATCGGTAAGGTCGATTTTCCGGCAACGAGTCGGTATTCTCCTTTGTAAAATCGAATAGTCTCAAGGGCGACGAGCATGGGAAGGCGAAGGGTGGAATTGCCGTTGCCGAAAAGTTGACGTAGCATTCGAGCGACGGTGTCAGCGTCGTCGGAAGAGCCGGGGGTGAGCCGAATGGAGACGACCGCATCATTTGCAAATCTATCGGCGTGAAGCTCCAGTTTGCCGGAGTTCATGGCTTCATCAATGATCAGCCTGCAAATATGATACAGGGCATAAATCAGTTGCGATTTCCCCGCTCGAAATGGCAGGATATCGACGGCGGAGCCAGAGGTCACCTGTACTTGGGCATCGCGCAGTTTGTGTTGCAAAGATAACACCGTGTCAGAGAGCACCTCGGAGATATTGCAATTGACGCCATCCGACTGTGACGACTGACAAAATTCAAGAATCTGATCCAGGACAGTTTCGGTTCGACGGGTTTCACCTGCAATGATTCCGAGATATTCTTTCTGTTCGTCACTGACCGAAGAATGAAGCATGAGATTTGCGAAGCCGCCTACAATGGTGAGGGGGTTGCGCAGTTCATGAACGAGCGATGAAATCAACTGCCCCATAATGGACATTTTTTCGATGCGGATAATTTGGTCTTGTGATTCGGCCAAAAGGGTGTTGTTGAGCTCCAGCTCTTCGGCGCGAGCGAGTTGTTCGTCGTACAGACGGGCGCGTTCGATCGCTACGGCCGCGTGATTTGCAAGAATATGCAGAAGGCGAGAGGCGCGTTCTGAAATAGCGTTGTTGGTTATGAGATTATCGGCCACGAGCAAACCCGTGAGCCGTTCCTTCGATAACATAGGAGCAATAGCAAATCTCTGAGTTCCGAGAATGTCGGCAAGATGGCGGGTAACTGAATCGACAATTTCACATTGTTCGAAATTGACAGCCGTTCCCTGATCACATGCCCGTCGGATCGCTGAAGAGGGATTCAAGTCAATTCGCATGTCCCGGATGCGCAGGGCGAGGTCGTTGTAGTGCAAATAGTGATCGGGTTCAGGGGAATCAAGTAGCTCCGCAAGGGACAATCGAAGAGAATCGAGATTACTCCATATCTTTCCGGCTTCTTCGGCTGAGGTCGGCCCCACCGCGGCATATCCGCGAAGTTCATGGGTGTTATCGGAATAGAGAAAGAGAAAGGTCCGGTTGAAACCCAGCCCCTGCGACGCCGTGGCGCCGGTGAGTATCACGCTCAAAATTCGGTTAAGATCTGACGAGGAGGAAAGCGCCGACGTGACGTCGAGAAGGACATGCAGTTCGTCTTGCTCGTGAATCGCCGCGGATGCGGTTGTCCGCGATGACGATTGAAGGTGTACGGCGCCGGTATCTGAAGTATCGTTAGTCATCGCGGTGACTGGGTTTGCCGATTGACCCGAGATATTGCTCGAGGGTCAACAGCACTTGATTGGCATGGCTGATTCGTATGGCGGCCTGCTCGGAGCGCTTCAATCGGGAAAGAGTTTTCTGATTCCCCGCTACTTTTTCAAGAACCAGACACTCAATATTGCCAACGATTACTTCGAGGGCATTGTTGATTTCGTTATGTGCTGACGTGAGCTGGTGGACGAACTCTCCGACATTGCCGGATATCTCATCGGAGCGTTTCATCGTCTCAATGTGTGATTTGAGAGCGGCCATTTGTTTCTCAAGGGTATCTACACTCTTGGCAAGGCGCTGGCGCTCGATGCCCAGCAGGAGATTTCTGGCCACGGCCTGAGCGGTGACGACGTCATCCTGAGCAAGGCCATTGCCGGTGCGGGCGCCAAGATTCAGAACGCCAAAGGGCGTGGCGCCATCAAATATTGGAACGGAAATGAACGATGCGAAATCGTGGACGGGATCAAAGTGACGAGAACCGGATCGATCAAGAAGAACTACTGGTTTCAAATTGGTGGCGGTCCAGCTTGTTAGTCCTTTACCTATGGATAATTCAAGAAAATCGAGAGGATGGACGGTCCCGCCAACCGAGGCTGTTTCTTCCAACTCGTTAGTACGGCTGTTGAATAGAAAAAGGCTGGCGGCGTCGCAGGGAATGATCTCTTTCACCAGCCGCAGAAGAGAAGCATACATTTTTGATGACGGCGGTTCGTGCAGGCACAGTTCGGCGATCTCACCCAGGGCGTTGATATGACGTGTTCGTGCGCCGGTCGAGAGCGGTTGCTCTTCTGACGCGATTGATGGCTTTGTGCTCCGGGCGGCGGTCATTCCTTATTTTCCTCTGGCGTAACGCTGAATGGTTGTGGCAAGCTGAGCTACCGCCTGGTCTTCGAGTTTGGCGAAAAATTTGCTTTTGGCGGCGGCGTCGATATGGAGATCGGGGTCGTTGATGTCATCTTCAATAGACCCCTGAAAAATCCGGGGGCCATTCAGCTCAGAACGAAATGGCTCGGCCACGATCAGTTTCCGTCGTTTGACATCGAGAATGCGAAGTTCCCCTTCGATTACACCAATCGTTTGATACTTGTGGAAAAACAGAGGAAAGTTGAAAGTCTTGCGTCGTTCGAGCTTTTCACTCTCGACGGCAAAGGATACGACGTAGCGGGCGCCGCTCTTTTCGGCTGACGCCAACAGGCTGTCCACGCTATAAAGGGTGGACGCAGAGATTCCCTCCTCCATGCGAATAGTCGTTCCATTGGCCTTTCGTGACAGATGGACGAGGAGTTTATCCTTCATGGCCGAGGTGTGATAGGGAGACGGGGGAATGCTCACCTGTACAATGATCGTGCCGCCACCATTGGAGGCGAGTCCGTTGGATGGAAAGCTATTTTGTTGAGCCTCGGCGCCTGTCATGATGAGGCAGGCGGCAATCAATCCTATGATGCTCGTTCGTCGCATACTATTCCCGTTCGTTTCTTGTCAATGATTCGCGCCGGATATACTTGTTGAGGACTCGCTCGACGGATTGTTGGAAATCGAACAGGTTGTTTGGAAGCGACTTCAGCTCACCAGATGACAGGAGGTCTGATAACCTTTCCTTACTGATGAACTCAATGCCGGTCAGCGAGGTTGGCTCCTCGAGCTGTTCGGAGCGTTTCACGACCCCGATGACATTATCAAGGGTTTCTTCGTTCTGAATAGTGAACCTCATGGAGACGATATCTCCTTCGTTGAGAACCTCGTCCAGTTCCACCAGCACCCCTCCGGCCGAGAGATTGAGAATCGTGCCGTTTATAGTGTAGCTGTTTCCCTGCGGCCAAAAGGAGCCGCCGTATTCTTTGATTTTGTTGAGCGACATGGGGACCGAGATTTCAAGACGAACAAACCGTCGTTGGTTGTCGTTTTGGACTTTGAATGGAGAGGAGGCGGTAAAGCCCTCACTCCGCGATTCAACGTCGGAAACAAATCGTGTTCGGGTTGATGTTTTCATTGCATCCTCAGAGTATTCATATGGATTGTTTTGTTCGTAGCAGTTCGCCAACGACGCGATCCAACCGGATCCGCGACGAGGCGTTGTATTCATGAACCGCTGTGGGCAGATTGCGGAGTGTCGTGGCAGGCAATGAACTCAGCATGGCTTCTTTGGTGAGAAACTCAATGCCGAGGTGAAAGAGATTGCCCTCGATAGAATAACAGTGTCGCACCCGTGCCAGAACGAGAGCGGGGAATGCCATCCCGGGTGGAACGAGGTTCAGAATCAAACAGGTCCGAGAATCAAGACTCGAATGGAGCTGGATCATAATGCCGCCGGCAGAGAAATTGAGTGACTGGGTTTCGAGCCACCGCAATTTGGAAAGCTTTTGAACGTCAAAGGCGCTGGCAGGAAGAACGGCAAGCTTCACGGAAACCTGAACCGGGGCGCGGAAAAAGCGCCGGCGTGAAATCGGTGTCACTTTTTCGCCGAGGACAACGGTGCACTTGCCGCCGGAACCGCGTTTAAGCTGGGCGTGCACGGCTATTTGTTGTCCCTTGTATTCCACTTGCAGGACGATCGGTTGGTTGTGGACAAGGGCATCTATCGCCCCATTGCTTCCGCTCTTGTCGATAGTGAGAGAACCATTGGAGGTAAAGGTGACCCGCGTGGTGAGGGGCTTCCCTTGAAATTGTTCGGAAAACAGGATTACTTCCCGCCCGACAAGTGATGAGAAATCGAAGAGTGAAAGATCGATGGCGACATCGCTTTCTTTCATAGTGGTGGCGGAGTCGCTCACAACAAACCTTTCTTTCGCAATTCAATCTGCTGTTGAAAAACATAGTTGACGAGGCGATTCTGATCGTGGTGATCAAACCGGTCATGCCCTTCAGGCAAAAGATTGCGCTCGGCTTCAGAGAAATGTCGGGGCAAATCGCTTCGCCGGACGAACTCGGCTCCGGCATAATAGTGGCTGGCTCTTTCAAAGCATCGACAGCAGATTGCTACAAGGGTGTCGCTCACGCCGATGGTTTTGAAAAAGGGCATGCGAAGAACAAATCGTTCACCGCTGTGCCATAGCTCGTTTGTCCGGATGCAGACGCCGCCGCCGCTCATATTGACGGCAAAAGTGTCGCGCCACGGGCGGGCGGTATTGCCATTCTCAGGGAGCGGGCCGTCGAGCCGCATGACCGACACACGCTCGTTACATTCGATGCGGACATATTGCCGACGCTGAACGCGGTGTATTTCTTTCGGAATTGCCAGCGCAACAACCTGAAGACGACCGCGCGTTGTGTGATGAACAACTGCTTCAAATTTGTAGGAGGCGTCATCGCGGGTGATAAAAATCGTTGCGGTGGCTCCCTCGCGAAGTCGTATGGTTCCGCTGATAAATTCCGGCTCACTGATGTAGATGCCGTCGGACGCAATGTCTTCAATGCGGGCGTTGTAGCGACCGCTGTCCATACTTTCC
>ERZ1292633.4382-Hain-H41-02um-R1-4382-length-13105-cov-4_pt1 | contig 13105 bp, 8 predicted proteins | sample MGYA00564406_ERZ1292633 | MGnify/ENA primary metagenome ERZ1292633 (study PRJEB36523, sample SAMEA6512639) | groundwater metagenome | collected 2019-01-08 | study: AquaDiva: Metagenomics assemblies of 32 groundwater samples
CAAATGATCCGTTCTGCAAGGCGGGTTTTGATTTTGGCGCAATGCAGGATCAATACAAATTTGATGAATCTCAATTCCAGCCTCAACAAGAATATAAAATGAATGCAGGGGATATTAAGCGTGAGATAAAAAATATTAAAATGGATGTAAAAAATTGGACGAGGGATGTCAAACAGGTTCGTCAGCAACTCAAGGAAATAGGCAGAGAATCAAGCGGTTTTGCTTGTCCTGCGGCTATTGAAGTCAGCACGATTGCCCAGCAATATGAAGATGCCATAAATAAAGTTAATGCTTTGAATGAAAATTCTTCGCAGGAAGAAGTTCAGACAGCACGTGCGCTGGGTGATTTCATAAGAGGCAAGTGGCAAGATGGAGAACAAGTAACGGAAGGTCTTCAACAGAAACTTTATGGAGGTCCTATGGACGAAAATGGTGAACGAGTTCCGGGGAAAATGGAATCTCTTAATGTTTGCCGCGAATTAAGCAATGTTATTCGTGAAGCAACCAGTTTGGTAAAAGAAGTGAGCCGTGAATCCGCGAAAGCTAAAAAGAGCGGAGCTCCGAAAGAAGTATTAAGCGTTTTCGAAGAAGTTTTGGCCGAACTTCAAGCAATAGCCACAAATCCTATCGGAGTACTCAAGGAAAAAGGCGTTTCATTAGAGGAAATATCACAACCATGGCAACCTGATCCGGAAGTTTGTAGCTTCGGTGGAGGCTTTGGTCCTGTTGGTCCAATGCCGCCGATGGAAGGAGAAGGCGGTTCCGGTCAAATGAACTTTGGTGATATGGGAGGGTTTGAAAATGTTGATCCGCTCATGATGGAAAGGATGAAGGAAAAATTTATGGAAATGCAAAAGGGAGAAGGTAATTTCCAAGGATTTAATCCATTCGGCGCTTCAGTTTTAAGTGCGCAAACATTCGGGGACGGTGATTTTGAAAAAGATGGATTCAGAGGTGGTCCTTCGGAATTCGGCCAGCAAGAACCTCCGGAAGAATGTATGCCTCCTGTTCAGCGTTATTTAAGCCCTCATAGGCTTATGCGCAAACTGGATGAAGCCAGAATGAATATGGGCAGACAGTTTGAGTCCACGAATATTTGCGGAATGTTGGACATGGCAAAAGATTTCTTGGCGAGCGGGGAAGATGAAGGGTTTGGTGGTCCTCCGCCGGAAGTTATTGAATTGGTGGAAAATGGCATATGGCAAGATGCTTGTGATTCGGGAGATACAGAAACTTTGGACAAGATCAAATCAAGATTAATGAGAATTGGTCCTCCGGGCGGCAAGGTCGGTCCTGGCGCAAAAAACAAGAGTAGATTCGGTGGAATGATAGATATTGATCAATTGGTTGAAGATAAATTAAATGAAAAACTTGGTCAATTATTTGGAGGGGAAGATGAGGAAGGCGGTAAGACAGATGCCCAAATGAAAGCTCTTTCAGCTCGTATAGCTGAATTGCAGTCCAAACTTGATGATGCGGCCAAGACAATATTTGCTTTGAACGAAAGATTGTCAGATATGGCAACCAAGTTGGCTTCCGCTATTGAGCTTAATGATAAAGCGTCACAAGCAATCAACAGTATCGCTAAATTTACCGACGAAGCTGTTCAGCAATCTATTACATCCGCTATTGATACATTGGCTACCAAGGCTGAAGAAGTGAAAAAGGTTTTGCCTGCCGAAGCGGACAAATTGGTTGATGCGACGATTAATAGTTTAGTTCAATCGCCTCCGAGTAGCTCTACGCTTGATGATATTTCGGAACGCTTCAACGCATTGATTTCTTACGCCTCATCCGGCGCAAAATCAACTGAAATAGTTGAAAAAGCAAAAGATGAACTCGCAGAAGTAGCTGTGTTAAATGGTGCTGATGTTGGTAATAAAGTTGCGGAAGGCATAGTCGCTTCTCGTGATACTGCCGATCTCTCACAATGGTATGCAGTGCCGGCTTTAAATGCTGTTAACGAAGGGTTTGCTTCCATAAGCAAGGAAAATCCTGATTTTAAACCTGCTGAATCTGAAACTAAATGCGCCGCTATAACACGTATTGCGCGTATTTCTGAAAAAGCAACAGGCGAAGAAATTGATATGTCGGATAAAACTCTTGATAAATCGGTTTCGGGCGCTCCGGATTGGTGCTTACCGTTCTTGTCTCAATTACAAGAACAAGGAGTGACGTTCGCAATGGATTTAAAAGATCCGAATGCTCCGATTGATCGCGGTGAAGTCGCAATGTTGATTCATCAAGCTATTGGTGATCAATTGCCTGATCCCGCTTCTTTCGCGGATTACATTACACCGGATATGAAGGGTATGCCTGTTGATATGCAAAATGCAATTGCCGAAATCAGGTTTAACGGCATTATGGATACCACAGATGGAACAAGTTTCAGCCCATTTGTTGATTTCAACAGAGCGCAGAATGCTTTAGTGTCTGTAAAGGCATATGAAGCGATTACCGCGACTGAAAGTAATCAAGAATAGAGCTGGAATATAGTTTAAGAGTTGAAGTCCTCCGTTGGTCAAAAACCGGCGGGGGATTTTTTTTCTTGCTTTTCCATTAAAACCCCCCTAAAATACCCTCCGTCTATGGATACTTTAGTATTGGAAGCACAGACCCGACAACTTACCGATAAAGCAAAGCATATTCGTTTAAAAGGGTTGGTACCGGCTGTATATTACGGTCGCGGACAAAAAAACCAGCATATCGCTTTAAATTATCAGCAATTTAGAAAAGTTTTTGCCAGTGCAGGCGAAAATACGATTATTGAGCTTTCCGTGGAGGGGAAAAAAATTCCGGTTCTTGTTTATAGTATTCAGACGGATCCGGTCTCCGATGCGATTTCACACGTTGATTTTATTCATGTTGATATGGAGAAAGAAGTGACGACTTCGGTTAAAGTCACTTTTGTCGGTGTTGCGCCGGCTGTTAAAAATCTGGGCGGTATTTTGGATGTTCATAAACATGAAATAAAAATTAAATGTTTGCCGAAAAATCTTATTCACGTCATTGAAGTTGATTTGTCGCCGATAGTTGATTTTCATACTTCTATTCACGTTAAAGATTTGGTGGTGCCGTCCACTATAAAGATTTTAGACAATCCTGAAGATACGGTTGTAACTGCAACGCATATAAAGGTTGAGGAGGAAAAACCGGCAGTAGCGGCAGTACCGGCAGAAGGAGCGGCGGCGGCGGGAGCTGGAACGGCGACGCCTACGGCTGGGGCCCCGCTAAGCGGGGGAACAGCGCCGGCAGGGAAAGAAGGGAAGAAATAGGATATTGATTTCGGATTACGGTAGAGTGCTTTGTTCAACTTGCGTGGTATTATGTTTTCGGCATATCATAAAAATGATTATCAAGTTCTAAAAAAATTATGAACCAAGATTTGACCCAAATCGTCACATACTACGCGACAAAACCGCATAAAGAATTAAGCGAATTATTATTGAGTAAGTCAAAAGACAATTTGATTTCTATTCTTACCGATTTATTGACTGCTTATATTAACGACAAAAACTCATCGAGTTTGCGAGAATTCGTAACGGTTTCCATCGCAGGATATCAACATAACCCAAACAAATTAGGATACAATGGATACAAACAAAATTCTGCTATTGGCGGACAATCTATCTCTTGTGAAGCAAAACCGAAAAACATTCAGACGGAAGGATACGACCAAAAAAAATCAAAACCAAAATTAAACGGCGAAGGCGGTTTTAATGATTACACCATTGAACGGCTTAAAAAAGATATTAAAGAAAACCCGAATCTTCTTTCAAGCGGATTTATAGACGGAGAACTGCAGTATATTTTAGAATTTCCATTTAAAGTGGTTTATGAGCGACTGAAAAAACAACTACCCAAAAAGCGTGTAATCGGAACTTATACTAGAATGGCGTCCTTTAATTTCAGCCATTACTCTGATTATCCAAATATCAAAATTGTTTATTTGAATAAACAAGCTAGTGGGAAAAATCAGAAGTATTTCAACAAAAACTTTTATCAGTTTTTAATTAAACAACAGTGATGACATCATATATAAATGAAATTATTCAAGGCGATGCTTTGAAAGTTTTAAAAACTTTGAATGACGATTTTATTGATATCGGTATAACTTCCCCTCCATACAATAAACAAGAAAAGCATAAAGGTTGGTTGGTGAAAAATGTAAAATATGACACATATAAAGATATTAAGACAGAAGAAGAATATCAAGAAAATCAAATTGAAGTTCTCGATGAAATTTACAGAATAACGAAAGAGGGTGGTTCATTTTTTTATAATCATAAAACCAGATGGGAAAAAGGCGAAATGCATCATCCGATGCAGTGGCTTTTAAAAACAAAATGGGCAGTTAGGCAAGAAATTATTTGGGACAGAATGATAGCAGCTAACATCAGAGGTTGGAGATTTTGGCAAGTAGATGAAAGAATTTATTGGCTTTACAAGCCGATACAGAATAATAAAATAGGGAAAGAATTAGAATCAAAACACGCCTTATTAACATCCATTTGGCGTTTTCCGCCAGAAAGAAACAACCCACACCCTGCGCCATTTCCAATTATATTACCGACACGAATTATTGATTCTATGCTTAATGGAAATGACGGAATTGTATTAGACCCTTATTGCGGCAGTGGAACAACTTTAGTTGCCGCTAAATTGTTGAATAAAAAATTTATCGGTATTGATATCTCTAAGGAATATATTCAACAAGCTGAACAACGATTGCAAAATTCTTTTTCTGAAAAAAGAACAGTAGAAGAAGAACTGCAAAAGCATTTTGTACAAAAAACATTTAAAGAAAGAAAACAAAACGGAGAATTTACTGGACGGCACAGAAGTAACGGTAAAATTTTTGAAGATGAAATAAATTCTGATGAACAGTTGTTTTTAATTAATTAATTCCTCCAGCATCACCCTCATATTTGAATATTTTTCCTCCTCTAGGCCGAGCGGTGGCGAGGCTAAGCAATTAATGCCCCGCCAAGGCGGGGCAACTTTACTGTTTTTCTGCAAATGGGCGGTTAATATCAAACCATCGCCGTGGAGCGCGTCTGTAGGCAGATTGTTCGTCGGCCATTTAAATTCGCCCATCATATCATTGCGCAAGATGGCAAATTGATTCTCAAATCGTTCTATTTTTACAGGGAGTTCGTACATAGCCAGCATTTTATTCTAACACTGAATACATAGCAATTAAAGGAGCGATTATCAATGCGATTGTGTTGATAACTTTTATCAACGCGTTTAGCGCAGGTCCCGCAGTGTCTTTAAAAGGATCTCCGACAGTGTCGCCGACAACGGCCGCTTTGTGCGCGTCTCCTCCTTTCCCTCCGAAATGTCCGCTTTCAATATATTTTTTTGCGTTATCCCATGCGGCTCCGCCGGTGCACATTTGAAGAGCGAGTAAAAAGCCCGAGACAATCACTCCGGCGAGTAATCCGCCGAGAGCGCGAGGTCCCAAAATAAATCCCACCAATATAGGGGAAACGACCGCGAGCAATCCCGGGAAAATCATTTCTTTTAATGCCGCTTTTGTGACAATATCAACGCATTTTCCGTATTCGGGTTGCGCCGTGCCTTCCATTATTCCTTTTATTTCTTTAAATTGCCGTCTTACTTCATGCACAATTCCTTGTGCGGCGCGGCTGACCGAAGACATTGCGGCTGAAGAAAATAAAAATGGAAGAAGTCCGCCGATAAGTAAGCCTATAAGGACTAAGTGGTTGCTGATATCAAATTGCAAAGCTCCTCCGGTTTTTGCAAATTCTCCGGTAAAAGCTTGAAACAGAACAAGTGCCGCGAGTGCCGCTGAAGCTATCGCATATCCTTTCGTAACCGCTTTTGTGGTATTTCCCACAGCATCAAGGGCGTCTGTATGTTCGCGAACTTCTTTTGGAAGTCCCGCCATTTCCGCAATTCCGCCGGCATTATCCGTAATCGGACCGTAAGAATCAACCGCAATCACAATTCCCGTTGTATAAAGCATTGCGATGGCGGCAACTGCGATTCCGTAAATTCCGTTGCCAAGAGTGGAAGTTTGGCCGAGATAATAAGAACCGATTATAGCTAAAACAATGACGACAACCGGCGCGAATGTGCTTTGTAAACCGATTGCAAGCCCCGTAATAATATTTGTTCCGCTTCCCGTTTGGCTGGCCTCGGCAATGCGTTGTACGGGTCCGTATTTTGTTGAAGTGTAATATTCGGTTATTAAAGTTATTAAAAGCGTTACTACTAAACCGATAACTGCGGCTAAGAAAATTCTAATGTCTTTTAATAAATAATCGGTGGCAAAATAAAATCCAACACCTGCCAGAACTCCCGTGACCAGCATGCCCCGATAAAGCGCTCCCATTATGTTTTGTTTTTTTCCGAGTTTTACGAAAAAACTGCCGATAATTGAAGCTACAATTGCGATGATGCCGAGTACAAGAGGGTATTCAATACTTGCTTGAGTGCCGATTACGCTTGCGGCAAGAATCATTCCGGCAATAAGCGTAACAGCATAAGTTTCAAAAAGATCAGCTCCCATTCCTGCGCAATCTCCGACGTTATCTCCAACATTATCAGCGATCACAGCCGGATTTCGCGGATCATCTTCCGGAATTCCTTTTTCAATTTTTCCAACAAGATCAGCGCCAACATCAGCCGCTTTTGTAAAAATTCCTCCGCCGATTCTTGCGAAAAGCGAAACGAGTGAGGCGCCAAATCCGAAGCCTATTAATAAATTTGGGACCTCGTTAATTGGAATTCCGCTGAATTTTTGGAATACGATGTAAAACGCGCTGACTCCGAGAAGAGCTAAACCGACAACGGAAAATCCCGTTACCGACCCTCCTTGGAAAGCTACTTTTAGCGCTTGTCCCAGGCTTTTATGTGCGGCCTGCGCAGTTCGTACATTCGCGCGAACTGAAATGGACATGCCTATATATCCCGCGAGTCCGGAGAAAAAAGCGCCGACTATAAATCCCGCGGCAAGCAAAAATCCGTTTTTTTCAAAAACAAAAGCCAGCACGAAAAATAAAATAATTGCGACAATTGCGATTGTTCCGGATTGCCTTTTAAGATATGCATTTGATCCTTCTTGTATAAAACCTGCGATTTTCTGCATTTTTTCAGAACCTTTGCTGTAGCGTAAAATTACGACCACGAGCAGAAGGGCATATAAAAGGGAGAGAGCGGAAGCTCCGAGGGCGATGTATGGAATTAACATAGGAGTAGGGTGGTTAGGGGAGTTAAATATGAAATTCAAATTTCAAAACTTGGATTTTAGGCTTTGGGCTTCATTTGACATTTGAGCTTTGACCTTTGGATTTCCATAGTATTCTATATTTCAGGTTAGAATTATTCAAAAGTAAGCTCTTGACAGAAAAACGGCGAATTTGATTGGGACAAAGGGCGGATGGCTTATATGAAGCATTAAACGGATATAATTTCATGTACGTACATGAAATTAGACAACACTCGTATAGGTTAGGCTCTACATTTTTGGTTATTTTTATGGTATAATTTAAAGAATATATGGCTGATCCAACGCAAAATGATGAAAATAAAAAGCCTGCGTCAGGGGGTGCGGCTAAACCCGTGTCTCCAAGGGAAGAAGTTTCTGCGGCTGATTTATTGAGCTTGTGGGGAGGGGGAGCGCCTTCTTCAAAACCTGTGCCAAAGCCGGAACCGAAATTGGAGGAACCCGAGCCTAAACCTAAACCGAGATCAAAGCCAAAACCAAAGTCGGAGCCGAAGTTGGAATTAAAATTGGAGGAGCCGGAACATAAATTGGAACCAAAGCCGGCGCCAAAACCTGAACCGCCGCCTGCGATATTATTTGGCAATAAACAACCTCAGACAGAATTACAGCCAAAAGTCCTTTCACCGGCGCAAGAGCCAGTGCCAACACCACTGGCACCAAAATCGATACCGCCATCACCGCCGCCTTTGTCGCCGGAGTCTGTACATGCGCCGAAAATTATTCAGCCTGAAACGGCATTTTGGGAAATTCCAAAGCAGTCTCCGCCGACGCCCACGCAAATTCAGCCTGCTGAAGTTGCGCTATCATTTGGTAATGAACAACCTCAAACAGCATTACAGCCAAAACCGAAAATAGTTTCTCCGCCAACACTGCCACCGGAGCCAAAACCAATGCCGCCGTCAGCGCCAAGGTCTGTACCGCCACCTCCGCCGGCACCGATGCCGGTTACGCCGAAAAAAGAGCCTGTCATTGAAGAGCAATTTAAGCCTAAACAGAAAGTGGAAATAGATTCCGATATTTTTGAGAAAAAAGAAGAAGAAGAAATGCCGCCGCCCGTTATAGAAAAAAAAGCTCCAAAGGAAATTTTTGAAGGAGAGATTGTCGCATCCAAGCCATTGCCGCCTTCGTCGCCGGAGCCTCCTTCACCGGAAGAACACCCTCAAAATTTAAACGAAGAAAGCGATTTGGGAAGTCAGGTGGATGAATTTTTGGAAGAGCTGAATCTTTCACGCAAACATATTTTTTACGGGGCAGGATGTTTGGTTTTAATAATTATTTTAATTTTCGGAGGAATCTGGGGTTATAAAATTTATAAAAATCGTACTCCGTCGGAGCCGAAACCGGAACAGCAACAACAACAGCCGCAGACACAACCCCAAATTAATGTGCCTGATACTTCAACCGGCGTTGCCGCAACACAAGAACTCGGAAAACTTCTGGATATGAATCTTGTTGGTTCTACCGGCGTTAATGCCACTTCTGCAGTCGGTGTTGAATTAACCGGAGCCAGCGGAATTAGCAATTATATTATGACTTTTAAAAGGCTTCAAAATGCTTATGAAACGGATATTAATGAATTGTTGAATCAAGCGACCGATAGGCGCGGCAGATTAAATGGTCATTTGGCCTTGCTCGGAAAATTTTACGTTGATGGTACTTTGATCAGTTTTCAAATTCAGCAAGAAACGGATCAAATAAAAGTTCAGTACGAAGAAAAGAAAAAAGTTCAGCAGACGCATGATTCAAATTTCTTTGATCAAATTAAATCATTAAATCCGCAGACCGCGGAAAATCTTTTGGCTGATTTTATAAATGTCAGTAAGGAAATTGTCGTTTTGCGAGCGCGTTTTAAAGCTCTGCAGAAGGTTAGGTCATATTACGAATTCGCTTTACCGAAATTAAATGCGCGCAGGAAAGATATAGAACTTAATGCTGAAGCTCTTATTCTCGGATTAAAAGTTTACGATGTAAAAGGATCGGATTTGAAATTAATTATTCCGATTGGAAGCTCCGCCGGCGCGACCCAAAATGAAAGTCTGGAAAGCTCGTCCGGATCCAGTTTATTTATAAATCCCGCGAGTGTGAGTACGGGGCATGATTATATACAGAGTCCTGGAGGAGGATTTTAAATTGGACTTTTCCCTCCGTTTCATCATATAATGATGCTCTATTTCACTATGCCGACGATTCAAGAAATTATAGAGAAAACAAAAGCATATCTGCCTTCGGCCGACGCCGAACGCTTAAAACGTGCATACGATTTTGCCAATGAGGCGCATGGCTCGCAGAAGCGTTTTTCAGGCGAACCGTACATTATGCATCCTCTTAGCGTAGCTGATATTTTACTGGATTTTCATCCGAGTGAAAATATGATAATTGCGGCGCTTCTGCATGACGTTGCGGAAGATACGAGCCGTACTCTCGAAGATATAGAAATCAATTTTGGAGCAGAAGTGAAAGAACTTTGTTCCGGTCTTATTAAGTTGAGCAAAGTCAGATCCAACTTGGATTTTAACGATTTTCAAGCGGAAAACTTGCGCAAATTATTTTTGGCAATGGCTAAAGATTACAGAATAGTGCTTTTAAAATTATGCGATCGTTTTCACAACATGCAGACAATGGATTTTGTCAGGCCTGAAAAATGTATTCGCATATCGCAGGAAACTCTTAATATTTATGCTCCGATCGCGGCAAGGCTCGGTATTTACCATCTTAAAAGCAATTTGGAGGATTTGTGCTTTAAACATCTTTATTCCGCCGATTATGAAAGTATAAATGAGCAATTGTTGAAAACCGGTAAATCGCGCGATAAATATTTGGAATTTGCGAAAAAAAATATTATGGAAATTCTTGCTCAAGAGGGGATTCAAGCGGAAGTGGAAGGTCGTGTTAAAAGCGCTTATTCCATTTACCGTAAGCTTAAAAAGAAAAATAAAAATTCCATAGATGACATATTTGACGTTTTTGCAATCAGAATTATTTTGCCCGATATTTATAAATACGGGAAAGAATATACCGGTCACTTGTACACCGCTCTTGGAACTTTGCATAAAAATTTCACTCCTCTGGCAAATCGTTTTAAGGATTACATCGCGGTGCCGAAAGTAAACGGATATAGAAGCTTGCATACCACATTAATGGGACTTGGACCGGCCACTTACAGACAGCCCACCGAAGTTCAAATAAGAACTTTTTCCATGCATCAGACCGCTGAATTCGGTATTGCCGCGCATTGGCTTTATAAAGAAGGAAAAGAAGTACCGGCGAATTTAAACGATCTTAATATATTTAATTTGTCGGATGTATCGGAGAAGCACGCGGACGATTTTTTATTGCAACAACAACAGAGCTGGCTTTCGGGATTGAAAGATATCGGCAGTGAAGAAGTAAATAATCAAGAGCTTATGGAGGGTCTTCGCGTGGATGTTTTCCAAGATCGTATTTTCGTATTAACTCCGCGCGGGGATGTTAAAGATTTACCTGCAGGCGCGACGCCGGTTGATTTTGCATATTCGGTACATACGGAAATAGGCAACCAATGCGTGGGAGCGAAATTAAACGGCAATGCCGTTTCTCTTGATTATGAAATTAAAAACGGCGATGTTATTGAAATAGTTACCCGCAGAAATGCGCGTCCCAGCCAAAACTGGCTTTCGTTCGTAAAAACAAATCATGCCAGAAACCGCATACGCGCGTGGTTCCATGATCTTGACGGAGAAAAACATTTGCGGGAAGGAAAAACTCTTTTGAATGAAAAACTTGGACAGCTCGGTAAGCCTTCTCTGGATGTGAAACTTTCGGTTTTAGCCCATTATGACGGGGAGAAATTGCCGTTTAAAGAAAGGCAAAATTTGCTTATTGAAATAGGGAAAGGCGTTGTTTTTGCTTCTTCCGTGATTAAGAGAATTTTTACGCTTGATGAACTTTTAATGAGCCGTTCGCGACCGGTTGAATATTTACAACCTTCAAATGACGGCAGTATGGGGCAATTATCTTCAAAGCTTTTTATAGGAGGGCAGAAAAATATGCCTCATCATTTTGTTAAATGTTGTTCTGCCGATTATAAAGATGAGCTTGTTGGTTATGTAACTCGCGGCAGAGGAGTTTCTGTGCATCGTAAAAATTGTAAAGCTGTAAAAAATACCGAACCGAGCAGGCTTGTAGCGGTTGCGCAAGAAATTAAAACGTCGCGTTACCATGTATATATAGTGGTTGAAGTGGGAGATAGAGTTGGTTTGATACGCGATATCACAAAAATAATAGCCGATAATTCGGTTAATATAATTGATTTTTTTCAGAAGTACGGGGAAAAGCCTTTTGATACTCTTGGTTTTCTTTTGGAAATAGAAAATTTCGATCAGTTGGACAAGGTTTTGTTCAAAATTGGAAGTGTTCCAAATGTTCTGCGTGCGTTTAAAGTAAGTTGAGGATCTATATCGGAAATGGTTTGCCACATAATTTGCCGTAATTTATTTTGCGGGAGTTTATTCGGCAGATGCCCGAGAAGCCGGAGTGTTTTCAAAAAATAAGTTAAAAGAATTTTTTGCGGAGATTTATTTTTATTCAATTCTTCAAGCGTTTTTTTTGTTAAAGCGAACAATGTTTTTTGAGGGGCTTCCATAGGCAAATGGCGCATCAGAAAGGCGGAAATCAGACATGCTGCCGAAAATGAATCGTGAGAGAGTTTTAATTCTGCAAAAGTTTCTATCGTAGATATTTCACGCAGATATTTTATTCCCATATTGTTTCCGCTATTTTGTTCCAGCTCCATATTTACAAGATTCAGAAGATCCAGATGGAAAGAACGGCGGCTTTTTATATAGCGAACTCCTTTTGCCAAGACCAGCATTCTTCCGTATTCATAAGAAAAAACCTCTATCATGCGGTCAAATTCGCCTCGCGGGCGTTGGCTTAATATGATGCCTGTTATTTTTTTAAGAATCATTTTAAATAAGCAATTTTTTGCGTATGTGAAAAACGGTCGTTACGTAACTTGCCAAAACTCCTATCGTGACGCTCGCTAAAGCTTCAATAAGCAATAAATTGAGATACAATTTCGTTTCCATCGTTTCAAAAGGCAGAATAGCCAGAATTGCGGCATTAATCAGCCCTGCGAACAGACTTATTAGAAAACCTTCAGCCACAAAAGGAACTATGATTTTTGAATAATTAGCTCCCATCAATTTCATAATCGTTATTTCGCGATGGCGCGTTGCGATTGCAAGATGTATGGAGCTTATAATCATAAAAGTCGCGCCGATAACGAAAAGTATTATAAAAAACACAATGGTCTTGAGGGTGGAATTTTTAATATTTTGTATGAAATTAATCATTTGATCCGAAACATTTTTTGTTTTGTCCGTGGATCCGAGAGACTCTTTTAAAAGATTTTTCGCGTTTTCGTTCAGGAAAATTTTAATATTACCAGTGTCCTCAAGCTGGCGCGGAGTTATCGTAAGCGTTGCAGGCAGAGAAAATTTATATTTTTCAAGCAGAGCCGTATCAAGCGAAAAAGTTTTGCTTATAAGTTTCCATGCTTGTTCTTTTGATGTGTAAGAAACGGGCTTTACGACGTCTTCGCGCTGTTCAACCTCCGTAATTACGTTTCCAACTTCAAAAGGATCGGCGTCGTCTTTCAGATAAACCGTGATTGAATATTTTTGTTGGAGATTTTTGAGCATTTCCTGCGCTTGCGTATAAACAAAAAACGAACTGTGGAACATTGTTAGAGTGATAGCCATAACAATTATTGTCGGCAGAGTCGTTGTCCAGTTTCGCGTGATATTGCCTAATGTTTGATTGAGATTTAAGAGCATGGGGCGGTGGCGGCGGCAGAGCGCATTAAAGAAG
>ERZ1292633.4383-Hain-H41-02um-R1-4383-length-13101-cov-8_pt1 | contig 13101 bp, 15 predicted proteins | sample MGYA00564406_ERZ1292633 | MGnify/ENA primary metagenome ERZ1292633 (study PRJEB36523, sample SAMEA6512639) | groundwater metagenome | collected 2019-01-08 | study: AquaDiva: Metagenomics assemblies of 32 groundwater samples
AATATATTGTTGTATATCATAAAAAAGCCCTCCTTTCGGAGGGTAGCTTTTACACAAAGTACACCTCCTAGAGAAGGGTGGTACAAGTGCAATTTGAAACTACTTTATTTTTCATAAATTCATTTTAACATTTAATCTCTGACTGTCAATACTAAATTTTGTGGACCCGACAGGACTTGAACCTGTGACCTTTACAATGTCAATGTAACGCTCTAGCCAACTGAGCTACGAGTCCTATTACAATAGTTTACCAAATAATCTTCCTTTTTTATATTCCAATATTTTAGCCACATGCAATCTTGCAGGTTGTATAGGCTTATTTATTTTTATATAAATTGGCAATTGATTATCAAGTAATGCTTCTCTATAACCGTCAACTTCTGTATTTAAAAATAAGATAGTTGAAGTTCTCCCAATATTTTTTTTAAGAAACATTTCATATTTTTTCTTTCCCAAATCTGCCAAAATTTTTGATCTTTTAAATTTTACAGCTACCGATGGCTCTTTAAAATTTTTCTTCATATAATGAGCAGAAGTATTATCACGTTTTGAAAATCGAAATATGTGAAATTTTGAAATAGGTGATTTTTCTAGAAAATCATAGGTCTCTTGAAAATCTCTATCAGTCTCATCAAGAAAACCAACAATGACATCCGTTGCTATCAAGACTAGTGGATTAATTTTGTGCAGTTTATTTAGCTTTTCCAGCATTTTTTCTTGAGTATAACCTCGTTTCATTAAGTTTAATATTTTATTTGAACCAGACTGGATTGGCACGTGAAAAAAATTAACCAACCGCTTTAAAGGTAATATTTTTTTATAATAATTTAAAAATTCATCATTAATACTCCAAGGGTGAATTGATCCAAAACTTATTCTTGGAATTTTAGTCGCTTCAATCGTTTGATCGATTAAAGTGATTAGTTTTTCTCCTGTGTCAAATCCAAACGCCTCGGTGTTAATAGCTGTAAAAATTATCTCGTTGATTTCTTTCCCCAAATTCTTAATTCTTAATTCTAAATTTTTAATTTTTTCTGATTTAGGATTACTGCGAAGATAAGGCACAATGCAGTAACTGCAAAACCTTTGACAACCATCCTGTATCTTAATTAACGCCCTTCCTGAATTTAAATATTTATCCATGCCAATCTTATTCTGACCTCCGAGGTTAGAACTAGCTTGGCCAGACAATCTGTTTTGAATTAATTTGACAAGAAATTCTTTGTTAATATTATCAACTACTAAGTCAATTGGGAGGTTTTTGAGTAAATCATTCTTTTTCCAGTAGGTGGCTGAGCAACCTGTAATAACAATTTGACCATTTGGATTTTCTCGTTTAAGCCTATAAATCAACTGTTTTGCTTCACGTTCAGCTTTGTGAGTGATAGCACAAGTATTGATGATAGATATGTTTGGTGATTGCTTCTTGAGGCTAAATCCGTTATTTTGCATTTCGCGATCTATTACTTCCTTTTCAGCCTGATTGACACGACAACCGAATGAATATGTGAAGAAAGTTTGTTTTTTCATTGGTACATTATAACTCACATTGTTTTATGGTTAATAGAACAATGGCTATAGGTTTAAAGTGCTAATCCTTGACATTCCTATAGTTATCTGCTATAATGCCAAACTAGATCCTAAGGTTCTTCTAATTTTTAGAAAAGCTTTAGGATTTTTTTTATGAGTCCGTCCCGATTTAATCGGGATACGGACTCAAATCCGCCTCTTTTCGCTCCTTTAGCCGTCTTAGGCGAAAGGGAAGAAATGGCGGATATATTAATAAAGTATTTACAAAACCCTATGAAAAAGATATTTACGTTTATAATGTTTTCCCTTTTCTTTTTTCTCTCGGCTATTCCAATAAAAGCCGAAATCGTCGCCGGCGCATCGGCTCCTTTACTTCATAATTCTTTTATTAATACAGATGATATAGAGCAACTTCGTCAAAAAAAAATAAAGATTGCAATTGAAAATGTTCTTAAAAGATATGATTCTCCAATGGCAGAAGCAAGTGAATCATTTGTTAAAGCCTGTATAAAATATCAAATAGACTGTTATCTTTTACCTTCAATTGCCGGACTTGAATCTACTTTTGGTAAATTTATTTGGCCAAATTCTTTCAATCCTTTTGGTTGGGCCAGAGGTTACATGATGTTTAAAACATGGGATGAAGGTATTGATACCGTTGCTAAAGGCCTAAAAAATGGTTATATAAAGAAAGGCGCTTTAACAGTTGAAGACATTGGCCCTATCTATTCCGAAAGTCCAACTTGGGCTGTTAGAGTAAATTATTTTGTGAATCAATTTGAAAAAGAAGAGGAAAAAATGTTATTGCTTTCAGATCAACTTCCTGTACAATTATAAGAATGTATAGCTACAAAAAGGAAAAACTTCCAAAAAATACTTCTCAGTTGATAGTTGAGGTGCCCAAAGCAGATATCAAAAAAGAAGAAGAAGAGGCTTTCACAAGACTTCAACAAAAACTTACCGTTGAGGGATTCCGCCCGGGAAAGGTTCCAAAAGCCATTGCTGAAAAACATATCCATAAAGACAATCTTTATCAAGAATTGGCTCAAAAAATGATCTCCCGTATATATCAAGAAGTTCTGACAAAAGAAGGTTTAAAACCGATAATTTCCCCTAAAGTCGATTTAGTCAAAGCTAAAGAGGGAGAAGATTGGCAAATAAAAATTACCGTAGCCGAAAAGCCAACTATCACACTTGGTGATTATAAAAAAGTTATTAAGGAAGCTAAGATTAAGGCTCAAAAATCAAATATTTGGGTACCTGGAAAGGATAAAGATGCAAAAAAGCCCGAAGAAGATAAAAATAAACTTTTAAATGAAGTTCTTACAGCTTTATTAAATGAAGCTAAAATTGAAGTCTCAGACTTGGTAATTGAAGAAGAAATTAATCATCGTCTGACACACTTGATGGATGAAATTTCAAAGCTAGGCTTGACTGTTGAAAACTATCTTAAATCAAAGAATCTAACTATGGAATCACTTAAGGCTCAATTTAAGAAGGAAACTGAGGATACTTATAAATTAGAGTTTATCTTAGCGGAAATTGCAGATAAAGAAAATTTGAAGGTGGAACAAGCCGATTTAGATAAACTTTTTGTTAACATAAAAGATGAAAAAGAAAGAAAGATGGCTGTACAAAACAGTTACTATTACGCAACCATTTTAAGAAAACAAAAGACGCTTGACTATCTAATTAGCCTGTAGTAAAATATAGGCATGGTAAAAATGCAAAATACCAAAATAAAAAGTCAAAACGATCCAGCAAAAAATCCTCTCGAATCCCTTCGTGATTTGGGTACTTCAACTGCAAAAAATACCGCTGATGCTTTTGGAAAAATCGGAGGCGGAATGCTAGATCAGTTTTTTGGAGGAAATGACGATCATGAAAATGATAGTCTTGGTAACGAATTTAACTTTAATAAGGAAACTTCTAAAGTAAAAACCGGTAAGCAGGAAGTTAAAATCTTTAATTACCAAGAATATTATGAATCTACTCTAATAAAAAAGCAGATTCAAGAGCTGACTGATGCGATTAAAAAAGAAATTGAAATGATTAAGAAAGCCGATGCTTCCCTTATCAACGATGTCAAAGATGTTGAAAATTTGACAATTAACAGCCTCCCTGAAAAAGTCGGCGTCTACCATATTCGTTTTCTAGAACTTGTATTGAATATTTTAAGGACAATAAGAGCTAAAGTTGGAGAATCAAAAACATGGCTTCAGGCTTTAATGTCTAAAAAGAAAAAGAGAGGTTCAGCATTTGTAGTTCGTAGTAAAAAATCAGGAACTCAATATTCAATGTCCCAGGAACTATCAAATTCCAGAAGTGTTCAGTAATCAAAATTAAAAATTAATTATCGAATATATCATGAAAGAAAGTTCACAAAAAAATTTAAAAATTGAAGGAGTTCGTCGAACTCTAAAAATCACGGCTGGTCTTAACAGCAATCCTACTTGGTGGTTGTTTGATTGCTAACGCGATCAGTGCGGTATTAATACCATAAATTTATTCTAGTGCTTTCATAAATGTATTTACACCGTGTTGCCAACTGCCTTTCGAGGATGGAGTATATTTTGCCATAATAGCTGATGCAGTAACTAATCCTTCGTCTATATAATTATCTTTAATCCCTTTTCCGACTGTTTCAATTGCGTCGTCATAGGAGTCAAATCTTGTCACCGTAGTTCCATAAATCCCCCACCCCCAACAGTTAAATGAATTTTCCGGTATGAGACGGCAAAGGTTTGATTCCTGCATAGCAATTGCAGGAAGTAGACGGTAATCAAATCCATATTTGTCTGAAACCTCGATTATCTTATCAGTATGATTATAAAGATCAGAGTTATATTTACGTAGAAATGCTTTCAGATTGGCTGCTCGAGCATCTCCTGGTTTAATTTCGGCAGTATACCCATCGGATAAATCTGCTTTATATGAAGCAGTAAATTGATAGTTACTACTATTGTTTTTTCTGTCCGAAATCTCACCTAAAACTTGGTCAAAATCCCTACGAGTATTAGAATAGGCAAAAGCCTTGTCTATCAAGAATAGATTTAGAATATTAAGAAATAAATAGATGATAAAAAGAATTACAACTTTCCGCACCATAAATTTAATATAGAGTAAACGAACAAGAAAATCAATAGAAAAATTACAAATTAATTTGTAGAGAAATTATACTTAGCAACTTTTATTAAATCATAATTGATTTGATACAATATTAATTGTATGCCAATGCCAAATACATCAGAGCAAAATCCGACTCGTTTGTTTAGTAATATAGAAAAACCAATAAGTGACTGGAGTATAGATACTAAATTACATAAAGAATGTGTTGCAATACTAAAACCATATAGTTATAGTAAACTTCGCGAATCTATTTTCGTTCTTGATACAATTTTAACCGCTCTTGATATGGGGGGGGCGCTTGACCATTCAATATCAGTTGGATTAATTTATGGTTCCTTATGTCAGGAATTTTACCAGAATATTTATCCACGCATTAATTTTTTTTCAGGATTTATTCCAGGGTTAATTCATGATGTAGGAAAATATGAACAAAAGAATCTTTTTAATAGCAAAAAGAAATTTGATTCAGAAGAAAGAGAACAGGTCAAAAATCACGTTCCTGATACTCTTAATATTCTTAGTGATTATCCTATGTTAAAACGATTGGTCGGTGGCCACCATTCATATGGTCAACCTGACGGCATCTCTTATCCAGAAAATTTTCGAGAAAAAAATATCCATATGAAAAGTTTGCAAAGGACACTCGCCATCGCTGATAAAGCATCAGCTTCAATTGAGTTACGGCCTGAATTAGCTTTAGAAGAGAAAGCTGAACGTCAAACCGTAGACGGACTAATTAAGCAAGTCAACCGGTTATACACGTGGTTTGGCCCAGAAAAGTCGACACTTGTCCCAAAACAAATAGATTATATTAAAAGAATAATTACTCAAAAAATGGTAATCTCGCCTCATGATCCGAGGAAAAAAATATCAGTTGATGATGATTTTAAAGAAATATTAATTAAAAATGGCTACTTAACACCTGACTTGTCTCGTCTAGAGTTTAGTATTTTAAGGCTTCCTCTTCAAGGAGTTGATAAGATAAGAATGGTAAAATTATTAACTGAATTAACAAAAGAAAGAAGCAATTTTTCATGTAAGGTTTCGTTTGAAACGGCAACCTCTCATGTCAAAGTGTGAGTCCGCGGGGACTCGAACCCCGAACCAATGCCTTAAGAGGGCACTGCTCTACCAGTTGAGCTACGGACCCAAATTCAAGTGCTCCCAGGAGGAATCGAACCCCCATCACTGGTTCCGACCGCGCCTGCTTCGCCAGTGCCTTTAGGAGGAATCGAACCCCCATCACCTGTTCCGAAGACAGGTACTCTGTCCGTTGAGCTATAAAGGCTCGCATGGCGGGCAGGAGACCAGTACTTTATCCGTTAAGCTATGGAAGCTATAGAACATTTCTATTATACTAAAACATGCTTCAACTTATCTTATATTTAGTTTTAGTTTTTGCTTTGCTGATTTTTCTTATTTTTATGTCAGTCTATGGATTGTCAATGATTTTTTCGTCAGCAATGGGTGCACCTTACGTACCGACTAAAAATAAACTCGCTCTTGAAATTTTGAAAGAGGTAAAATTCAAAAAAAACGGGCTGTTTGTAGAACTTGGCAGCGGAGACGCAAGAATTACTCGTGCTGCTGTTAAAAATTACCCTGTTCGCGGCATGGCGGTTGATGTCAATGGCTTATTAATTATTTGGTCAAAAATATTAGCAAAATTTGATAGAACTTATCTACGAATTGATTTTGTTGTCAAAAATATTTTGAAGGTTGATCTCACAAAAGCTGACTATATTTATCTTTTCTTATTTCCTGCGTTGATCAAAAAGTTACTACCAAAATTTGATAAAGAATTAAAAAAAAGGACTATCATAATCTCACACGGATTTCCTATTAGTGAATATAAGAAAAAATTATTTAAGAAAGTCCCTCGGAATACCTTTCCGACGTATTATTACAAGATCTAAATAATCTCCTCTTTTCTCTTTCTCACAAACGAAATCCACTCTTCAACTACCTCAAAGATCAATTTAAACGGTGCTTCGATGATGAAATCAAAGATAAAGATAAAGAAATTTAATTTAGCAATTTCGGAACTAAAAAATTTTCCCAATGATAACATCGGCATAAAGAAAAAATCTACTATTGGTGACAAAACACTTGCTTTTTCCTCAAGTCTTAGTTCCTTAGTCACCTGGCGAATTCTATAGGAAAAGAATGAAACGACGCTGACAAAGAAGACGAATATTACCTGACTGACTAAATTAAAACCGAGATTCTTCAAAAATTCATAAATTAAAGAAAGCGTGACAAGAAATGTCAGAGTATAAAAAACCGTAAAACCAAAAATCAAAAGAGGTCTTTTTGGTGTAGATTTTTTTGGAACAAAAGCGACTCGAGTTTCAAATGATTTATCTTCATTGATTATATCTATTATACGTTGAAAAATCTTCCTAGTATTTTCTTCACCAGGAACTTTAAAAAATCCCAAAATCCCAATCATGAGAATCGGCGGGAAAATACTGTTGATAATAATTGCGTTTTTATTGACTTCTCCGTAAATATAAATTGAAATAGGTACCTCAAGTATTATGGCAAAAATCATCTTCGTTAATAAAATATAGATAAAACTGCGGACTGCCAATGTACGTACCCGGGCTCCCAGATGTTGATATTTATCCCGGCAAGTCTGGTCGACTTCATTCCAAAGTCTTTCTCTATTGGTAAGTATGGCTTGAAGCTCATCAGGTTTGCTTTTAATCAAGGCAAATAAAATTAAAAATGGCGGTAACTGTTTACGGGTAAATTTAATTAAATTATCTACATACGGATTGGTAACCATATCATCAATCTTTTTAAAGATTGCTGGTAATTTCGAACCTAGGATCTCAAGTTCTTTTTCTGAATGATCACGAAGGGTTTTATAAAAAGTAATAAATAGACGATAGCGAAGATAAGCTCGGTCACTTTTCCCAAAAACTTTTTCAATGGCAACCAGGAAATAAGCATCTTTCTGATCTTCTTTTAAACCTTCTATCTTTATTTTTCTTCTTAATACCTGAAAAATAAAAGAGGATAGGTTAGATTGAATAGTTGCCGATTCTGGCTGTAAGGACTCTTCTATCTCGCTGGTCAAAAGATCCATTAAAAACTGATCGAGAAAAATTCTGATTTCACTATCACGACCCACTACTAATTGACGACGAAGAAGAACATATTTGCTTATCAAATTTTGAATAACTACATTGTCTTCTGCACCCAGTACTCCATTATCAAAATAACGTGCCCAAAGAAGCTCACGAAGTAGGTTTTCTGCCTCACCATGACCATCGGGATTTAAAGAAAATCGACGTCTCAAAATTCTTTCAATAGCGGCTCTTAAAATCAAATGGTCTTCTCTGTATTCAACAGCGTTACGAACTCGTTCATAAACTAGAGCAAAAAAAGAGACTGTCTGCGAAACTGAAAGAGCGGAAATATCATCGGGACGGACTCTTTTTTTTGCAGTTTTAAACGTGTCAAGCAAGGCCTGAGTAAATTTGGATAATATAATTGTATTACTTTCGTTCTTCGCGGGCTGATCGTCTGGCATAGGGTGTTCTAATTATAGTAAAAACGGAAGGTTTTAGCAAGATGGGTGGATATTGTCATCCCCGTGAAGACGGGGATCCAGTCTATAATTACATTTTTAAAAGGAATATTCAGCTTGGATTCCCGCCTCCGCGGGAATGACACTAAATAACTAATGAAGAATTATTTTTTTGACTTTCTAGAACGAATAGCTCTTACAATGTCAATAGGTCCTTCCAAAGCTATAGCAAAAGGTGTCTCACAAAGACCCACTAAAAAAAGTGCTGAAATCGCAACGCAACCGAGCCCGGTAGTATAAGTCGTATCTTTACTAACATCTTTATCACCAAATGCTTTTTTTATATTTCGAAAATACTCCCGAGCTATTTCTCTTGTAATTATATAAAATGCAGGGGTCACGTTTTCATTACTCGTGGGTGATATTGTACTATAGGTTGAAAATTTAATCAAGTGAAGAAACGTTTACGCCTGTTTTAAAATCTATCTCGCTCAAACTATGTAAAATTTTCCCAACCTGATTTTTTAATAAATCATATTTTTCCTGTGTTTTGCCTTCAAATTTAATTGTTAAATACGGACCATTTTGCGAAGCTCGAACGATCATCATTTCGTCCTCCGTATCCATTCTCACCCCATCGATTTCTACATATTTTGCCGTTGGATAAAGTTTCTTTATTTTTCCTCCGATTTTATCAGAAACAACAGAAAATTTAATATTATCAGCACAGCCGACCTTAATTTCGGGGGAAGAGAAATAATGGGGTAATTTAGCAATTACTTCTTTTAACGATTGATTAACTCGTGTTAGATAAGCCAACAATCTAAGAGATGCGATTGCTCCATCATCATGGCCATAAAAATTATCAACAAAGAAAAAATGCCCACTTAATTCTCCTCCAAATATTGCCTTTTCTTCACGGACTTTGGCTTTAATAAAAGAGTGTCCGGTCTTCCACATGATACCAATTCCATTATTTTGTTTTATCACTTCATCGACTTGTTTGGAGCATAAAACATTGAAAATTATTTTTGATCCCGGTGCAAAATCTAAAACGTCTTTTGAGAAAATAGAAACCAAAGTATCATTCCAAATGAGATTTCCCTCGTTATCAACTACACCCATGCGGTCCCCATCGGTATCATAAGAAAATCCTAGGTCGGCTTTTTCCTCAACAACTCTTTTTGCTAACCTTTCCTGGACTTCTTTTTCGGTCGGATCGGCAACACCAACCGGAAAGGTTGGATCTGGGGTTGTATTTTGTTCGATTACTTCGCAACCTACAGAACGTAATATTTTTGGCAAAAACAAGCCCGTGGTGGCCGCACACGAATCAACCACTATCTTAAACTTTTTTATTTTGCTAATTCTTCTTAACAAATCTTTTTGATAGTCTGGAAATATATCTTGTTTAACGCGTTCGCCTTTTTTTTCAAGTGAAATAAATTTTCCTGATTTGACCAACTCTCTAAAAGCCACAATTTCCTCCGTCACCATCGTTTCCGAATAACCTGTCCCAAATTTAAAACCGTTATATTCTTTTGGATTATGTGAGGCCGTTATCATCACCATTCCTCGAGTCCTAAAATAATATTGGGCAAAATAACATATTTGGGAAAGAGTAATTCCAATATCAAAAACTTTAATTCCTGATTCTGTCAATCCTTTTACAAAAATATCTCGAAATCGAGGACTTGATTCTCTTGAATCAAAACCGATTACACAATCGTAAATCCGTCGTTGTAATAAATATGTGGCGTAACCTTTAGCAAGTATTAAAACGTTTTCATCGTCAAGATCGGTGCCTACTACGCCACGAAGATCGTAACCGCGAAAGACGTGATCAGGAACGGTTTTCATAGAAATAATTGTATCATAATTTCTAATTTTTAATTCCTAATTTCTAATCAATTTCAAATTTCTAATATTAAATTTCTAAACGTTTTAAAATTAAAAATTAACACTTAAAAATTTATTTAAGGTAATAACAAGCAAGTATGTCTAGTGATTTTTTTACCGAAAACGGTGTCCCATTTGTCTTTGAATTAACATCGATCCGGTGAAGACCCTGATAAAAATTAATCAAATTCTTTTCGTTCCAGTATTTTGCTTGATTAGATAATTTTCCAAGTTGCCATGAAGCCAACTTTGGGATTTTCTCATCTAATTTGACCGATAAAATATTTCTCATGTGACGAGCGAGCATAATAAAAATAAAAATATCCTCTGTTGATTCAGAAAGTGTCTGAAGAGTATTTAAGAATGTTTTTAGATTTCCTGGATAACACGAATCAAGTAGTTTAAAAATTGTCTGACTTGGTTTAAATTCTTTAACCACCGCCCCTTTGATTGATTTTAATTCTCTTGAGCTAGTTTCCTCTTCCCAATCGTAAACCTGAATCGCCTTCGATTCAACAATAGCTTTTATCTTTTTCTCATTTCGCTCGCTCATCTTTTTAAAGACTTTTTTATTTAAGCTTTGAGTAAAATAGGCTCGCTTTGAGGCAAAAAGCGAACTTTCCGAAGATCCCGTTTCGTCAAGATCCAGAACCTGATGATAATCAACATTAACTATTTCAAAATCTTTTTCTTTAAGCAATCTTTGTTGATCGGTAAAATAATTGCGCGAAGAAATCGAATCCTCGCCGCAGATAATCGTGAGCATATCTTATTATAAATTTTTAATTCTTAATTTCAAATTTAAAATCAATTTTTAAATCTTAATTTTTAATGTTTAGAAATTAGATATTTGAAATTGAATAAAAATTTAAAATTTTAATTTAAAAATTGTTGTATTATTAAATCATGTACGATCTTATTTCCGTTGGAAATATTAGTATTGATCTTTATTACAAAGGAAGGTCTTTGACAAATAAAGATGGGCGTTATCAATTGGCTATCGGTGGGAAATACCAGGTTGATTATTTTCATGAAGATATTGGTGGTGGTGGATGTAATGTGGCTGTCGGAGTAGCTAAACATGGATTGAAGACGGCAGTGTTTGCTCGAATCGGGAATAATAATTTTAAAGAGACTATTCTAAATAAATTAAAACAAAAAAATGTATCTAGTGAATTCTGCCAATTTGAAGAAAACTATAATATTGTTTCTTCAATATTACTTACAGATTCCGGTGAAAGAACAATCATCAGTTATGACACTCCTGGACATTTGGTAAAAAAATTCTTTCTTCATGATCAGCTGAAAAAAGCGAAAAATATTTACATTTCCTCTCTCTCAAATGTGTCTCTTGAAGATAAAATTGAAATAATTACATACCTAAAAGGGGATCAGACGCTGACTTTTGTTAATCTATCAATTACTGATTGCAAGCGTGAACCAGAAACACTTTATAAAGTATTTGATAGTTTAGACGTTTTAATAATCAATGCACATGAATATTCTGAACTCGTCAAGCAACCTTACGAAAAAATTGATTTTAAAAATTTAGAAGTAACACTCCCCTATCTCAAAAATAGAATTTTGATTGTCACTGACGCCGAAAAAGGTAGCTTCGGTTATTTTAAAAACGAAAAATATTTTCAAGAAGCGGTCAAGCCAGAAAAAATCGTTGATACAACTGGCGCCGGCGACGCTTATACGGCAGGATTTATTGCAGAATATTTAAAATCGAAAAATATTAAGTCTGCCATGGAATCAGGGGCAAAGTACGCAGCTGAAAAGCTGGGAAGAATTGGAGCAAATTAACAAGCTGTATAGGGTCAGACCCTCCAGGAGGGTCTGACCCTAATGAAGATAAATGTAAGCTAACCCACATGCCACCGCGTCAGCCTCATCATCTTGTTTAATATCGATATTTGTTGTTAAACGGATCATCTTTTGTACTGATTTTTTGTCGGCCTGACCATAACCAGTTACAATCTGTTTTATCTGTAATGGGGTCAGAAACTCAACTTTAATATTATTTTGAGCAGCCAGTAGCATCACAATTCCTTGTGCTTGAGCAACCCTGATAAAAGTTTTCTGATTTTTAAAAAATAAAAGTTGTTCAAGAACCATGACATCAGGTTTATATTTATTACAGATTTTTTTTAACTGTAAATAAATTTCTTTCAATCTTATTTCCGTTGGTAAATTCTTTAACGTTTTAATAAGCGCGGAAGTGACGTACTTTTTATCCTTAAAAATCGCATAACCGGTTCGTTCTATACCGGAATCGATCGAAATAATAGTCATGGGATATTATAAACAATAAATAAGTTAAATATTAAACAATTACGGATCAATTATTGCTAAATTGTTGGATAACCAACATGAACTATAGTATAATGTCACACTAATTATGTTGTCCCAAGAGTCTATTAGAAAAATATCAAAACCACTACTTGTAAGTGGTTTTGTACTAGATGGTATTAATAAACTAGGTAATTTTTGGCATGTAATTCCTCCCAAGCTTTTGGGAAGTGATAATTTAATTGCTAATCATATTGGTAATTTTGGAACTTCTGCTATTTTAACCTCGATTGTTAGAAATAAGATATTAGACAATATGTCTTATTTTGATCGATTAGAAAAAAGAAAGGGAGAAGAATTTGTTGATAAATTAAAAAATATAATAACTTTTACAAGCGTCGCCATGCTCTATATTGCATGGGAAGGCGTAATGCATCCTTTAGCAAAAGGAAGTAATCCTGAAATCGTCGGAGATATTGCAGTTGCTCTTGCTGCTCCCTTATTATATTTAGCAAGTTATCCAAAACATAGGGATTCTGTACTATTTTAAATAGTTGTTTCATCTACTTTATAAGCGCGGAAATCACGTCAATTTATTCAGGAATTTGAATATTTATACAGAAGATTTTTAGTAAGAAAGTAAACTCATCAATACTACTGAGAAAAAAGATGGGAGAGTCGCTACTTAGTAACTCTCGACTAAAACCCTT
>ERZ1292633.4384-Hain-H41-02um-R1-4384-length-13100-cov-7_pt1 | contig 13100 bp, 9 predicted proteins | sample MGYA00564406_ERZ1292633 | MGnify/ENA primary metagenome ERZ1292633 (study PRJEB36523, sample SAMEA6512639) | groundwater metagenome | collected 2019-01-08 | study: AquaDiva: Metagenomics assemblies of 32 groundwater samples
CCTATCAATGATTCAGACAATCCAATACCAGTGAACAGGAGGGTATTCAAGAGGATACCCATCAGGGTGCCCGGAACAACTAATACATTTCTGATATGGTAATCATGAAGGTCCTGCCAGGCGGCAGCAAACAATAGGAGCAGTAAGGTACTAATGGTTAGAAGATACACAGTAAATTCTTTTATTTATCAAAAATAATAGGAAAAAAATATTCATCCGTTATGCACATATTTCTCAGAATGCTGTGGCAACTATATTATATAAAACAAGTAGGTTTATACCGAGAAGTCTGACGGCAGCAACAATCACCACTGCAATCAAAACACCTATCAAGCCTATTCAATCGCAGTTACACCTTGTTCGTCATTCCAGAAATTTCGTACCCATATGTTCATAATATATTTCTCCGGTTTTATTTTTTTAGTCCATTTACAATTACTTTCCGGTCACAAACCACAGAATTCATAATTTATCTCTTGGCAAAAAGTCACCTATTTTGATTACTGGTAACTTTCTGCCAATTAAAATGCAACTAAAGTTTCTTCTTAGAGCGCAGCTGCAATTGCTGCAAATGTAATATTTAAATTTGTACCTATAAGTCTTACTGAAACAATAATAGCCACTGCAATTAACGAAGCCAGCAAACCATATTCAATCGCAGTTACACCTTGTTCGTCATTCCAGAAATTTTTAACACCTTGTACAAATTTGTTCATGATTTTTCCTTTCTGATTAAGTTAATTTAATATTTACCTGTTTCTTTTGTTACCAGGTTAAATTTATTTCGACAGACTTCACATAAAACTTTAATGTTTTATCTTGTTTAAAAATTTGTATTCTCAAACCAGCTTTTTGAAAAGCACCCTATTGTTTTATATCTGTTGATTTAAATTTTCTGTGATAACAGGTCTTACTTCACAGGTCACATTTGTTGTAACCATGGAACGCATTCTAGAGAAGCAGGGAAGTGACAACTATTGGACTGAAGTACAAGGACAGGAATTACGACACAACCCTATGTAATTAATGCCTATTATACAAATAACAACAAATGCCTTTCCTATAAAAAATCCTTACACAGAATCCTGCCAATCGGTTAATGTGTTATAAACAGCTTGAACAGCCGTATACATTATGCTTTTATAGACCCCTACCAACTTGGCAATAATCGATGGAACCGACTGATCTCAAGAATCCCACCCTCTATATCAACCGCGAACTAAGTTTGCTTGAATTCAACCGGCGCGTTATTGAACAGGCGAAAGATGAAAATCTGCCGCTGCTGGAGCGATTACGGTTCCTCTGTATTGCCAGTACCAACCTCGATGAATTCTTCGAGATACGCGTTGCCGGATTGAAACAGCAGGTTAAGTATGGTTCTGTGCAAACCGGTGCAGATAACTTATCCCCCGCTGAAGTGCTGGCACGCATCAGCGAAACGGCACACCAGTTCGTCGAGGAGCAATACAAAGTCTGGAATGATCTGATTGTACCCGCCCTGGCCAATAATAAAATAAGGCTGCTGCGCCGCGCTCAGTGGAAACCCAAGCTGGGTCGCTGGCTTCATCGTTACTTTAACGATGAAGTGCTGCCTGTTCTCAGCCCGATTGGTCTCGATCCCGCCCACCCCTTTCCCAAGGTGCTGAATAAAAATCTGTATTTTATTATTTCCCTGGAAGGCAAGGATGCGTTCGGGCGTGATTCCGGCCTGGCCATCGTGCAGGCACCCCGCTCGCTGCCCCGAGTTGTCCATATTCCTCCCCAACACAGTAATGGAAGTCATGATTTTGTCATGCTTTCTTCGATTATCCACGCTCACGTTGGTGATCTCTTTCCCGGCATGGCCGTAACAGGCTGTTATCAATTTAAGGTGACCCGTGACAGTGACTTGTTTATTGATGATGAGGAAATTGATGATCTCTTGCGTGCGCTGGAAGGTGAATTGCCTTCCCGCCGATTCAGCGACGCGGTGCGGCTCGAGGTTGCAGACAATTGCCCGGACAATCTGAGCAGCTTCCTGCTGCAGAAATTTGAATTAAAAGGGAATGATCTCTATCAGGTATCCGGCCCGGTGAATCTGGGCCGGCTGCTTGCCATCTGTGATCTGGTGGATCGCCCTGAACTGAAGTTTCCCGGTTTTACCCCGGAGATCCCGAAACGCCTGCTCAAGAATATGAATATTTTTGATGTCCTGCATAACGGCGATATATTACTGCACCACCCGTTTCAATCCTTCGCACCGGTCATTGATTTTCTGCGCCAGGCTTCGACCGACCCCAGTGTGTTGTCAATCAAGCAGACACTCTACCGGACTGGCGCTGATTCAGCCGTTGTCGAAGCGTTAAAAGAAGCCGCCCGCGCCGGTAAGGAAGTGACTGTCGTTATCGAGTTGCGGGCGCGCTTTGATGAGGAAGCTAACATTGAACTGGCCAGCGAATTGCAGAAAGCAGGCGCCCATGTTGTGTACGGTGTGGTTGGCTATAAGACCCACGCCAAGATGATATTGGTCGTTCGCCGGGAAGGCCGGGCTTTACGCCGGTATGTTCATCTCGGAACAGGTAACTATCATGCACGCACAGCTCGCCTTTACACTGATTATGGATTACTGACCTGCGACAAGGCGGTTGGTGAGGATGTCAACAAACTGTTTCATCAACTGACCGGCTTGGGTCGTGCGGGCAAACTGAAAAAGCTGCTGCAGTCACCGTTCACCCTCCACAAGGGAATGCTGAATTACATAGAATATGAAATACGTGCAGCCATTGAAGGAAAGAAGGCGCGGATTATCGCCAAGATGAATGCACTGGTTGATCCGGAAATCATTGCCGCCTTATATAAAGCTTCGCAGGCCGGTGTCAAAATCGATTTGATCATCCGGGGCGTATGTTGCCTGCGACCCGGTATTAAGGGCGTTTCCGAAAATATTAATGTGCGTTCAATCGTCGGCCGTTTCCTCGAACACACGCGTATCTATTATTTCTTTCACGATGGAGAAGAACTGGTATTTTGTTCGAGTGCCGATTGGATGACACGAAATCTGCATCACCGGGTAGAAGTCTGCTTCCCTATCGAAGAAAAGCGCACCAGTGATTCGGTCATCGAGTTCGGCTTACTGAATTATCTCGCTGATAATACGCAAGCCTGGTCATTGCAAAGCGATGGTTCCTATCGACGTATCAGCAGAACCGGCGCCAATAAGCCGCGTTCCGCGCAACAGATTAATCTGGAGCATTATTGCGATATATCTCACTGAAATGTCAGCCCGATATCGACCGCCTGAAGATAGTTGCTCTCTGTGTGCAGATCGACCAGTGTTAAAGGATGGTCATCCAGCCATCCCCGTGGAAAAGTCAGGTTAATTCTATTTTCATTCACATCGATTTGAATTTCCGGCAGGTGACTGTAAGACCGGCTTCGGTGTATCACAACTGCCAGTCTTAACAGGACACACAGCCGGAGAATAGAAACTCGCATCGACTCGGCAATTGACTCAAATTCTTCCATCGGAAACGTTCTGCGGTGGCCTCGTACAAGCTTGGCCAGCTTGATTTGCTCCTGGCGCGAAAAACCAGCCATGTCAGAGTAAGTGATCAGATAAGCGCCATGCCGGTGGTATTGATTATGCGCAACCGACAGGCCAATTTCATGAACCAGAGCCCCCCACTGCAACAGTTTCAAGTCCAGCTTCTCATCCAGATCCCAGTCCCTGCTGACCTGATGAAAGAATATCCCGGCAGTTTCCTTAACCCGCCTCGCCTGTCCGATATCAACACCATATCGATGCGAAACATCCATGATAGTCTTGTCGCGAATATCTTCATCATGCATCCGGCCGATCAGGTCATGGAGCAGGCCTTCACGCAGCGCACCTTCTGATACGTTGATTCTGTCCAGATTCAGTGCCTCGAAAATACCACATAACACGGCGACACCGCTTGCAAACACAGGTTTCCTGCGCTCCGGCAAACCCTCAAAACAGATTGCCTCATTGTCACCCACTGCAATGAGTTCATCCCGTACCCGGGTCAGCGCTGAAGCGGTAATACCTGTCTCACACCAGCCCTGGGCTTGCAGTACATCACGAATTGAAGTAATCGTGCCGGAAGAACCCAGGACATGATCCCACCCTATATTTTTATAGGTTGCTTCAATCGATTCCAGTTCCTGCCTTGCAAACAGGATGGCCTTGCGCATTCTTTTGGCTTTTATCTTGCCGTCGCCAAAAAAACGGTGACCCACGTTCACGCAGCCCATATACAGACTTTCCGTATAATATGCATCAAAGCCGCGCCCGATAATCAATTCGGTGCTGCCGCCACCAATATCAATGACTAGCCGTTGGTTTACTTCATCGTACAGGCTGTGCGCAACACCCAGGTAGATCAACCGCGCCTCTTCCCGCCCGGCTATCACCTCGATCGGATGACCCAGGGCAATATGCGCCTGAGATAAAAAGAATCCGCTATTTTTAGCCTGGCGTAAGGTATTCGTTCCCACCGCGCGGACATTGATTTGAGGAATTTTTCTGACGCGCTGGCCAAATCGGCTGAGACATTCCAGCGCACGCTGCATCGATTCGCCTGATAATTCCTGTCGGTCATTAAGCCCTGAAGCCAGCCTGACCATCTCTTTAATCCGGTCAATGACCTGTAGGCGTCCATTCACAAGATTTGCCACAATCATGTGAAAACTATTGGAACCCAGGTCTACCGCAGCGTAAGATTCGTCCTGATTGAATGCCATACTAAAAAATATATGAAAGAATATAAATTAATCATAATGCGTCACGCAAAATCGGATTGGTCTGTTGAATCTAACACGGATTTTGAACGTCCTTTGTCAATTCGAGGGGAAAAAGCTGCCCGATTAATGGGCAAGTGGTTAAAGAAAAATTATCATGAGATTGAGCGAATAATATGTTCGCCGGCTTTGCGAGCCAAACAGACCTGCCACCGGATAATAAAAGAACTGGGTATTGCCGGGAATAATGTATATTTGGAATCAGAAATTTATGAGGCATCACTGGATCATTTGCTTGCCATCATCAGTCAACATAGCAAAGATGTCCGCACCCTCCTGTTAATAGGCCATAATCCCGGCCTGGATCAATTACTTTGTTATCTGTCAAAAACCCCACCACCCATCACTACGTCCGGCAAGCTGTTAACAACCGCTGCATTGGCAATCCTTGATTATGGCAACACACCAATCACGACCAACCCACATCAGGCTCGCTTGCAAAAATTGATCAGGCCAGAGGCGTTACAGGTATAACTGCATTTACCCTGCTTGTTCACAGAATAACAAATTCCAGATTCAAAGATTACTATTTCTTTTGTTTCTTACTCTTACTTTTTCCCTTCTTTTCTTTCTTTTTATCTTTATCTTTTCCTTTTTTTTCTTTCTTATCTTCCTTCTTGTTTTTCTTCTTTTCTTTCACAATCTCTTCTTTAGACTGAACGACAGCTTTGCTGGCAGCAGCCTTTTTATCTTCCACCTTCTTTCCCGTTATCGAGTGATTACCGGTTGTCGTGGTCGGTTTCTGACTTGTTTTACTCCGCAAACTGTCAGTTGCTGCCTTCTTAACAGCACGGGCACGTATATCACCAAACCCTGGGATTTTCAGTAATTCTGCCAGACTGATTGCTGCAAGTGTTTCAACTGTTTTAATACCATGGTCAGACAATATCTTGGCGGCGACAGGACCAATCCCTGTTACATCAGTAAGTTTAGACATGAATAGCTTCCTGAAAGGTAGAAAATCTCATTATATCCATTTATCCATCTTATACAAGAAACCCCCGTTCAGGCGAATGTAATAACTGAATTGTCCAACCAAATAGACTAAAATGATGCTTCCATCACATCTGCTGATCCGATGAATACTGATCTGCCATATCAGAGCGTAGCAATGTTGACCAAGGGCTGACAGACTTCTGGCACGATCATTTCAGAAAGATATTCCCTGATCAGTCAGTTCACTAACTTATTTTATATTTTATGCATAACATATCCCCCATCATTCCAGAACTTTCATCTTCACTGCACAAACGTAGCTTGCAATCAGTCTGGCATCCCTGCACACAGATGAAACAGCATGAACGCTACCCGCTTGTTCCGATCGTACGGGGGCATGGAGTCTGGCTGTATGACGCAGAAGGAAAGGGTTATCTGGATGTGATCAGTTCCTGGTGGGTCAATTTATTTGGCCACACGAATCCTTATATCAATGCGGCGATCCACGATCAGCTTGAAAAAATAGAACATGTCATGCTGGCAGGATTCACCCATGAGCCAGTCGTGACATTATCCGAACGGCTCAAGAAGCTAGTGCCTGATGGATTGGGGCACTGTTTTTATGCGAGTGATGGGGCTTCTGCGATCGAAATCGCGCTCAAGATGAGTTTCCATTACTGGCAGTTGTGCAAACAACCCCGGAAAATCAACTTTATCAGCCTGCAGAATGATTACCATGGCGAAACGCTTGGTGCGTTATCCGTGACCGATGTCGCCATCTTTAGACAAACCTATGCCCCATTACTGCGCCCTTGCACCCATGTTCCGACACCTGATTGGCGCTATGCTGAAAACGGCGAATCCCCGGAAGCCTATGCAATCCGTGCCGCACAGGCACTTGAAGCGCATCTGGCCGAGAATCATGCGGAAACTGCAGCACTTATCATTGAACCGCTTGTACAGGGTGCCACGGGCATGGGCATGTATCATCCTGTTTATCTGAAACGCGCACGGGAAATCTGTAATCGGTATCAGGTGCACTTGATCGCTGATGAAATTGCGGTCGGATTCGGCCGGACCGGCACCTTGTTTGCTTGCAATCAGGCAGATATTACGCCTGATTTCCTGTGCCTGTCGAAAGGGCTGAGTGGCGGCTATTTGCCCCTTTCAGTGACAATGACCACTGATACAGTGTTCCAGGCATTCTATGACGACAAAACAGCCCACGCCTTCTTACATTCACATTCTCACACAGGCAATGCACTGGCTTGCCGTGCGGCGCTCGCAACCCTGGATATATTTGAACAGGATCAGGTCATTGACCGGAACATAATTAAAGCAGACTATCTGAATAAAATCATAGAACCCATTTCATCTCATCCCAAAGTCAGGAACTTCCGGAACTGTGGCATGATCTGGGCCTTCGAGGTTGAAACGGATGATCACAATTTTGCGGCATATTGCTTCCAGGCTGGCTTAAAACAAAAACTGCTACTACGTCCATTAGGAAAAACAGTTTATTTCATGCCACCCTATATCATCAATGAGGAAGAAATGCAGATCATGGTTGATGGAACATTCCATGTACTCAATTCGATATAAATCCACTATGGAAATAACATCATGCAATTGACATTCTTAGGCGCAGCCGGTGAAGTCACCGGATCGAGTTATCTGGTCGAAACGGAAACAGTCCGTTTTCTGGTTGATTGCGGCATGTTTCAGGGTGGACGCGAAGCAGACAGAAAAAATCGCAAGGCTTTTATCTTTGATCCAAAAACGATTAATTTTGTGCTGCTGACCCATGCACATATTGATCATTCCGGATTGCTGCCCCGATTGAGTGCATGGGGTTTCAGAGGTCCGGTATATGCAACGCCCGCAACCATAGACCTGCTTCACGTCATGCTCAAAGACAGTGCGCATATCCAGGAAAAGGAAATGGAGTGGCATAATAAATCAAGGCGCCGCAAGGAATCTACCCAGGACTTTGCCCCACTTTATACTGTCACCCAGGCGGAAAATTTCCTCAAACAATTACGCAGCATTGAATATAACGTTGAACTGACCCCGCACCCGGCGGTACGCTGCATATTCCGTGATGCCGGGCACATATTGGGTTCCGCCATTATTGAGTTATGGGTTAAACAGAAAGATCGCCACAAGAAATTTGTCTTCTCGGGCGATCTGGGACAACCCGGCCATCCCATTGTGCGAGATCCAACGCCTGTTCAACACGCGGATGTGCTGCTCATCGAATCAACCTACGGCAATCGCCTGCATCGCAACATGCCTGACACGCTGGATGAGTTGGTTCACGTTATCCACGATACATTGATCAATAAAGGCGGCAACGTCATCATTCCGGCATTCACCGTAGGACGCACTCAGGATTTATTATTTCTGCTGATTGATCTTTATCGCCAGGGCAGGCTCGCAAAAATGGATATTTACGTTGACTCGCCCATGGCGCTGGCAGCAACGGATATTACATTCAAGCATATTGCATTACTTGACAAGGAAGCTGCTGAAATCCTGCAATGGTTGAACAAGAACACAAAGAAACCACAGATACATTTTATTCAGGATGTTGAAGAATCTATGCAGCTCAATAATCTGAAACATGGTGCAATCATCATCTCAGCCAGCGGAATGTGCGATGCGGGACGTATCAAGCATCATCTCAAGTACAATCTTGGCCGATCGGAATGCAGCATTCTGATCACCGGATTTCAGGCAGCGGGGACGCTTGGAAGACGTCTGGTTGATGGCGCAAAACAAGTCAGGATATTCGGTCAGGATATCCGCGTAAAAGCAACTATCCACACAATCGGTGGTCTTTCTGCACACGCGGATCAGGCTGATCTGATCAATTGGTTAAGGCACTTTCAGAATATGCCTGAAAATATCTTCATTGTTCACGGCGAACCGACCAATGCATCGGCACTCGCGGTTGCCATCAAACAGCAATTGTTCTGGAATACCCACATTCCTGGGCAACTGTCGACCGTTACGCTTTGAACACGCCTGTTTCCTCGGACAGTAACTAGTCAGCCCATTTTTCCCGTAATTATCAGGGCAGTTTCTTTTGTTTATCCACTGCAGCCAGTTTGTGGAAGTAATCGCCATAAGGTGCAGGTTTCCCAATATGATAACCCTGCGCATAATCGATATCGATATCTTTAACCAGCGACAGGATTTTCTCATTTTCCACGAATTCCGCTGTAATCTTTTTACCAAATCCTCTAGCCACACTGCACAATGCGGTGACCAGAATCAGGTCATCACTGCTGGTCGATAAATTCCGTATAAACGAGCCATCGATTTTTACCGCATCAACCGGCAATTCCCTCAAATAATAGAAAGACGAGAAACCAACCCCAAAATCATCCAGTACAAAACCACAACCCAGTTCCTTGATTTCCGTCATGAGCCCGCGCGCACCGGGTATATCTTCCAAAGCCGCTGTTTCAGTTATCTCAAACATCAATGAAGTAGGATCTACCTCATAATTCATTAACTCCTGTTTTAGTATCAGAAGTAACTCAGGATCATTAAACGCGTGCGCTGACAGGTTAATCGAGAAACTGGCGGAATAGCCTGCCTGTTTGATTTTAGCGGCTTGTGTGATCGCCTTGCGCAACACCATGTGATCAATCGCGTGGATTAGTCCGGTCTGTTCTGCTGCTGGTATAAATTCCGCCGGAGAAAGAATGGTGCCATCTTCATCTCGCATGCGCAGCAATACCTCGTAATGCTTAATACTGCCATCCTGAAGATTCATAATCGGTTGAACAAACAGTATGAAATTATCATGCAAATGAGAATATTCAATTTTTTCTTTCCAGTACACAAGCGTGTGCATACGTTCACGGCTACGATCCTTATCCGAGAACAGGTGCCAGGCATTACGCCCTATCTCTTTCGCCTGATACATGGCCAGATCGGCGGCCGCCAATAAATCATGAACATTCCGTCCATGCTCGGGAAACAGGGCGATCCCGATACTTGCTGATATCTTGTGCGTCCGGTTACTGATGGTCAGTTGTGCTTCACTTAAATGAATCAGTATTTTCTTTGCAACTTCAATGGCGCCTTGTGGCGTGATTTCAGGCAGAATCACCGCAAACTCATCCCCACCCAGGCGACCTGTTATGTCATCCGTGCGGATAGTCCGGGACAACATACCTGCAACCATTCTAAGTAACGCGTCACCCGCTTGATGGCCACTGGTATCATTAATATACTTGAAGCGATCCAGATCAAAAAATAGCAGGGCACCCGGATGCTGATACCGATCCGACCAGCTTAATACCTGTTCCAGTTCCTCACTGAATCGACGCCGATTAAACAAATTGGTTAATGGATCATGATCAGCCAGCCATGCCAGATGACCTTCCACCCGTTTATATTCGGTCACATCCAGACCGACTGACAGTATTGATGGATCATCATTGGAATCCCAGGTCAGCCGGGAATGCAACCACGCAACATGCCGGGTTGAGCCATCCTTGCAATGCGTAATGGCCTCATGCCGGAGCTGGTCTCGTATACCGTGATGAATTTCTTCCAGGCGGATACGCAGATCCTGCGCACCATACTCTGAAATCAGGTTTTCCAGAAAAGATCGCCCCTGTAAATCTTTCTCAGTATAGCGAGTCAACATTTCCCCATAGGCATTCAGTGAAATGATTTGCCCTCTTGAATTCTGCGTCAGTACGATGACCTGAGCGGTATCCAGCAAATTTGCAACAAAATCTCTTTCTTTGCTCAACTCATCTTTTTGTTTGATCAGCAGCTTTGTACGGGAAAATACTTGATTCTCAAGCCGCTCGAGTTGCAATGACAACGACACAGCCGCTTCATAAAGCATGTCGATTTCATCTCTGAACTGTTGCCTTAATTCAGCTGAAGAGAGCGAGGCTCTGAAATCCTCAAAGTGCCCGCTGGCCAGCATCGGGAGCGTGAAAGCCACATCTTTCAGCCGTGATAGCAATCTGTTGAGGATAATAAATAGCAGGATTTCAGAGAAAGCAAGCCCAAGAAAACCAATCAATGCAATTTTCCAGATCGACTGATAAATATTATCAACTGCCGCAGTCACGTCCGCAATCACCACCAGATAGGCTTTCTCAGTATCGACCGAACTGACCAGCGGAAATAACTTTATTTGTTGATGGAGATCATTCCAGCCGATCTGAATACCATTTCGTAGTGTGTTGATATTAGGGTATTCCTGAGCAGCCCGACTCAGAACTTCATGATTCCTTTCTCTATCTGTCAGCGCTGTAATCCGGATCTTCCATTGGGGAATCTGAAAATCACTGTGTGTTAAGAAACTATCCTGATTATTCAGGAACAGGCCAATATCAGCACCGGCAACCTGTTTGAATGCCAGGAATACATCCGCCAGAGAAATGCCGATCACAACCACTCCCACCTTCTGGCTCTCTACCAGCAAAGGAGAAATGGTATATTGCATACAGCTTTCTCGACAGAGTAATGAACTGATCGGCTGCTCAAGCTGATTGACGCCATTGACCCAATTCAGCATGATCTCATCCGTATCGCTGCCTGGCTCAAAGCTACCCCATTTCGCAATCAGTTGACTCGATTGATCATAGAAGCGAACAAACTCAACACCATTATGGAATTGCAGCAATGCCCAGTGGTGTTCAAATACATCGCTGATTTTCTTGCTGTCGCTTGTTTGCAGCACTGCTGCCATCTCGTCCAGAAATGGAATGGTGTCTGCCATATGACGCATCTTCTGTGATGTATTCTTGATCAAGCTATCGATTTCTCTTTGATATCGGCTGTATTCCACATCGCGCTGATTATCAAAATTGGCCATCAAACCTAAATAACTGACCATACAAAACGCCAGCACAACAGCCAGCAATATCAAACTGCTCAGCCATGTGATTTTCCACTTGAAACTGAGAAACTTCCGCTCCTTGGGTTTAGGAGAAGAATCTCTGGTTTTTAGGGTAATATTATTTTTAATAATAGCCTCTGTAATACTATTACTACCTGATATTTTGATTAGAAGCGATAAGATAACTGGGTACTAAATAGATTCCAATGCTGCTCCGTTTGTGCAGGAACCGGATTATCCAGTCCGGAAAGCCAGGCGGTACCATTGATTCGATGATACTCAGCCCGTAACATCAACTCTGGTGTAATGTTCCAGCGCAAACCTACTGTTATATCCTTGGCAAATCGAGAATGCGCTGGCCTGTGTCCAGGATTCAACACCTGAGAGCTAAAATAATCGCTGCCATCCCGGTCTTTTCTATTGGAATATAGGGCGTCATAGCGCAATACCGCTTCCCATTTTGGATGGAATCGGTAAGCACCTTGAAAGTAATAACTTTCACCAATGGCATCTTGATTATCCAGTGTTGCATTATGGAAATCTGTAAACTGAAATTTACGGATAGCGTATTCAGACGTGAAAGTCCATTTCTCCGTATTATATTGCGCAGAGATAAAAATAGGCGCGAAATGAATTGCGCCCGAAGATAGTGCATCTACTGTCGCCGGATTATAATTTACATTTAACAATATTCCGCTCAGTGCAAGACGAAATCGCTTATCATTGCTTTCGTACATCCCACGTCCAATATAGGATACATCCGGCGCCAGATCACCCGATGCACGACCGACCAAAGCACGCTTGGTATCCAGATCGCCGACTATGGGTCTGATTACACCAAATTGGAAAGAAGCGCTTCCCATCGTAGCATGAGAAGTTTCACCATATATCTGTACAGAATCGGCAGAAAGAGCGAGATTACGCGTTCTATCGAAGTAGATCGACTGAGGCAGCAGAATACTGGGCCTTGTAAAGGCCACATCACGCGTGTCATTATAAAAACCAAACGGATTTTTTAACCGGCCCACCCGTATGCCAAATTGGTTCGCCTCATGAGAATATATCCGGTAATCGACAAATCAAAAATCCAGCCTGGGCATTCCAGAGTTTCCCTCACCCGCACGGCGTGACAGCATTTGTGCAGATACCTGCAACCGGGGTAGCGGCTGCAGTGATGCATTCAACCCCAACTCCGTAAGGCCGAATCTTCCACCATTATCTGTATTCCCAAAAACATCATTTGCGGATGTTGCAATATAAGCCTGACTTGCAAATCCATGTATGCGCAAACTTTCCAGCCATGGGTACTTATCCTGCCATCTCACTTGTGGAGCAGGAGTCGTACTTAAATTTTTAGTATCAACATCCTGTTTCTGTGCAAGAACAAAACAACTCCATGTCATGGACAAAGCCATCAATAGTATGACTGTTACATGTCGATAATAATAGCTCAGACTATTTGATTTGGAGTACATTAACATGGCCA
>ERZ1292633.4385-Hain-H41-02um-R1-4385-length-13093-cov-6_pt1 | contig 13093 bp, 10 predicted proteins | sample MGYA00564406_ERZ1292633 | MGnify/ENA primary metagenome ERZ1292633 (study PRJEB36523, sample SAMEA6512639) | groundwater metagenome | collected 2019-01-08 | study: AquaDiva: Metagenomics assemblies of 32 groundwater samples
CCTTGGGGCTTTGCCTGATCCACTGAAGCTCTTCCTTGATGGCCTTGGCGCGGCTCTCATTCTCCGTATCTTCCTGTTCAAGGCGCTTGGCTTTGCCTTCGAGCCATGCCGAATAATTGCCCTCAAACGGAATTCCGCGTCCGCGATCAAGCTCCAGGACCCAGCCGACGACATTATCAAGGAAGTAGCGGTCATGCGTGACGAGGATGACGTTGCCGGCATAATCAATCAGATGTTTTTCGAGCCACTGAACGCTCTCGGCATCAAGATGGTTGGTTGGCTCATCAAGTAGCAACACTTCAGGCTTTTCAAGCAACAGGCGGCAGAGCGCGACGCGGCGGCGCTCACCGCCTGAAAGATTTTCAACGCTCGAGTCACCAGGCGGGCAGCGCAGGGCCTCCATTGCGATTTCAAGCTGGTTATCGAGCGTCCAGCCGTCGACTGCGTCAATCTTTTCCTGAAGCTCACCCATTTCGGGGAGCAAGGTATCGAAGTCAGCGTCAGGCTCCGCCATCAATGTAGAGATTTCATTGAAGCGATCGACCATGTCGGCAACCTCGCGGACGCCGTCCTTCACATTTTCAAGCACGTTTTTCTTGGGGTTAAGCTGTGGCTCCTGCGCTAGATAGCCAACACGACAGCCTTCGGCAGCCCAAGCTTCGCCAGTGAATTCTGTGTCATAACCCGCCATGATTTTCATCAGTGTCGATTTGCCCGCGCCATTGACGCCGATGATCGCGATCTTGGTTCCGGGAAGGAATTGCAGGTGGATATTGTTGAGGATCGGTTTTGCAGCGCCGGGGAAAGTCTTGGTGAGTCCCTTCATGACATAGCTATATTGGACGGCCATTGGGTCGATTCCTCGAAAAGTTAGAGTGTGCAGGATTTGGCGGCGCATTAGCCGAGGCAAGCGCAGTTGGGAAGTGGCGTTGATTGCGCTATCGCGCTCGCATTAATTGCTATTGTTATGACTTATACGGCATAGGTTTGTGTTAACTGTCTAATAATGAGGTGTGCGATGCGGAAAGTTGGTTTTGGGCTGGCGTTGATTGGCGTCGCTTTAATGGGTGTTAGCGCACTGGCCGCCCCCCCGGTGCAAGGCACAGCCCTTGATATTGTTGAGGGGCTGACCACCGAAATCGGGCCGCGTATGCCGGGCACTGAGGCAGAGGCGCGCGCACGCGACTGGGCGGTAAAAAAGCTGGTAAGTCTTGGTTTCAAAAATGTCAGGATTGAGACGTTCGATATGCCGGTTTGGGTGCGCGGAACAGAGACTGCCGAGATCGTTTCGCCATTTCCGCAGAAACTGATTGTCACCGCGCTTGGAAATAGCGCTGCTACGCCTGAAGGTGGCCTTACCGCGCAGGTCGTTGCGTTTGGCAGCTTGGCCGAGCTTGAGGATGCGTCGGCGGAAAGCGTAAAGGGGAAAATTGTTTTCATCACCCATCGGATGCGGGCGACACAGGATGGTTCGAGCTACGGCGCATTTGGCCCGATCAGGCGCAATGGCCCTTCACTAGCCAGCCGCAAGGGCGCTGCAGCGATTGTGATCCGCTCGCTTGGTACCGATATGACCCGCTTTCCACATACCGGCGTACAGACTTGGGCCGAGGGTGTGCCGCCAATACCGGCAGGTGCGCTGTCGCTCGTTGACGCCGAAAATCTGGAACGGATGCTTGTGCGAGACAACGCTATCGTAATGAAAATTGTTCTGACACCGCGCAATCTTGGCGTGCAGCAATCGGGCAACGTCATCGGCGAGATACCGGGCACTGACCCGGCGGCAGGGGTCGTTGCGATTGGCGGGCATCTCGACAGTTGGGATCTTGGCACGGGTGCGTTTGACGATGCGGCTGGCCTCGCGATTACTACTGCGGCTGCCAAAGGCCTTATGGATACGAAAAAACCGCCTCGCCGGACAGTACGTGTGATCTGGTTCGGTGCTGAAGAAGTCGGAATCTTTGGTGGCAACGCTTATCTTGCTGCACATGGCAAGGAACCACATGCGCTGGTCGCCGAATCCGATTTTGGCGCAGACCGTGTCTGGCGGGTCGATTTCAAACTGCCTGACGGCGCGAAACCGTTGGCTGATCGCATCAAGCGCGCACTAGCTCCGCTTGGGATCGCGGCGAGCAGTGAAGTAGCGGGCGGCGGCCCTGATTTGGGGCCAGTCGCACGCACAGGTGTTAGCGCAATTGATCTTCAGCAGGATGGCACGCGCTATTTTGATTTGCATCACACGCCGAACGACACGTTTGACAAGATTGACCCGCTGCAACTTCGCCAGAATGTCGAGGCGTGGTCGATTATGCTCGATATGGTTGCCAATGCCTCCGAAAATCTGCTTGTACAAAAGGCCAAATAATATGCGCATTGGCCTAGTCCTTTTGCTGATGCTTGCGGCGTGCAATCGCAATCAGGTCGCTGAGAGCAACCAAGCGGCGATAATTGAACGCGCAAACGCACTGGAAAAGGCAGCCGATGCCTCGGTTGATGAAAGTATAGCCCAGATGACCAGCGAATCGGTAGCCGAGAGCGTCGAGAACACGACGTCATCACAGTAATGGAGACACCTGTTAAAGAAACGCAACTGTTGGTTAGCCATTTCGGTATCAAAACTGGAGGACAGGGCGCAAATTTTGGTGTCGAGTCTCCGATTGATGGGAGCAAAATAGCGCAGATAAAAACTGATACAAACCTCTACATTGAATCGCAGATTTCTCGTGCGCGCGCCGCTTTCCTTCACTGGCGGATGGTACCGGCACCGCGTCGGGGGGCGCTTGTTCGTTTGCTTGGTGAGACATTGCGGCAAGAAAAAATGCAACTGGCGAAGCTTGTAACGATGGAGTGCGGCAAGCCGATCTCCGAAAGCCTCGGCGAAGTTCAAGAAATGATCGATATTTGCGATTTTGCTGTCGGGCTTTCGCGTCAGCTTTATGGCCTTACCATCGCGAGCGAGCGTTTCGGCCATCGCATGATGGAAACATGGCATCCGCTCGGCGTTGTCGGGGTAATTTCGGCATTCAATTTTCCCGTTGCTGTGTGGGCGTGGAATGCGGCTCTCGCGCTGGTTTGCGGCAATGCGGTGGTGTGGAAGCCTTCGGAAAAGACGCCGCTGGTGGCGCTGGCTGTGCAGGCGTTGCTCGCCAAAGTAATCGCTGAATTTGGGAGTGACGCGCCTGCGGGGCTGACTTCGGTGGTGATCGGCGGCGTGAAAGCAGGCGCGGCGTTGGTTGAAAGCAAACAAATCGCGCTGGTTTCGGCGACGGGCAGCACGCGGATGGGACGAATCGTTGGTGAAGCGGTGGCGGCACGATTTGGGCGGAGCTTGCTTGAGCTGGGCGGCAATAATGCCAGCATCGTTGCTCCCTCGGCGGATCAATCGCTTGCGCTGCGGGCCTGCGCGTTTGGATTTATGGGAACGACGGGGCAACGCTGCACCTCGCTGCGGCGATTACTCGTTCATCGCTCGATTTATGATGAGTTTGTGGATGCGTTGAAGGGTGCGGCGGCCTCGGTGTCGATTGGCGACCCGCGTGATCCCGCCAATCTGATCGGGCCGCTGATTGATGAAGCAGCCTATACCGGAATGCAGGCGGCGCTTGATGCGGCGCGAGCGGTGGGTGGCGCGGTGAGCGGTGGCGAACGGCTTGACCGGCCCGGCATCTATGTTCGCCCAGCAATTGTTGAGCTTCCCCAGCATAGTGGGCCAGTGTTGAATGAGACATTCGCACCGATCCTTTATACCTTTGCCTATGATGATCTGGACGAGGCGATTGCCCTCCAAAACGCAGTGCCGCAGGGGCTGTCATCAAGCATCTTCACGACCGATCTGCGTGAGGCCGAGCGGTTTCTGTCAGCAGCAGGCAGCGACTGCGGCATTGCCAACGTCAACATCGGCACATCAGGCGCAGAAATCGGTGGAGCCTTTGGCGGCGAGAAGGAAACCGGCGGCGGCCGCGAATCCGGCTCTGACAGTTGGAAAGCCTATATGCGGCGGCAAACGAGCACGATAAATTACTCATCCGAACTGCCTTTGGCGCAAGGGGTATCGTTCGACATCTAAAGCAACCGCATCTGTGCGCCTTCGGGCGGCACGAACAGATCAGTCCGCAGCCTAATGCGTTCGCGATTAAGCCCAAACTTACGGGATGTGATGCTAAATCTCGTTCGCAGCAAATCAGCCCAAGCGCCTTGCCCGCGCATTCGTGATCCAAAATTCGGATCATTGTCACGCCCACCGCGCAACGATTGGATGATCGCCATCACCTTGCCGGCGCGGTCAGGGTAATGGACGCCCAGCCATTCGCGGAACAGCGGGGCGACTTCGTGGGGCAAGCGAACGGGGATATAGCTCGCGGTAGTCGCCCCCGCCGCCGCGCCAGCCTCAAGGATCGCCTCAATCTCATGATCGGTGATTGCCGGGATGACGGGCGCAACATTAAGGTGCGTTGGCACCCCCGCCGCGACGAGCCCGCGAATTGCCGCAAGCCGCTTTTCGGGGCGTGGTGCGCGTGGCTCAAGCGTTCGGTGTATCTCCGGTTCAAGCGACGTTACCGACACCGCGACCGCAACCAGCCCCTTTGCTGCCATGGGGCCAAGGATATCGAGATCAGCCAACACCCGGTCTGATTTCGTAGTAATCGTCAGCGGATGATCGCACTGCGCCAGCACTTCAAGGCAGGCGCGGGTGATCCGCCAATCGCGCTCGATCGGCTGATACGGATCGGTATTGGTGCCAAAGGCGATAGGGGCCGCCACATAGCGTTTGTGCGCAAGCTCAGCGCGGAGCAGCCCCGCCGCATTCGGTTTGGCAAACAGCTTGCTCTCAAAATCAAGCCCCGGCGACAAATCATGAAACGCATGGCTTGGCCGCGCATAGCAATAGATGCAGCCATGCTCACACCCGCGATAGGGATTGATCGAACGGTCAAACGGAATGTCTGGCGACGTGTTGCGCGTAATGATCGTCTTGGCCTGTTCAACTGTAACCGTGGTGCGCAGGCGCTGCGCATCCCCATCAAGCAAAGTCCGCTCATCAAGCCAATCACCATCAGCCTCCCGCGCATTTAGATTGAACCGCGTCGGCGTGATACCACTCGCCGCCCCGCGTCCGGGAGTGAGGGCAGGGGGCTGCTGCGCCTCCCGCCTTTGTTTGGGTAGCACCGTCATTTCAAAGCACGCGCTCTTTTTTGAAAAAGGGCGAAAATCTCAGGAAGTTGACACTGAATCGGCATGTTTATGGGTGGTATGAATGAAGGATGCGGATGTGCGGCAGTCGCCTCTGACGAGGGTATCGAAATTGGATGTAGGGCGGTGATTATGGTGATCATAAAAAGAACATATCATGACTATGATCGGTAGGAAAGACTCAACCCTTCATTCATCTGCCAGTGGGAGCTGCTTCAAGAAAATGTCAGTTTGAATGTCTCAGATTTGGGGATTCCTGACAGGCAAGTTTTGTCGGCGCGGGTCGATAAGCGGACATCCGGCTATGCGATTCAGGAAGCCAAAAAGCGCGCCAGCGATGATGCGTCAATTGCGCAATGGCCACCATAGAGTGGATGCCACTCAACTGAAACACCGCGCTGCGCAGCCCTTTCTGCGAGTGTCTGGGAACCCTCGAAATTGCCATATGCGTCATACAAACCGTTTGAAAGATACAGAACAGGATATTGCCCATTTGCGTGCTTCACTAGGTCAAGAGGTGAGATGCGCTTCCACTCGTCTTCATCGGCAACATATTTTTTAGCCATAAGCCAAATTCCAAAACCGATTTTGGGGTCAGCACCCGTTCGCTCAAGCGTGTCTTTCATCGCTGACAAGGAAGCAAAGGGTGATGTGGCGTAAACTCCCGGACATAGCGATGCAATTTTGGCGAAACTCTGAGGATAGCTGAGACCAGCGATAAGAACATTGAGGCCACCCATTGACTCGCCCAATAACAACCGTCGCTTTGGGTCGCCGGTTTTCTTATCAATATCGGGCAGTTGGGTCATGACTTCCTCCAGCAACCCGCTATCCTGTTTCTTGCCCTTTGGTACCAGCAACCAAGTCGGTCCATATGAAATGACCACAACGGTGGGCGGTAGGATTTTTGTCTGTTGCCAACTGGCTTGCACCATTGAGGTCCAATAAGTGTCGTCGTTCCATATTTGCTCATCAAGGTTGCGCCCATGAAGATGGTAGACAACGTCTCCATTCGTGCCTGATTTCGCCCGGTAAATGCAGTATTTCAATCGCCCAGAAGAATGGCAGCTTTTACTCGCTGGAACGAAAGAAACCTTCTGATCGCCTCGTGGGGTGGTGAGCTGTATCCAAGCATAATATCCGGCAACAATTAACAGAATTAGGATAAGCCATTTTCGATACGATTTGCGCCAGAATGGTTTTGTCACCTTATCCCCTGTCCGATAAATTGCGCGTTGAGCAATGGCGGGTTTTAGGGCGTTTCAGATTTGCAGGCAACGACCGAAAACTTGGCTAAAGCTACCTATCCCGATACAGCCAGTGATGCTCATACGGAAATTACCTGCAAATGACGGCTGAGGGGGAAACGAGATAAAGAGACAGACAGCTATTTGATGAAAGGGCAGAAAAGCGGGTATCAGCGGTTTATCTGCGCAATATGCGATTGCCGCAAGCCTGTCCTACCTCGGGGCTTGAATTGTGCAGTACTATAGGCGAGACTTGGGCTTTGATGGAGACGGAGTTGCGGAATGGTGGTCGATCCCGATGAAACCCGTGGTACAGAGCGGCCGGGATGTGTGACGCTGCCCGCACGCCCCGAACCGATCCTGATCGACCCCGCCACCAGTGCCGTTGTAGTGATTGACATGCAAAACGCCTATGCCTCGCGGGGCGGTTATGTCGATCTTGCGGGTTTCGACATTGCCGGTGCCGCCGGGGTGATTGGCCGGGTTGGGCAAGTGCTGACTACAGCCCGTGAGGCAGGGGTGCAGGTGGTCTATCTCCAGAATGGCTGGGATGCCGACTATGTTGAGGCCGGCACCCCGGCATCGCCCAACTGGCACAAATCAAACGCGCTCAAGACGATGCGCAATCGGCCTGAGCTGGTGGGGCAGCTGCTGGCGCGCGGCAGCTGGGATTATGATTTGGTCGATGCGCTCGCCCCCAAGTCTGGAGATATTCGGGTTCACAAGACACGCTATTCGGCGTTTTTCAATTCGCAGCTCGATTCCATTCTACGCGCGCGCGGCATCCGCACCTTGGTGTTCGTCGGTATCGCGAGCAATGTCTGTGTCGAATCGACGCTGCGTGATGCGTTCCACCTCGAATATTTCGCGGTGATTCTAAGCGACGCCACGCACCATCTGGGGCCTGATTTCGTCCAGCAAGCGACGCTTTACAATGTTGAGACTTTCTTTGGCTGGGTCAGCACCGTCGCAGATTTCTGCGGCAGCGTAGGCCAGTCCGCTTCGGGAGATATCTGATGCCGTTCGAACCAATCAATCCGTCACAATTCCCCACGCCCATCGCCCCCTATTCAGCAGGGGCAAAGGCAGGCAACACCGTCTATGTCTCGGGCGTGCTGGCGCTCGGCGAAGGCGGAGTGGTGCTGCATGTCGGCGATGCTGTGGCGCAGACCCGTCATGTGCTCGATGTTATCAAAATCACGCTGGAGGCGGCGGGCGCAACATTGGCCGACGTGGCGATGAACCACATCTTCCTTAAGGATCTGGCCGATTATGCCGCGTTCAATACGGTCTATGCCGAATATTTTCCCGGTGCCAAACCCGCGCGATATTGCATCAAATGCGATCTGGTAAAGCCCGATTGCCTCGTCGAGATTGCATCGGTGGCGCACATTGCCTGAAGCGGCGGGACTTTATTTTGAACAGCACGGCAGGTCAGACGCGCCGCCGCTGATCCTGTCGAGCGGCCTGGGCGGTTCGGCAAGCTATTGGGCGCCCAATATCCCGGCGCTTGCGGAGCATTTCCGCGTGATCGCCTATGATCATCGCGGAACGGGACGCAGCGACCGGGCGTTGCCCGATGTGGTGAAGGTTGACGATTTTGCCGATGATATCCTGCTGCTGATGAACGCACTGCATATCCGGACAGCACACCTCGTCGGCCATGCGGCGGGTGGGGTCGCTGGACTAAATCTCGCGCTCAAGGCACCTGAGCGGCTGAAGAGTTTGGTAGCCATAAACTCGTGGTCGAAGGCCGATCCGCATTTTCTGCGCTGTTTTGAGGCGCGGCTGAACTTGCTGCGCCACGCGGGCGTCGAAGCGTTCCTGCGCGCGCAGCCAATTTTTCTCTATCCGCCGGATTGGATTTCCGAGCATACGACGGAACTAGACACAGAACTTCCCCACCAACTGGCTGATTTTCCTGGCGTCGAAACAATGGAGAAGCGGATTGCTGCTCTTGCCGCATTTGACATTGATGACCGTTTGGACGAAATATCCTCCAACGTCTTCCTGATCTCCGGGGGTCTCGACATGCTCGTCCCTCCTCGCTGCTCCGGCAGGCTTGCCAATGGCATTGCTCACGCTTGGCACCAACAGCTTAGCTTCGAGGGGCATGCACTGAATGTCACGGCGCCGGACGATTTCGACGAAATGGTCATGAATTACTTCGGAGGATAAACCATGCAAGTCGGTGTCTTCGTTCCCATCAACAATAATGGCTGGCTGATCAGCGAAAACGCGCCGCAATATATGCCGAGCTTTGATCTCAACAAAACCATCGCGCAAAGCGCGGAGAAGCACGGGCTCGATTTTCTGCTGTCGATGATCAAGCTGCGTGGGTTTGGCGGCAAGACCGAATTCTGGGAATATGGGCTCGAAAGCTTCACGCTGATGGCGGGGCTGGCGGCCGTCACTGAGCGGATCAAGATCTACGCCACCTGCCCGACGCTCGTCATTCCGCCGGCGTTCGCCGCGCGGATGTGCAACACGATAGACAGCATCAGCCACGGCCGTTTCGGCCTCAACTTGATTACTGGCTGGCAGCGGCCCGAATATAGCCAGATGGGCCTGTGGCCGGGCGACGAGCATTTCCGCAACCGCTATCAAATGCTCGACGAATACGCCCGCATCCTGCGCGAGTTGTGGGAGACGGGGCGCAGCGATTTTAAGGGCGAATACTACCAAATGGATGATTGCCTCGTTCGTCCCAAACCCGACAGCGACATGAGAATCATCTGTGCCGGGTCGTCGGACGAAGGTTTGGCGTTTTCGGCGCAATGGGCCGATTATGCGTTTTGTCTGGGTAAGGGCGTCAACACGCCGACTGCTTTCGCATCGAACAACGAACGGCTGGCGATTGCTACCGAGAAGACCGGGCGCGACGTGTCGGTGTTCGTCCTCGTCATGATTATCGCGGCGGAGACCGACGAGGAAGCCATGGCGCGCTGGCAGCACATCAACGCCGGTGTTGACCTTGATGCGATTGCCTGGCTCGCCAATCAGGGCGCGGCGGACAAGGTCAACGCGACCACCAATGTCCGCCAATTGGCTGCACCCGAAGGCGCTGTAAACATCAATATGGGCACTCTGGTCGGCAGCTATGCCAGCGTGGCGCGGATGCTCGACGAAATGGCCGAGGTGCCCAACACCGGTGGCGTGCTGCTGACCTTTGATGATTTCGTGTCCGGGGTTGAGGATTTCGGGACGCGTATCCAGCCGCTGATGAAATGCCGTGCACATATCCAGAGTGGCTGAATCACCGCCTACAAGCATTTTTACAAATTGAGGCGCTACATTATTTGAAGCTATGGCAGGGTGGAAGACGGCGTCAGTGCATGGTCGTCGGTAGCTCATCACGTCTGAACGGGGACTGAGAACACCAACGCCGTGTCGGATGTCATAATTAGTTGACCATGCTTGCAGTGAAGTCGGGATACTTGTTCGCCACGCAATCGACAAATTTGCGCACGGTAGGGAGCACCAACAGGCCCTCGACATCCATCCCATGACGCTGCAATTCGGAATGGGTGAAATTCGTTATCAGCGTCGCTAGCCCGTCCCGGCGCGGACAGGCCGCGTCGAGAGGGGCAAAGCGATCAGCTACATTTTGTAGCTTATGCGCACATAGCCGAACTGGCCGGGAACATCATATGTTGTCGGGTCGAAATTGTTCAGGCTGCATGTGAAACAGGCCGGTGGATCCTTGTCGAAAACATTGTTCACACCGATGGTGAATGCAAACCGCTTGTCGAGAAAGCTGGGCGTATAAATCAGCTGAATGTCGCCATAAAAGCGGCTGGCTAGTTTGTTGACTGCGCCGGTTTCCTGAACACTTGAAATATAGCGACCCGTGAACGAGCCAGCGAAATCGTCAAGCGACCAGTCGATGGTTCCATTGCCCTTGAATTTTGGGAAGGCCTGATCAGGGCTACCGCGTTCTGTGCCCTTGCGGTTTATAACGACGAAACCATTCGAAGCCGTAAGGATATATTTGGTCAGCCAGTTGCCGTTCAACGACAACCCAAATGTGCCTATCCCGGTTTTATTCGAGCGGAAGTTTAAGGTCGCATCGATGCCCTGCGTCCGGATGCTATCTAGATTTTGGAGGGTTCCGTCAATCTGGTTGACGAAGCCGTTGGATGTTCGCGTGGTCAGGGCGCAGCTTGCTGCATTACCCAAGAGGGCACAGTTATTAAGTGTCAGATTGGGATCGACCGCGCCGATCGCTTTCTTTACCTTGATGTCGTAATAATTGGTCTCGATACTAAAATTGCTGGCAAAGTTACCGCGCGCCCAACTCGGTGCATAGACCGCGCCAAACAGCAGGTTTCTCGACTTTTCGGGGCGAAGGTTTTTGTTGCCTTGGGTGATGATAGGCAACTGGCCTGGAGTTTCGGCATAGCTGCCATCAGCGGGAACACCGTCAGCGATGCAATTGGCGCGCACCGTTGCATTGGTGGCGAATTGGCCGCTGACATCACTCGAGCAAGGGTCGATAACGGGCAGATCGAATCGCGAGCGCCCGCCAAACAATTCGCCAAGGCTCGGCGCACGAAAGCCGGTCGCATAGGAGCCGCGCAGCAGCAAATCCTCAAACGGTTTCCAGAGGCCGGTTCCGGTGTAGGTGGTGCTGCTGCCACCGATCGAATAATTCGAACGCCGAACCGCGCCATCAAGCTCAAGCGAATAAAATAACGGCGTATCCTTGAGGATCGGCACCCTCACTTCGCCATACACTTCATCGACATTGTTGCGACCAGAGGCCGGTTGTGCCGGAATGTCAGCACCAAGCCCCGCCGAAACGATCAGATCGGGGGTGAAGCTCGCGTTTTGCACGCGGTGTTCGTAACCGACCGCAATGCCAACGGGGCCAGCCGGCAGATCGAACAGATCACCACTGAGATTGGCGCTATAGGCGTAAAGTTTCTGGTCGCTCTTGTCGCGCTCGGTAAAACCGATGAAGGCGAGCATCGCAGGCGTGATCGAACCCGCGCCACCGAACAGATTGAGCGGCACGCATGGCGCAGTGCAGTTTGCAATTGGCCCGATCGCCTGCGCCACGCGGTCGGCACGGACGTTGCCGGTGAAGCTCTGATCCGCGTCATTCACGCCGAACGATGCGTTCAGATCCCAGTAAAAGCTGTTGCCACCTATCTTCAATGAACCATCAAGCGTGGTCGTTGCCGAAAAGGTATCGACCCGCTGGTTGAACGTGCGCTGCCCGGCTTCCACAAGCCGCCGCGCAATGAACGAATAATTCTGCGGCGGATTGCCAGGCCCCCCGGCCGAAAGCGTGACGCCGAACGGATTAAACGGATTGGTTGCATCGAACGACAATGTGTCGAACAGGCTGCCAGCGCCGTTGCCCGCGTCGGGACCGATGAACAAAGGCAGGAATGCCGCCTGGTTTTGGGATTTACGACGATTGTACTGCGCCTTGACGCGGAGGTTAACGTCTGGCCGAAGTTCGGCGCGGAAGCTCAACCATGCGCCATAGCGTTCAGACGGCGTTAAAAGATAATTAAAGGGCGCGAAATTGAAGCGGTCGGCGGCGGTGAAGCGGCGCAATTCGGCAAGGGTCGGGGTGCTATCAGGCGCAGTCGAGATTGTCTGGTTTCCAAAGCTGGTCAGGAAACGACCATTGACTGCGGCGCTCGAACAGCCGCCGACCGGGTCGGTGCAACTCGTCTGGCCGGGATTGGGGAATTGCGAAATTTTGCGGTCGCCCGATCGTACCGGCTCCTGCTTCACATAGCTCGCGCCGAAGACAAAATTGATCGCGTCGCTCTTGATACCATAGCTGATATTGGCATCATAAGTGTGGCCGTCGCCCTGACGAAAGGTGCCGAATTGTGCCGATGCACGCAGGCCTTCCTGCTGTGCTACGGTGATGATGTTGACCACGCCTGCTATCGCATCCGAACCGTAAAGCGATGAAGCGCCATTCTGTAGCACCTCGACGCGGTCAATCATGTTGGCGGGGATGGTATTGAGATCGACGGTTCCAGGAATGCCGCTTCCGCTGGTTCCATTGACGAAGCGTAAGCCATCGACCAGCACCAAGGTACGCTTGGCGGAGAGATAGCGCAGATCGATTTCGGCCGAACCCGCGCCGACGCCGCCGCCATCTGGCGGGTTCCCCAGATTACCGCTGTTGTTGACCTTTGTATTGAGCCCGCCCGATGCGCTTGGCAGACGTTGGAGTATGTCGGCGACCGACGTAAGCCCCGTCTGCGACAGCGAGTCCTGATCGAGTGTGACAACCGGGGAATTATTGTCGAGCGGGTTTCGGCGAATACGCGAGCCAGTAACGATTATCTCTTCGCCCACATTGGTCTCGGCTGACACAGGGGTGGTTTGCGCCACAGCCGGGGTGACCGCTGACATAAGCGCAACAGCCACTGCTCCTAAAGAGCAGGTCGCGCCGAAATCTGGAAGATTGAGCATAATCATTTCCTTTTCTAGTCATTGCCGTGTGCAAATATTGTCCCTGTAATCTGCATTATGACATTTCAGAGTCTCTGCGAAAAGAACCGACCAAGATATCGGCCCCGATTCTTGCCTTGCTGTAACTTTACGGCAACAGATGTCGCCCGGCTTCTAGGCGGCGTTGACAAATTTGAGCCAGTATCTGGCGGCGGCGATGTGAACCATGC
>ERZ1292633.4386-Hain-H41-02um-R1-4386-length-13092-cov-12_pt1 | contig 13092 bp, 19 predicted proteins | sample MGYA00564406_ERZ1292633 | MGnify/ENA primary metagenome ERZ1292633 (study PRJEB36523, sample SAMEA6512639) | groundwater metagenome | collected 2019-01-08 | study: AquaDiva: Metagenomics assemblies of 32 groundwater samples
AGAAAAACTGAGTGATATAGTTAAAGATGAAGATTTAAGCAGGTATATTTTGTAAACTCCCCTGTTTTTATTTATTCCTTCTTAAATACCTTCTGCATGCTAAGACTGCCCCACCAGTTACAAAGAGGATAGAGCTTATTGGCTCGTGGACAACAGGCGAGGTAACTGTGAAATTTGTCATATAGAGACCTAATGAAGGTTCAAATTTTGAATAAGCATTGCTTGTTATTATCATGGTAAAAAATAATAATAAAATTATTAATTTTGTATTCATGTTCTCCTAATTACAGAGTAGATGAAATTTTCTTATAAAAAAGTGATTTTTATCACATTTTTAATGTTAGATTTGGAAGGGGTTGACATTCAGCATTTTTGTGATACATAACACATTGAAATAATTTTGGAGCGTCTGCGGAAAGAATAACGATTGGTAATTTCGTAAGGGCAACACCACTCCTGAAAGAATCTTAAAGGCTGTCAAATGAGGGCGACTATATAGTAAACTATATAGTTAAGTAAATTTCTAACTAAGCATGAAAAACTGGACACCAAAAGATATTAAATCCATGAGAAAGAAAAATAAACTCTCTCAATCTGCTTTTGGGAATCTTTTAGGTGTGTCAGGTAATTATATCTATCTTTTAGGAAAGGAGGTAACGAGGCATGGCAAAAGGAATTTGTAAGTTGGGTTCTGCTGGTGAAAGGGAAAATATTAGAAAATCCTTAAAGGTTGAAGAAGTTTTTATGGGAGAGCTAAATGATGAAAGGGGCAGAGAGTTATTATGGAAAAAATTGCCAACAGACCAAGGTGAATATTTAAATATAGAACGCAATTCCAATCAAAGAAAGGAGATAAAAAAGAAACATGGCAAAAGGCATCTACAAAAGAAATAAAATCTGGTGGATACGCTATGCAGGTCTTGATGGTAAGACTGTCTATGAGTCCTCATGCTTAAAAATCTATTGCAACCCATTGAAAATAATCAAAGCCGATGGAGGGACTTGAACCCTCGACCTACTGATTACGAATCAGTTGCTCTGCCTCTGAGCTACATCGGCGTAAGTTCCGATATTATAGCACTTTTCCACACTCTCATTATCAAGTTGAGTCCTGAAATTGTGCAGTAATTGTGCAGTTGGTCTTTTGGTAAGGATACCGTCCAATACATCGACCGCTTTTACTTTATGCGTTGGCGCTAAGTGTGCATACCGGAGAGTCATCTTGATGTCCTTATGTCCGAGTAGTTCCTTCACTGTCGTTAGGTCAATACCTGCCATGATTAAAAAACTTGCAAAACAATGCCTGAGGTCATGAAATGTGAAATTGGTTATTTTAGCTTTTCTGCAAGCGGTAGCAAAAGACTTTTTAACGCTCTGGTATCTTTGCCCTGTCTTAGGGTCAAAGAATAAATAGGGGACATCTAAACGCCGTGTAATACCCTGTAGGGTCCTTCCAAGCGTGTCATTGATAGGTATTTCCCTTCTATCTCCGTTTTTGGTTATGTCAAGCAATATAAAACCGTGCTTCAAGTCTACTTGTTCCCATTTGAGAGAAAGTATCTCTGTCTTTCTCATGCCTGTATTCAATGCTGTAATGACAATAGGTTTAAGATGAGGGTCACCTGAGTTAATGAGTTCCTGACATTCTTCCTTTGAGAGATACCGCAAGCGTCTGTTGTTTTCTTCAAGAAGTTTAACCTTCCTTACACGCTTCAAGACTTCTTCTTCAACCATTTCCCATTCGCCAGCCTTGGTAAACATATGCTTGATGGTAGCTACAAACCTATTTATAGTAGCAGGCTTATTACCTTTCTCTTTTCTTCCCTTCTGCATCCTTTCACTCTGAAATTGCTCAATCAGGCGTGTGTTAAATTCTCTCAATTGCAGGTTACCAAACACATCAACCAGTTGAAAAATAAAAAGCCGCTTGCTTTTGTATGATCGTTGCCTTTCAGCCCATTTCAAATACTCTTGAGCAAGCTCCGTAAAGGAATGGTTCTCTATTCTCTTGGTTTCAGGCTGCTTGCCTTTCTTGATAGCTGTTTTTCTATCAAGAAGCATTTCTTCTGCATCGTCAAACCTTGTAGACTCCGAAGATTCCCTTATGGTTTTACCATCAAAACCCGCATAGCGTATCCAGTAGATACTTCCACGCTTATAAATTCCCTTTGCCATACTCTTTATTCACCCCCTTTCTTTTTAAGTTTTTCTTCTATGCAATCAAGAAGAAGTTTAAAAGACTTACTCGGTTTTCTTAGCCCTCTTTCTAAATAGTAAATATAATGTTCTGTCACACCCAAGATAACACTTAATGCCTTTTGAGAAAGTTTATATTTTTTTCTCAGGGTCTTAATGTCTTTTGATGTCCATAGTTTCATAGAAGTAATTTTACCTAACTCTGTTATAGTAGTCAAGTATTTTTATTTCAGGGTCTTTAGAAGGGGAATCGGATTGACTGTTTTACGTTCCTTCCACTTGTCTATTGCTCTCTTGCTAAACCTTATGTATTTACCGCAAGAGAAATAAGGAATTTCTTTTGAACATACTTTTTTATCAACCCATGATACCGGGACTTTGAGATATTGAGCCAGTTCTTTTTTATCAAAAGTAGTATCTACATCATGCTTGTCACTCTTGCAGGATAAAAGCGGCGTAATGCGTTCTATTATCTTTTGAACGATTGCCTCAATGTCTGGTGATTCAAGTTCTAATTTCATAATATTTTTTCAATGTCTTCATCTTCTAAAAAAGTTTTCAATTCAAAAAGAGGGGGTGAGTGATGCCCTGGAGAAGGTATACTCTGCTCGAGCATCACTCTTTTTTCCCCGATGCCCCTCGCACCGGCTAAACTTTGAGCAGAGTAGTTAATTATTAACTATGCTAATGCAACGCACCAGCTCAAAGAGTCTGAACTATTGGTTGGCGTTATTGCCTTATCCCACAAACTTTGACCATCAAGACGCATCAGCACTTTTATCGTTATCACGTCCTGCGTGAACTGGTACGCATCGGTCACGGCAAGGTAAATATCTTCCCTTAACCCGATTGCATATTGGGTCAAGTCCACGAGGGTTAAGTCCCCGGTTGAGCCTAACGATGGGACTCGTTCAGAGACAATCAAAGGCTTACCGTATAAGAACTGCGGTAAAGGATTTGAAATTGACGAAGTGCCACCACCGTAAAACAGGGCGTTACCCGCTGTGTCAACCACACCCATTAGCTGTGGGAGAGCGTCGACGCTGCAAAGCCACACCGCATTTTTGTGAAACGCTGGAGCCAGACGAGCATACATTTTTCTTATGTCTGCAAAGGCTATCTGATTTGCTATTGCTCTTGATACATTAATCTTGCTTGGCGAATTTAAGATGCCCAGCGGTTTTGCGACTCCATTCCCATTGATAAAGGCATCATCGAGAGTATGACTGATTGCCTTTATCATCGCTATTTGTAACCAGTTTTGAAAGCGTGGTTCGTCACTTAAAAGCTCACGAGACATCTGGCCGTATAAGCCACACTTTCCCGCGGAAAGCGTCATTAAACGCAAAGCCGCAGTCTGGATCGTTCCCGCTTCGTTTTCGGCCAGCCATTCCATCGAAAAGCCGCCATACAAAGCACTCGTTCTATGGTCTGCCGCTTTCCACGCGGGGATTTGTAATGAGTCCCCCTTCATCGGGAAAACCCTTGCCCTTGGGCGGATAATTTCCTCCTCGAGGGCTGTGTCTAAAAGCAAAGCTGCTGTTTCAGAACTTAGGGCGTACCCGCCCTGTACGCCACTTGTTATCGTTTGTAATCTTTTCTCGAGCCGAGGATCATACTTGCCTGATAAAACGACTCTGAACTCCTCGCAAGGTGTTTTGAAATTATTCCGGTTTAAATCAGACCCAAACATTCCCTTATAACTCCGGAAATTAACTTTCGAGCTGCCAGCAAAGTTTACATCGCCTTCATAATCAGGGAAGCGGAATGGATTTATGGGTTTTGTTCGGTCAATCGGCTCTCGTGTTCCAAGCCTCTCACGCAAGGAAAATTCTTCATTTACCTCCGTGATTAACGCATCTCCAAACGTGAAGGCCGTATTTTCTTCGTCTGAAATTTCCCGTTTTTCTTTTTCAGCAAATTCAATTAATTTTTCTAATGATGTTTGCGTCTTGCTTCGCAAATCATGCAATTCTGCCCAACTGCACTCGCTGACTGGTTTATCCAAATTGATTTTAGTTTTCTTCCTAAAAATTAACTTGGATTTTTCGTTTATTAAAAGTTCATTCATATTCACCTCTGTAAAAAATCCAAAAATAAGCCCGTTAAACGGGGTTCTTGATGGCGAAAAAGACTTGGCTTTTTGACCATCCCGCTTAAATTATCAATCTCAATACTCGGTTGAAAAAAATAATTCAAGCTATTTTTAAAATTGTAAAAATTCATGCGTTACCACCTTCTATTTTCGTCGAATATATTTTATGAAATAATGTCCTTAAAATTTGAAGCTCCGTAATTTCAACTTTTCTTGTCTCAAAAACTGTTTTAAATAATTCTTGACCAGAAAGCATCAATTTATTGTTTTGAGTGATAAATTCTGGCGCAACAGCAAGCTCTGGATAATCTTCAAATACCGATTGCCGTGCTGAATTGTCCGCTAATCTTGCATACAAAATATTTTCAATGATTTCCTCCGGAGTGCAATTACAAACCTGCGCAGCATCCGAAATAACATCGCTTAAATTTTTATCAAGTTTAAGATTTAATTTTTTCATTGCAACTCCTTTAAAATTTGATATGCACTCTCCGTGTTAAAATTGTTTTCAGTTAAACGCTTTGCCTCGCTTGGAAAAAAAAGCCCGTGCCTTTTTAAATAACTTGCCTCTGATTCATAAAAAATATTTTTCAGCATCTCCTCATTAGCCGGGGAGTAATGTTTTATTTTGTCATTGTAATAACAGAAGCTCCGCGGTATACCGAAAGAGAAATAGGGTTTTTCGTTTAAGCCAAAACTCCACGGCGGTTGTATGTCCGAATTGCCATTGATTCTCTCTCTTGGAAGTGGTAAAGTTCCATGCCAAATACAATCATGCCAAGGATCGTCCTTCCAACGACGGCAATCAACCTCCCACCACATAAATGGCCTGCGCCCCGGATGCTTGTTAATCCAATCTCGCAATATTCCCTCTTTGCCTTCATTCCACATTTTTATTAATTTGTGTTCTTCGCCTTGCAATATGAATAAGTCAACGTCATGTGTGGTATTAGTGCCGTATAAAAAATATTCGTAGATAATATTTGTTGCTTTTTGTTTTTTATCTCTCATAAATCTTTTTATATTTGTAGGCATAATTATTTCCCTCCGGGTCTGCCCGGTGCGTCTCTCAAAGGTGAAATGTCTAAATTTAAGGCTTTCAATCCTTGCAGAAATTGCGCCCGTGCATCTCTCAGAGTAGTAAGTAACGGATGCGGTTTTATTTGTTGCCATTTGTCAAGAACAGTCATGCCTTCTTTTCTAATAGCCCCTTCTGCACTTTTCATTGTGTCGTAAGCTTCAAGCGCCGTTGTAAGTATCACTATCCCTGCGCTATCCTCTATACAATAATCATTCAAGAGACTTTTCCATAGCGCTTTTGCCTCTCTTGAGAGGTGCTTAGGTGCTGTTTTTTGTTTTGTTTTCATAATATTACCCTAACTTTCTTAAAGGAAAACCTTAATTTTAAATGCGTAATGTTAATAGAACGATGTTGAGTTTCACTTGGGCGACTTCTGATATCCCCTTCCACCCCCATTGATTTTTTATCCCTTTTCATTTGTCTTGCGCTCTTTCAAAACCTTGCCGTTTGTGACCCTAAACCATGTGTAGTTATTGGCCTTAGTCATAACTTTTTTCTTTTTACTCATACAAACTCCCCTGTGTTCTTGATAACTTTCTCACTTGCTCCAGACTCTCATTAAAAGCGTTTATATCTTCACGGAAATAGGCTTTATTTAACGTTGTGATGGCTGCCCTTACCTCAGCATCCTGAATAGCGGAAGAGCCTTTAAGCACCCCTGAAATTTCGTTATATTTTTCATTCATAAATTTATGAATATTCATTTCTTTACTTTTCATTGTTTAAGACTTTCTCCATCACTTGTAGGTATAGCTGTTTTACTGAATGAATGCCTTCAAGGAAACCCTGAAGGTTCTCATCATAGAAGGCCATATCTGTATTTTCAACTGCTGAAAGAATTGAATCATATAACTCAATGTCATTCCTTTTTATGTCTTCAATGGTCATTTGATAGGTTTTCAGCCATTGTATGAACGCTTTGTATTGCTCTAACATGGATTCACTAACAGGTCTAACCTTGCCTGCTTCTATCAGGCTGATAGCCTTATCCTCCGGTAAGGTAATAACCTGTCCTGTCTGTAATTCAAGCTCCCCTTGTGAAGTTTTAACTCTGAATGTTTCTAAAACTTGATGCTTCATTCAACAACCTCGAAGTCTGTGTTTGTTAGGTCTATAACATCTAATTGGTTAATAGGATGGGTATATATAGGCTGTCCAATTATCCTATTAGATTTTGGCACACCATCTAAATCACTTGGTTTAATGGTTTCAGCACTATCTAAACTATTAAACTCTATTGAATTATTAATGCCTTGCGATGTGATGCTATCTGAGGGCTTTAAACCGTTTCCGTTGCTATGGTTTAATAGTTTAGCCTTATATATATCTAAACTTTGAAACCGATAGAAAACCGCCCTGCCTCTTTTCTCGGTTGTCCAGTATTTGCCATTACCTTTTTTTAGCAACCTTATGACCTGTGCCTTGTTTTTAATGTCCAGTTCCTTCTTAACCAGTTCATACACCTGATTTGTATTAAGCTCGTCCTTATTTTCAAGCAAAGAATGAATCTCCTCTATAATTTCATAATCAGGGTCTTTGGCAATTTCAAAACCTTTAACGGTCGGGTTAAATCTCAAAAATATATGATGCGGTTCATAACGGGTCTTTATCCTTACACCCAAGCGGTAAAGGTTATCCGTATCAAACTCAATAGGTTCATTATCGGTATCTTTTACACCCTCAATGCTCAGGACATGGTCAACTAAATCAAGTAATGCGGTGCTTCCCTTGTAAATGTTTTCGTTACCCTTCGGTGTATGATGCAGTAGCAGCACCGTAAAACCCAGTTCCCGAAGTTCCTTTAACCTTGATATGATGATAGCCATATCCTGACTGTTATTCTCGTCTGATAGGTGAGAAGCCCTCAGAGTGTCAAATATAATCAGTCCCGGCGGTAGTTCCTTGTAAACTTCCCACCCTAAAGCGTCCAAACGGGGCGGCATAGGGTCATTTGATATATGCCACACCCAAAGGTTATCGGTTGTGCCGATATGCGTTGCTCGTTCTTTTAACACGGAGAGAGGGTTTTCAAAATCAATGAAATATACAGAGGTTTTAATTGTCGGCAATTCCGCAAAATTCACCCCTTCAGCGATTGCCTTTGCTATCTGCAAGCATACTGAAGTTTTGCCGATACCACCCCTACCAAAAAGAAGGGTAATACTTCCATTAGGGATTAGCTTGTCAAGTATATATTCGGTAGTAACATTAAGGGATAAAATGTCGTTCCATTTGAGCATTACATCCATCGGTTTAAAGTTTAGGCTATATAAGGGTGAAACTTTAAACCGTTCTTTTGAATTATCCCTATGATGCTTTTGATATATGCTTTTAGGTTCTTCCGGTATCCATTCCGGCGTTCCCTGTATAATCTCTAACAGCTTGTCTTTCGTTCCGCCTGCCTGTAACCAATCCGTTATGTCCTGCTTTTCCTTTAGGTCTGGTAATTCGATAATTTTAAGCGATTCAGCTGTGCCTTTGAGATTCTTTGCAACCTGCAAGGCATGATTCCTTCCAGGTGTGTCATTATCGGGGATTATGGCAACCTTCTTGCCCTTGAAATACTGGTTATATTCAGGCTTCCACTTGTTTGCACCCAAAGGGCTACAAGAGGCAACAAACCCTATTGATTTTAGTCTCTCAACATCTTTTTCACCTTCAACAATGATTATGCTTTCAGCTTTCAGGACATCGGGAAGATTGTAAGGGATTAATTGGACACCTTGAAGATTGTAAATCCACTTACCCGGATTGTTAGGGTCGGGTCTGCGTTGCTTAAAGTCTTTCGGTTCATAACGGACAGTCTGAAAGAGAAGCCTGCCTTCTTCGTCTGTATAGTCATAAGCCTTAATTATTTTCTTTTGTGGTTCTGGATTGATACCTGCAAGTCTTGAAAGTTCCTGAATAGTGGTCTTGAAGTCAATTTCATGCTTTTCTATGTAGTAATCGAAAATTGAAGCCTTGTATCCGCAACCTTTACAATGTAGATGCCCGGTTTTTTCATTTATGAAAAGCGAAGGGTTTTTGTCCTCATGCTTATTGCATGATGTTTGGCCCCACCCGCTTCCATTCCATTTAATATCAGAAAATTCAGAATTGAAGTAATTTTTTATATCAAGATTTTGTATTATTTTTTCCTTATTCATTTTTAATATTTCTCTGGATATTACCGGGGTTTATCATTCGCCCCTTTTCTGTTTTCATTTAAAACCTGCATCATCTCGTTACGCAAGGACTTAAAAATCAAAATAAATTCTTTTATGCCGTCAACATTTCTTTGGTGCGCATCAAGGGCATTAAGGACTTCTTTAAGATAGGGGAAAATAAACGAAACCTTCCCGGAAAATGCATCGTATTTTATTTGTGGTTTAATGTTGGTTCTGCGGAATAAATCGGCACTTTTGAAGGGGTCGAGAACTGTAAACTTCTTATTTTCTTCTTCCATGCTTTTCCTCTCAAAATTTAATCTTAATTTTGATTATACACATGGAAAATGTGTATTGCTAAGCGGAAATACACAAAAAAATTAAGAAGGGGATTTTAGACTGGCTTTGTTTTTCCGAGAGATTTCAGGAGAGATTTATAGATTGTTTGAAAGGAATGTGGTTTTATATCATTATTATTTTTCTTGCATATCAGGTTAGCAATTGAACGAATAAATAAATTAGGTTGCTTGCTCCTAATTTCTTTTGCCTGTTTTAACCATTTGGCTGATTTTTCTTTACTTGCTTTAGTCCTGAGGGATCTTTCGTTCTTCAATCTTCTTCTCTGTTTCTGCATACTCTGATAAGATGGTTTCATGCGTGTAATGCTCTCGTCTTTTCTCTGAATGTCTTTGCTCATGCTTTCAATCTCGTTAAGTAGCCCTGTCGGATTGATATTGCCGTTTATTAAAGCAGAGATAAGCAATATTGTCTCCGTGAATATTTTTGTATCATGCTCAGTCTGTATATGTTTACTCAGATTGTTTGCAGTAAGAATGACTTTTTTTAATGACGCATCCATGATGCTCATTTTATAATCATCAAGACGCAAAAGGTCTGATGGTTCTGTTTCATATCCGTGCTTTTTTAACTTTCTCTCTGCTTCGGTTTTATATTTCTGTAAAATCACATCATTAAGTTTTAAATGACCGGGATTAAGTTGAGGATGAGATAACCATGATTTTATTCGGCTAAAAATATTTTCTATCTCATCAGGGTAGGATGTTGCTAACTCAGCACCAGAGGACTTTACTTCAAACTTTTTTAATTTGCCTTTTTTCATAATCCACCTCTCTCATGGACTCTCTCAAATTGACAGGGGAAAACGGTGAGAGCCGCCGTCTTTCGGGAGCTACCCTATCCCCTGAAAGTTTACTTTTACTCATTTGATTCAGGCGGAATATCAATAACCGTGCTTATATGAGTTATTATATCCTCATGCCCGCATTGCTCACAATGACACAAAAAATTTAACGAAGAAGAACCAACTACAATTTTATCTTTTCTCTCCATTATACCGCCACATTTCGGGCATTGCCTATCCATATCGTTTATCATAATTACCTTTTACGCTCTTTTCTTTTGCAGTTTTATAACCAGCCTCATATCAAGCGCATCTGCAATCTTCTTGAGGGTCTCAAGTGTTGCCTTTGTAAACCTGCCTCTTTCAAGCCTTGATAATGCAGGCTGTTTAGTCCCTATCTTTTTGGCAAGCTCGGCCTGTGTTATCCCTGCCTTTCCCCTTGCCTTGATAAAACTCTCTAAAAGCTCAAACTCAGGGTCAAGGTCATGCCATGCCTTCCTGAACTCAGGGTCTTTCATGTGTTCCGCAATGTGTTCTTCTAATGTTCTGCCTCTTACATAAGTCCCTTTCATAGTTTGCCTCCTTGTCTGTTTATAAAATCATTCATTCTTTTTTCTGCTATCTCTATTTCACGCTCAGGTGTTTTATCTGTCTTTTTGATAAAACCATGTAACAGGATAAACCGCCTTCCTGTATAAGTAAAATATAAAATCCTGATAGCCCCTTGTTTATCCTTTACCCTCAATTCTCTTATCTTACCTCTTATCTGTTTGGTATAAGGTTCTTTGAGTAAGACGCCATATTCCTTTAGCAGTTTAATAATCCTGAATACTTTAGCCCGTGCTTCATTTGAGAGTGAATCAATAAAGTCTGCTGCCGGTTCTTTACCGTCTTTATCCCTGTAATGCTCAACTGTCCAGTGCATTAGTTATTATAACATAATTGTTATAAATAAAAATTCTGCAAAGGAATTTCTATTTTGTTTTCTTTAGGCGCAGGAAGGTATTTCGTAATTAATTTGTTCCAAGTGATGTTTTTGCCTTCGGGCACTTTATCCAAAGAAGGATATTTATCATATGCTTGCAGGGCATAATGGATTGTTCTTGTTGAAATATTAAGGTCTTTTGCAAGGCCTTGCAAAACTCCCCCAGATTCATTTTGAGACCATTTGCCCAATCCTTTTTCTTCACGTATTCGTTCTCCTAACTTATGATACCCTTCCACCAAAGCCCAACGGGAATTGAAAATAGTTTCGGTTATAATGCTTTTGCAATCATCAATTAAATGTTGATACCAGTCGGCTTTTATAATATCCATTAATTATTCACTCCAAAAGCAGAAATCCGCAGATGTAAAACTGTGCAGTAAATGTGCAGTTGATAGGATAAAACAAGGGATAACACCGTTTAGGTGCTATCCCCTGAAATCCGTGTTTCTTCAAATACTGTCAAGCATTAGCAACCAAGAGAGAGATTAACACGCTCCATAGGTTATAATTACGAATCAGTTGCTCTGCCGCTGAGCTACATCGGCTGTTCAAGATACATGATACAAGATACATGAGAGAAGATACAAGATTTAAGAGGCATTTTACAGAATAAATTTATTATGATAGAATAGTTTGCTAACAAACAAAAATATTCCCAAATTTTTTTTAAAATTCAATAAACTACCCCGTCCCGAAGCGTCGGGACGAGGAATTCTTTAGATTAAAAATATAAGAAGGAGAATATATAGATGGCAACTAAACATAAAACACCCGCCTCATCATGGAGGGCATATATAGAAGGAGCTTTCTATGCTAATTCCGTAAGAAAAACTACAATGGCGGAGCTTTACTCTCTTGCCATTAAGCAGCCTGAAGTTGTTGTCACATCTCATCCTATGTATAAACCGGAGCAATTTAATCTTCCAAAAGATGCGAAGGTGCTTGTCTCTAATGACGGAGGGATCGTGGGCCGTACAGCGAGGGCGAGGCGTTTGGTTCGTGAGATGGGCAAGGATAAAGATAAGTATCTTGGACTGCTGGGAGAGGCTACTTACAATTTTAACCGTCGGCCTGGATTATGGCTTGAAGGGACAGTTGGCCTTCATCCTGATTTTATGGTCAAGGCGCATCTTTTAAGCCCGGAGACCGATGCAAAGAATATGCTTGACTGGGGGATTAATTTTTCACCATGGATGAAGCCGCTGACTGATTTATATAAAAAATCAAGGATGTTAGATGAACCTGATATCCTTGTATTTGCTGACCCTGAATGGTCGCATCCTGATTTTCCTAATGGACTGGTAATTATAGATGAGGCTCAAAATTGTATAGCAATTCTCGGGTTGAGATATTTTGGCGAGAGAAAAAAAGGCACGCTGACTCTTGCATGGACAATAGGCGTACGCCAGAATATGGTCGCATGTCACGGGGGGATAAAAAAGATTGGTAATAAGCCGCCAATTGCTGTATTTGGTCTTTCTGGTTCAGGAAAGTCTTCAATCACAAACAGCCTTGACCATGAAGGTACATTAAAAAAGAATGAAAAAGTTACTGTTATCCACGATGACGCATTTTTGATAGACCTTGAAAACAATTTCACAATTGCGCTTGAGCCGAGCTTATTTGATAAAACAGATGCTGTTACATTTGACGACCCTATAATAAAATATTTCTATTCAGCACAAAATGTGGGCACTACAATATTACCTGATGGTAAGAGAAAGATTGTTTGTGAAGACATACGAAATGACAACGGCAGGTGCATAAAATCAAGAGGCATGTTTAATCATGCTGATTTTTGCGAGAGACCTGGTAAGGTTATATGGCTACAGAAGGACACAAGCCTGCCGCCTATATGCAAGATTAATTCAGTAGGGCTTGCAGTTGCCATGGGAGCGTCATTAAGTACTATGCGCGCAAAAGGCGTTGAGAATGTAGACCCGAAAGAACTTGAGAGGCTTGTTATCGAACCATTTGCAAATCCGTTCAGAGTGCATTCTCTTATGGTGGACTGCCTGCAATTTAAAAAACTCTTCAAGCTTGGCACTGAATGCTATATCATGAACACACATGCCTTTGGACTCCCTGGCAGCTTAATCAATATTCCAAAGGAACTGTCTCTTAAGATTGTTACTGAATTGGTCAGGGGTAATATTGATTGGAGGGAATGGAAGGCATTTGAAGGGCTTCTCCTTCCCAAAAATGGCAGCGAGTTGTTCGGCGCTGATTATGATAAGAAATATAAACCTACAAGGGCATCTGAATACCTCAGTTATTTGCGCGACAGAATGCAGGACCGCATTACGTATCTATCAAATAAGAGAGACCTTGAAAAAGACATGGAAAGCGCTTTTATTGACCCTCTCGTTGTTGCAAGAACGGTTATTGACAATATTTTACATCCGATTTAATTGTTTCGCAAAAAAGTTAAGGCAGGGGAGTTAA
>ERZ1292633.4388-Hain-H41-02um-R1-4388-length-13086-cov-4_pt1 | contig 13086 bp, 9 predicted proteins | sample MGYA00564406_ERZ1292633 | MGnify/ENA primary metagenome ERZ1292633 (study PRJEB36523, sample SAMEA6512639) | groundwater metagenome | collected 2019-01-08 | study: AquaDiva: Metagenomics assemblies of 32 groundwater samples
CAGATGCATTCCAATATGGCGCGCCAAGTCCGGTAAAAGCCGGTACCAAATATACACCACCATTGTCTTGCAGCGAGCTTGCCATGGCTTCTGATTCTGCGGCATTTGTAATCAGTCCCAATTCGTCGCGCAGCCATTGAATTGCGGTTCCCGCGTTCAAAACCGCGCCTTCAATTGCATAATTGGTTTTACCATCGATTTCAGAGGCTATGGTCAATAGCATTTGGTTAGTCGAATTTTTCGGTGACTTGCCCAATTGCGCCATTAAAAACGCACCGGTTCCGAATGTGATTTTTGCTTCACCAACGCCAACGCAATTTTGCCCCATAAGCGCGGCTTGCTGGTCCCCCAAAACCCCAGTTATTGGCACTTCGCCTCCGAAAAGCGTGCAAATGCCAAAAGTGCTATTGCTATCCATAACCACAGGCAGCATCCTTCGCGGCACGCCAAACATTTCCAATAATTCTTCGTCCCAACTGCCAGTATGAATGTTGTAAAGCCCAGTTCGGCTGGCATTCGAAGCATCAGTCACATGGCATTTGCCTTCAGTTAGATTCCATATCAGCCAGCTATCAACGGTGCCAAACGCAAGCTCGCCTTTGTCTGCTCGTTCGCGCAGACCCGCGATATTTTCCAAGAGCCAATTGAGTTTGAACCCACTAAAATACGGATCCGCGAGCAAGCCAGTTTTGGCATTTAGTATTTTCTCACGGCCGTCGGCTTTCATTTTTGCGCCCAATTCCGCGCCGCGTCTGTCTTGCCATACCAGCGCATTATGGACTGGTTTGCCAGTTGCGCGATCCCAAATTATCGTGGTTTCACGTTGGTTGGTAATGCCAATCCTATCGATTTTTTGACCCTTTGCGGCCTGCAATGCTACTTGTTTGGTTTGCGTCCAAATAAGGTTGGCGTCTTGCTCGACAATATCGGGGCTGGGCGAAAGCAATGGCACAGCTAATTGGTTGAAATCACCACGTGATAAGTTGGCGTCATATATTGCGGCTCTGGTTGATGAAGTGCCTTCATCGATTACGAGAATTTTTGTCATGCGGTATTTTTGACGCGAAAAACTGGGTTCGTAAAGTGCTAATCTTCAAAATAATCAGAACAATCGGGTGGCTCTATACTAAATTCATATTGCAAAGTTTGCGCGCTATAACTCAAAGCGCGCGAAAAACTGCAACCACTATCGCGATATTTAGCCAAACTTGGGCTATTTATAGTCCTTGCTTTGGTTTCAAACTCTGCGCGTCTTGACCAAGGCAAAATGGACGATTGCCTTTCGTAAATAAATCGCGGAAATTTTGCGCCAAATGTTGGATCTATGATAAGGCTAGAATTGAAATGATACTCATCGGGACAAAACTCATCTTGCCCATTTGTGTTGGCATCAGGGTAACATGATCTTACATTTCGCTGGCTTTCAAATGCCATATTCAGCAATTCAACCATCGGCACTTTTATTTCAGTTGTTTGAATTGCAAAAAGCCGTAAGTTGAAAAGGTTTTGCCCCCTGCCCGCATAAATTTGTGCTTCAGTTTCTTTGACACCGACAATGAAATTGGGTGTAGTTTGGCCTTCTTCGCGCCAATCAAGGACTATTAAATTGGGCCACAGTGCCATTCGTGGATTTGGCGATTCGCTTTCGATTTTTTCTTCAAAAATAATTCGCGCGCCATTTTGGTTTTTTTCAAAAACCATAAGCTGATAGGACTTGATTTCATTTTCGCGGGTCAAACGGACACAATAACGACCGTTTCGCGTGCAGCCATTTTCTTCGTCGCGAATACTTCCTGATATTGGCGGAACCATTTGAAGCGAAAATTGCTTATTATGCGCCAAATCAAAATTTGAAACTGGCGCCGTTGTCGCCGCGGTCATTATCGCCAAGCCTAAAATCATTGATTAGTCCCACCTTAGTTTCATGAAGTCCGAACTATGAGCGAAAAATATTTTCTTGTCACGCCTTCAAATCAACCTTCAAATTACAAAGGGCTAAACCCCAAGGCCCTTTTCCACAGACCCAAGGCACCAGGATATGTCCAGCGCCTTCTTGCGCCAATATCGAGGTGCATAAAATTTACGCCAAAGCCCATGCCCTTAAAACCCGCTTTTATTGCAGCTTCATAAAGTTCCACCCTGCCATGTGGCGCAATTTTAATATCAACGGCGATGGCCTTAAAGTGCATGGAATTGGCAACGCCGCCCACCGCTTTATTATGGGCTTTGCAGCGGTGCGCGGAATTGATTTGAATTGGGCCCATTAAGGCGCGCATTTTTTCCAAAGCATCGAGAAATTTCGGATCGTGAAAATATTCACCTTCGCAATGTTTGCCGCAATCGCATGATAATTCATCGACTGAAAAATGCGGCCAACGCCAATTGCTTCGGTCAAAATCGGTTTTGCGCAAATATAGTTTTTTAGTTTCAATCATTTGGGCCTCATTAAAAAGGCCTAGTTTGAATTGGAATTAGTGGAGGAGGATAGTGCGCCGCCTATCCACAAATTTTCGCTTTTGCTTCCCGATATTCTTCCGCCAACCTATCAACAATTTTAGCGACTGGTTCAATGGCTTCAATCGCGCCAATGCCTTGGCCGCATCCCCATATGTGTTTCCAAGCTTTGGCTTCGGTATTACCACCTGAGGCGAAGTTCATTTTGCTTGGATCGGCATCGGGTAAATTATCTGGATCAAGCCCCGCAGCTTTGATTGATGGCGCAAGATAATTGCCATGAATACCAGTGAACAAATTAGAATACACAATGTCGCTCGCATTACTATCTACAATCATTTGCTTATATTCTTGCTGGGCATTTGCTTCGTCGGACGGGATAAATGCCGAGCCAATATAGCCAAAATCAGCGCCCATAGCTTGGGCCGCCAAAACCGCACTGCCTGTTGCAATTGCGCCAGATAAACAAAGCGGACCATCAAACCACGCACGAATTTCTTGGATAAGTGCAAATGGTGACAATAATCCAGCATGGCCACCCGCGCCCGCCGCAACCGCAATAAGACCATTTGCGCCTTTATTGATTGCCGATTTTGCGTGGCGATTATTGATAATATCATGCAAAGTTATGCCGCCATAGGATTGAATGGCGGTATTGACTTCGGGCACTGCACCAAGTGATGTAATAACCACTGGCACTTTATATTTCACACAGGCCTCAACATCATGCATCAAGCGGTCATTTGATTTATGCACGATTTGATTCACCGCAAATGGCGCCGCAGGGGCATCGGTGTTTTTGGAATTATAGTCACCCAAAGTGTCACTAATTTCATCAAGCCATTCATGCAATACATTTGCGGGCCTTGCGTTAAGCGCAGGAAATGAGCCAACCACGCCAGCTTTACATTGTTCAATAACCATTTTTGGATTGGATATAATGAACAACGGCGCGCCAATTACAGGAATACGAAGGTTTTTAAGAATGTCTGGAACGCTCATGTAATTTCCTTTTGCTTTGATCTAACCCAACCTTGCATTAAGAACCTCAATCAAGTCAATTGCTGAAGTCGAAATAATTGTCCCCGGCGGATAAACTGCTGCTGCACCCATTTGTTTTAAGGTTGAAACATCATCAGGCGGAATAACGCCGCCGACCACAATTACAATGTCGGAGCGATTTAATTTCGCCAATTCATTTCGCAATTGTGGGACCAATGTTAAATGGCCTGCGGCAAGACTGCTGACTCCAATAACATGCACATTTTCTTCAACCGCAGTTTTGGCGGCTTCGTCTGGCGTTTGGAATAATGCACCAAGCACGATTTCAAAACCCAAATCAGCATAAGCCGAAGCCACAATTTTCTGCCCCCTGTCATGCCCATCTTGGCCAATTTTTGCGACCATTAATTTTGGCGGACGACCATATTTATGGGTAAATTGTGCGACTTTTTCTTTTGCGAACGCAAAATTCGGTTCATCATTGCCAATTTGGCTAGCATAAACTCCACGTGGCATAGCAGGCACAGCGTGGTGACGAGAAAAAGCTTTTTCCAAAGCATGAGAAATCTCCCCCAATGTCGCTTTTGCCCGCGCGGCATCAATCGCAAATGCCAACAAATTCCCGTCGCCGCTTTTGGCGCAAATTTCCAACACATTTAGTTTTTGCGAAACTTCTTCGTCATTGCGGCTTAAACGAAGTACTCGCAATTTTTCAATTTGTGCCGCACGCACCGCCGCATTATCCACTTTCAAAACTGCATGGTCGTCCTCAGCCGCCAAAGCAAAAGCATTGACGCCGACAACCATTTGTTCGCCATTATCAATACGCGCCTGCGTTTTTGCTGCTGCGACTTCGATGTTAAGTTTTGGAATGCCAGCTTCAATGGCTTTGGCCATGCCGCCTTGGGCTTCAATTTCTTGCAAATGCGCCCAAGCTTTGGTTGCCAGCTGCTCGGTCAAGCATTCAACAAAATGCGATCCACCCCAAGGATCAATTGGCGTGTCGGTTCCTGCTTCAGTTTGCAAAATTATTTGGGTATTGCGTGCGATTGCCGCTGAAAAATCGGTTGGCAGTGCCAGAGCTTAGTCAAATGAATTAGTATGCAAAGATTGGGTATGCCCGTGCGCCGCCGCCATCGCTTCGATGGAAGTTCGGATTACGTTATTATATGGGTCTTGCGCAGTTAAGGACCAGCCTGAAGTTTGGCAATGCGCGCGCAAAGCCATTGATTTTGGGCTTTTCGCGCCCATGTTTTTGACTATTTTCGCCCAAAGCCCTCTTGCCGCGCGTAATTTGGCAATTTCCATGAAATAATTCATGCCAATGCCCCAAAAAAAGGACAAACGCGGCGCAAAACTATCAATATCCAAACCTGCGGCAATGCCCGCGCGCAGATATTCCATTCCATCAGCTAATGTATAGGCCAGTTCCAAATCCGCTGTGCCGCCAGCTTCTTGAATATGATAGCCAGAAATCGAAATGCTATTGAACTTGGGCATAAACTTTGAGGTATATTCAAAAATATCGGCAATAATCCGCATCGATTCTATGGGAGGATAAATATAAGTATTGCGAACCATAAATTCTTTCAAAATGTCGTTCTGAATAGTTCCCGATAATTTATCTTGCGCAACGCCTTGTTCGTCGGCGGCAACAATATAGAGCGCCATAATTGGCAAAACTGCGCCATTCATTGTCATGCTCACCGACATTTTATCAAGCGGAATGCCTGCAAATAATTGCCGCATGTCAAGAATGCTATCAACCGCTACGCCCGCCATCCCAACATCGCCTGCAACCCGTGGGTGATCGCTGTCATAGCCGCGATGAGTTGGCAAATCGAACGCAATTGAAAGCCCATTTTGCCCTTGTGCAAGATTGCGAAGATAAAAAGCATTGGAATCTTCGGCTGTCGAGAAGCCCGCATATTGGCGAATTGTCCACGGTTTCTGCACATACATTGTCGGATATGGGCCACGAATGTAAGGCGCAAAGCCAGGCAAAGTATTTAGGTATTTTGAGCCAGCGATGTCGTGCGAGCCATAATGGCTTTTGAAGTCAATGCCTTCTGAAGTCGGCCAGGTTTTCCCGGATTGTGTGAGTTCATCTCCTTCCCCAATTTTGGGGAAGGTGGCGCCCCGCATAGCCTTTAGGCGGCGCGGGGTGACGGAAGGGGTTAACTCAGGACTTTCAACCCCTCCAGTCAGCGCGCTTTGCGCACTGCCAGCTTCCCAATTCATGGGGAAGCAGAATCCAAAACCTTCGACCACTTCCCAAGCCTCTTGCATCATCTTTTGAGTTAATGCTTCAATCGCATAAGCGCCCGATGCTGGATCTATAGTTTTTCCAAAATGCGCCTCACCAGCCAAAATCAATTGCGTATTGCGGGCAAGGTGGCGCGAAAAATCAGTGGATTGGGTTTGGTCCAGTTCAAGAGTGGGCGTTGTGATAATATCTGCGCCACCGCAAATCGCGGCAATGCTTGCATTGGTGACACGCATTAGATTTGAATATTGATCGGTTTCGTGCGGCGCTTTCGGTGCGATAATTGCCTGTATCGACATTGGCAATTCAACGCCCATTTTGCCCGTGAGTTTGCGCCACACCGCCCTTGCCGCACGCAATTTGGCAACTTCTTGCACGAAATTCTGGCGGATATTTAGTTTGAGCAAAAGCGCCTTATTTACAGCAGCAACATCCAAACCCGAAGCCACGCCCAAGCGCAAAATCTCAAGTCCATCATAAACCATTTTGCCGATTTCAACGCCAAGCGTAGCATTGCTATTGTGAAACCCAGTGCCATCAGCGCAAAAGAACTTGGCTTGAGGGAATTCTACGTGTCTGGACTTGAAAAAGTCCATGAGGGTTTGCGGCAAGATTGACGGCGAAGAATACAGATTTAGGTTAAGCGCCAATTTCGCTTTTTCGCGTTTTTCAGGCGCGATTGAAGCCATCAATTTCTTGGCATTGCCGATGCTCGCGCAATCATCGCCAAGTGCAATAGTCGCCAAATCTACATGAATCCCATTGGTCAAAACCGCAAAATCTATCGCTTCAAACTTATCACCCAATAATTCAATTGAGTTTGCGCCGCCTTCAAGCTCATTCAATGCAAGAAAATTACCACCAGCCGCATCTTTGACATGGACTTGCTGCCTTATGTCCCATGCGCCCTCAAAACCAGTGGGAAAATGAGGAGCCAATAATGCGTCAGGATTCTCTCCCGCGACATATAATGGCTTAACCGAAATCACCTCATCAATTGCTTTTTCAAGCGATGAAATATCCGCGCCATTGAGTGATTTTTCAACCAATGCTTGCCATGCCCTCACAGTGACAACATCATAAGGAAACATGGGGTCAAAAACCGAGCTTCGAGTTTCTTTGGTCATTATGTGCTTTACGGGCGCGGCGGCGTTGGCGGCCCTGGTGTATTGCGGCCAATTGCCCAAATCGCGAATGCCAAATATTCCCCGACTTCTTTGAGCCTGTCAAAGCGCCCGGGTGCACCGCCATGCCCCGCTTCCATATTTACTCTTAGCAGGAATGGCCCAGCATTAGGCGAAGTTGCGCGTAATTTGGCAATCCATTTGGCAGGCTCCCAATAGGTAACTTGCGAATCTGATAAAGCAGTTTGCGCAAAAATCGGTGGATAGGCACGGGTCGCCACATTATCATAAGGGCTATATGCCGCCATTGCGTCATAATCGCCCGCTATTGTAATCGGATTGCCCCATTCTGTCCATTCTGGCGGAGTCAACGGTAAGGTCGCATCGGAAATTGTCGTCATCATATCAACGAAGGCAACGCCCGCAATAATGCCTGCAAATAAATCGGGCCTTTGATTTGCCACCACGCCCATCAATAGCCCGCCAGCAGAACGACCATTACCAACAATTTTCTTGGCTGACGTATAGTTTTTCTCGATAAGGACTTCGGCACAACGAATATAATCCGAAAACGTATTTTGCTTTTTGCGCAATTTTCCGTCCAAATACCATTGATAGCCGCGCTCCATGCCGCCGCGCATATGGGCAACCGCATGAACATAACCGCGATTAACAAGGCTTAGGATATTGGCGTTGAAATCATCATCAATAATAATCCCATAGGATCCATAACCATATAAATGGCACGGCGCAGAGCCATCTAATGGCGTGCCTTTTTTATAGAGAATAGTCAGCGGCACTTGTGCACCATCGGCGGTGGGCGCATTGATGCGTTTCACCACATAGTCAGACGGATTGTGCCCCGATGGAATTTGTTGGCGTTTTAATAATTTCCGCTCACGGGTTTGCATGTCATAATCATAAGTTTCGGCAGGCGTTGAAGGCGATGAATAAATAAAACGCACAATTTTGGTGTCAAATTCAAACCCACCAACCAATTCGAGCGAATAAGCTTCTTCGGCAAAACCAATTGAATGTTCCTCGCTACTTGCCATGTCACGCACAACAATACGCGGCAAAGCATCAAACATTTCTTGCCGTGCCATATGGTTTTTGAACAAAATAAACTCATTGATTAAATTGCCAGCTTTATATTCCAAATAATCAGACCATTTTGAAAGCGCAGGTTCGCTAGTTTTGGTGCGCATGATTTTGTAATCTTTCGCACCGCTTTTATTGGTTCGGAAATAAAAATGCTCGCCGTGATGGTCGGGGAAATATTCAAAACCTGCACGCCTGCGGGAAAATAATTTTGGCGCCGAAAGTGGTCTATCCAATGGCAAATATCGGCATTCATTATTATCCGAAGCACTAGAAACCAAAAATACAAAATCGCCAGACGAAGATTTTGAAAGGCCGAGAAAATAGGCGGCGTCGGTTTCATGGAAAACCATAACGTCAGTTTTAGGATCGGTTCCCACTACATGGCGCATTACTTTTATAGGGCGAACATTTTCATCATTCACAACATAAAAACACGTGCGGTTGTCCTTGGCCCATACTAATTCGCCAGTGGTATTTTCGAGTCTTTCAGGCAAGTCTTGGCCATTAGCCGCAATGCGAAAACGAATGTCGCAATTTCTCGCGCCTTCATAATCGACCATATAAGCAAAGAAATCGTGGGCTTGATTTTGCTCCCAATTTATCAAGCGCCAAAATGGCAAACCGCGCGCAGCTGCGTCGCCATCAAGCATTATTTTTTCCGGGCCATTTGGAATTTTGGTTATGGGGTCTATCGGCACGCGCACAATTATTGGATATTGCCCGCCTTCACGGAACTTACGAAAATAGGCAAAATTGCCATCAGGTGCAGGCGGAGTTTCATCTTCTTCTTTTATGCGACCACGCATTTCGCCAACCAATGTTTCACGCAAATCAGCAGTTGGGTTCAGCAAAATCGCCTGTGTATAGGCATTTTCGGCTTCCAAATGAGCGAGAATATCAGCACTCAGCTTTGTCGGATCATTCAAAACATCTTGCCAATGTTCATCGCGCATCCAGCCGTAATCATCGGTGCGAGTGCGCCCCAATTGGTGAATGACTTTGCGCTCAACTTTTGCGACTGGTGGAATTGGATTTGCGGCGGCGGTATTATCGCTCATGGAGTTAATTGTTCCTATTGTTGCTGCGCCCGCGAGCGCTGGGGCGGCCAATGACATTGTGTAAATACTGCCTGCCATCAATAATTTGCGTCGATTCATGTTCAAGACCTCTATGGCGCAATTGAACCTGTGCGATACAAATTGTCAATCTTGAATAATTAGTTTAGCTATGACGCATTGATTAGGCTGGGCGTTTAGACGGATTAAAATGGAAGATACTGGATACTTCGAAGTCGCACTTGTTGGAGCGCCAAATCCGCTTTCAATTGGAATTGCGGTGGTTTTTATAGCATTGATTATTGGGACGCTAGCCGCATTTATTTTGCCGCGCATCCAAAAAGGTAAATGGAGTGATTTAGGCCCACGAATGTATAGTTGGTGGGTAATCGTCGGCATCATTGTGGCTGCACTCTATTTAGGTAAGATGCCATTTATTGTGCTTTTCGGACTGATTTCGTTTTTGGCACTCAAAGAATATTTATCGCTCGCGCCAACCCGCAAGGAAGACAGGCCGATTATTTTATTGGCCTATAGCGCCATAGTTGTTGCTTATTGGGCGATTGCGATTGATGAGTATCCATTTTTTCTAACCCTTGTGCCAGTATATTTGTTTTTGGGTTTGGCCTTGGCGATGGCTTGGATTGGCCGCACTGAGGGATATTTAGCAACGGTCGGGATTATTTATTGGGGCGTTGTGGTATGTGTTACCAATGTTGGATATGTCGCACTATTGATGCAAGTGCCGCCTATGGAACTTCCATTGCAAAGCCCGACTGGATTGGTCTTTTTCTTGCTGGTTATTACAGAAGTGAATGATGTCGCCCAATATATTTGGGGTAAAAGTTTTGGCAAAAACAAAATTACACCCAATGTTTCACCCAATAAAACTTGGGAAGGCGCGATTGGCGGCTTTGTTACTACGTTTCTAATCATTTGGTTTTTGGGGCCAGTTTTCACTCCGCTTAAGGGTTTGCCACTAGCATTGCTAGGCGTCCTGCTCCCAATTGCGGGTTTTGGCGGCGATATAACCATGAGCGCGATAAAGCGTGATTTGGGCGTAAAAGACACTTCCAATGCCCTGCCCGGCCATGGCGGCATATTGGATAGAATTGATAGCCTTACTTTTACCGCGCCAATATATTTCCACTTTTTGGCATATTTTGCACTCGAGAAGTTTTGACGATGCAATTTTTGCGGCGTATTTTATTGGCACTTTTTGTTCGCCCAGTAGCAAAATTGCTGATTGGCATGCATGCCGAAGGGCTTGAACATTTGCCCAATACTGGCCCCGCCATAATCGCTGCCAATCACAATAGCCATATTGATACGCTTGTGCTGCTTTGTTTATTCCCGACTAAGACGCTTGATATTTTGCGCCCAGTGGCGGCGGCCGACCATTTTCTGGCCAACCCGCTTTCTTCTTGGTTTTCACGCAATATAGTTGGGATTATACCGCTTAAACGCAAGCCAGTTTTTGGTGAGGATATTTTGGCGGAGGCGAAAGAAGCGCTTGATGAAGGGCAAATCCTGATTGTTTTTCCCGAAGGGACACGTGGAGACCCCGAAGAAATGGCGCCATTCAAAGCCGGCATTGCCCGCCTTGCTGACCATTGCCCAAATGCGCCGATTATACCAGTTTATATTCATGGCGCGGGTCGCGCATTGCCCAAAGGCGAAATGTTTGTGCCAATGAATGTCTCCGCCTATGTCGGCGAGCCAGTTTTTTGGCACGAAAACCGAAGTTTGTTTATGGATGAATTAAAGAGCGCGATTTTAACACTTAAAGCGCAAGCTCCGCCGATGCATTGGGACTAGGTTCAATACTCCTTTTGCGCCAAATAAATAATTGGCCCGGGCAAAAGTGAAATAAGTGAAGCCAATAAAAAAGCCGAATTAATTCCCATTTTGCCCAATAAAATTACTAAACTCGCAAAAAACAAGGCATAAGAAAACAGGCCCCAAGTCCAACCTCGGAATAAATTCGCGCAATGTTCCGCGGCAAATTTCGTATGGGTCGAAACCATAAATATTGTGCCAAAAACTGGAAACCCCGCCAAAAACCCAGTTATTGAAACACTTGCAAATCCGCTGGCAAATGAAACGAACAAAGTAAGCGCCGCACCCAAAACCATGCGCAATATGATTTCATTATTGCTTACACCGCTATCCGCAACTTCATGGACCTTTAACACCAAAAGCGCGACCACCAAGCCAATTATCGCTAGGGCAAAAGCCGCCAAAAGGTTTGGTTCAAAAGCATGGATAAAATATGTCGAAATGAACCAACAAATCAAGGCAACGGCAATCGTAATCGGCCATTTTGTGTGCTTCGCCATCCATGAATAGGCAATGCCAAACGCACTAAATGACATAAGGCCAGCCAAAGTGGAAATGGACGCAGTGCGCACATAATCGGCGCCATGCTCCAAAGCCAAAACATAGACGATTGGCCCCGCGACGGCTGGCAAACCCGCGATTATGCCGCCAATAAGCGCGCCAAATCGCCTTGTGGCAATGCTGATAAGGCCAATAAATACGGGAACCAAAACTAATTTCAAAATCAAAAGCATAAATGGCATTATCATAGTTCTTGCGAATTCAAACCTTTATGGCTTTTTCCCTTCACAGAATCTATAGGCGGTTTTATAGATAGTGCCATTGTTCTAACTTACGAAAGCAAACCGATGGCAAACACCCGCACCGAAACCGATACTTTTGGCCCAATTGAAGTTGACAATTCTAAATATTGGGGCGCACAGGCGCAGCGTTCGCTCGGTAATTTCAAAATCGGTTGGGAAAAGCAACCCGCGCCAATTGTGCGTGCTTTGGGGATTGTCAAAAAAGCCGCCGCGCTTTCCAATATGGATTTAGGCAAAATGCCGCGCGAATTGGGCGAAATCATCATCAAAGCCGCCGATGAGGTTATTGAGGGCAAGTTAAATGACCATTTCCCACTCGTGGTTTGGCAAACTGGTTCCGGCACGCAATCGAATATGAACGCCAACGAAGTTATTTCCAACCGCGCCATCGAAATGCTTGGTGGTGAGATGGGTAGCAAAAAGCCGATCCACCCCAATGATCATGTGAACATGAGCCAAAGCAGCAATGACACCTTCCCCACCGCAATGCACATTGCCTGTGCCGAAGAAGTGGTTTGCCGCCTTATTCCCGCGCTCGCGCAACTTCGGAATGCTTTGAACGATAAAGCGCAACAATGGAAAGACATTATCAAAATTGGCCGCACCCATACCCAAGACGCAACACCAATTACTTTGGGCCAAGAGTTTTCGGGCTATACCCAACAAATCGAAAACGGCATTAAACGCCTTGAAATGACGCTGCCGATGTTAATGGAACTGGCGCAAGGCGGGACAGCGGTTGGCACCGGCCTTGCCTGCCCAATGGGTTTCGCCGAGGCGGTGGCGGCGCACATTGCGGCGATTACCAAACTTCCGTTTACCAGCGCCCCCAATAAGTTTGAGGCATTGGCGGCGCATGATGCAATGGTTTTCACCCATGGCGCGATAACCACCGTCGCCATGAGCTGCTTCAAAATTGCCAATGACATTCGCTTTTTGGGCTCTGGCCCCCGCGCAGGCTTGGGCGAATTGGCGCTGCCCGAAAATGAACCGGGGTCAAGCATAATGCCCGGCAAAGTAAACCCAACGCAATCGGAGGCTTTGACACAAGTCGCGGCGCATATATTGGGCAATAATGCGGCAATTGCGTTTGCAGGCAGCCAAGGCCATTTTGAACTTAATGTCTTTAACCCAATGATGGCCTATAATTTCTTGCAAAGCTGCCGTTTATTGGCGGATGCCGCGATTTCTTTCACCGATAATTGCGTTGTCGGCATTGAACCACGCCTTGATAATATCGCGCGCGGTCTGGCGAATAGCTTGATGCTGGTAACACCTTTGAAGGAAAAATACGGCTATGACCTAGCCGCCAAAGTCGCCAAAACCGCCCACAAAAACGGCACGACTTTGCGCGAAGAAGCCATTATTTTGGGGATTCCAGCCGAAGATTTTGACGCGATAGTGCGGCCAGAATTGATGATTGGGCCGGATCCCAAGTA
>ERZ1292633.3315-Hain-H41-02um-R1-3315-length-15775-cov-5_pt1 | contig 13085 bp, 9 predicted proteins | sample MGYA00564406_ERZ1292633 | MGnify/ENA primary metagenome ERZ1292633 (study PRJEB36523, sample SAMEA6512639) | groundwater metagenome | collected 2019-01-08 | study: AquaDiva: Metagenomics assemblies of 32 groundwater samples
AAAAAAACAGGCAAAGGAGGCCTCCCCCGGCTTACACCAGGATTGAACGGCACGGCGTGTTGCCCACGCATGGGGTCGCGCAGCAAGGCTTGGTGACGCCCGTTTTGCCCTTTGCCGGGGTGAAATCCTTTAGCACATGAACCACACTGTCTTCGAAGATACGAAGACCATCTTGAACTTGGGCCGCGGTCACGTTGAGCGGTGGGATGAAGCGCAAGGTTTCGAACTTCGACGTGGCCAGAATCATCAGGCCACGCTCCAAGCATGCGGTGGCCACCTTGCCAGCGGTGCCCGCGGGCACACCGTCGTCAAACTGCACGCCGATCATGAGGCCACGGCCACGCACCTCTTGAACTGGGAGGCGGCGGCGCACGAAGGTGTCGAGAAGGCCGCCGCGCAGCTCCACGGCCCGCTGTCCGACGTTCTCCAAAATCTTTTCGTCACGGAACACGCGAATGACTTCGGCCGCGGTGGCGCAGGCGATGGCGTTCGCGGCGTAGGTGCCGCCTTGCTGCCCTGGGAGCTGCTTATCGGCAAACTTGGGTTTGGTGGCAATGCCAGCGAGGGGGATCCCATTCGCGACGCCCTTGGCAAAGATGACGACATCGGGAAGCGCGCCCAGGTGCTCGAAGGTGAACATGGACCCCGTGCGGCCATAGCCAGTCTGAATCTCATCACAAACCAGCAGAATGCCATGCTCGTCGCAAATGCGGCGCAGGCCTTGGAAGTACGACTTGGGCACGGGAACATAGCCCCCTTCGCCGAGGACCGGCTCGACGATGATCATGGACACCTCGGACGGATGGGCCTGCTGAAAGATGTGGTCCTCGAGCATCTTAAGGCAGCGCTCCGACATGACGCTGACGTCCTCCGTGACCGGCACCTTGAGCTGCGTGGTGTAGGGGAAGGGCGCGATGATCACCCCGGGCATCAGCGGCCTCATGTTGCGCGCGTAGACGTACTTGGAGCTCGTGAGCGCCGCGGCGCCGACCGTACGGCCGTGATAGCCACCTTGGAGAGCGACGGCAACTTGGCGACCCGTTGCGGCGCGGGACAGCTTCATGGCCGCCTCGACCGCCTCGGCCCCAGTGCTCACGAGGAGAAAGTTCGACAGCTCCTTCGGGAAGACGGTTTCCATTTCCCTCAACATGTCCTCCAGCGCGGCGTGATGTCCGAGGCAGACTTGTCCGTGCCACAGCTTCGTGGCCTGGTGCTGGACCGTCTTCACGAGGCGCGGATGGCAGTGGCCGAGGTTCGTAACACCAATGCCACAGGTGAAGTCGAGGTACTTCTTGTTGTCCTTGTCGAACATGTAGCTGCCTTCGCCGCGGTCCATGGCGAGAACGAACTGTCGCGCGATGCCCGGATTCATGCGGCTGTTGCAGTACGTGATGCTGGCCTGGCTCTTGGCGGTCAACAACAAAAGAGAACGACGGAGCATACTTCGGAACGCACTCTTTTGGGTCGGACTGTCTTGAGTGTTTTTTTTAGTCAACTCGACGTTGGTCGGTGTTGACGGTGGCGATGTGCCTGGGTGCTGGGTCCGCTGGGGGCGCTTGGGTGTGGAGCAGGGACGGGAACGTCAACGACGCGAAGTAGGCGGCGGACGACGGGGACGACGTTGAAAGGGCGACGGTGGCGGCGAAGGTGGTCGTCCTGAAAAGGTCTTTTGTTGAAAGGGCGATGCGCTTTACGAGCGGCAAAGAGTCGATAGGATTGGTTGTCGAACAAAAGAGAAGAACGGCTCTTTGTGCAACAGAAAGCGAGAAAGAGAGGGCTTTCCTCGTTCGAGAAAGAGATAGAGAGAGCTTGGCGAGACTTGGCGATGAAAGGCGAGAAGTGAAACTGTGTGGAGCGGAGAAAGAAATAAAACCGGAGTCCGTGCATGATCCCAATTTTGCAAAAGGCGATTTTCGCCGTTCATCGCCTCCTCGTCGAACAAAAATATTACTGCGCATTGTTTTTGGTTGACCCGGAAAGTCGATAGATGCTTCTCAGATGCCACTCGCGCAAGGACAAAACGCCAGCCACACCTCTTCCTCGTGTGGCCTTTACACGTCACGTTCTTTAATGTTGTATCATGATGCGACGTCGAAGGGACTTTTGTAGAAAAGATGTGGCGAGGGGAAGTAGGGTCCACCCCCATACGACACCCTACCTCGTCCTTCGGTAGCCGCCGCTTAGAAAATGGAGGAGGGGTTCGGTCACAGTTCGACGGAGTAGGTAAAGTAGTCGTTGCACGCCGTCACCGTCTGATTGCCCGCTCCCTGAAGAATCGGCCCCGTGCATGTCCCTTGCGTCGTGAAGGATGAAAGCTGCGCTCCCGTTGTCGCATCGCTCACGATCAGCGTCGCTCCACTCGCCCAGGCGAACCTCCGGCGGCTTGCCGTGGGACCGTCGCTCTTGGTCATGGCGACAACCCCATTGTCATTCGGCGCCGGTGCGGCGATGTGCCAAAGCCGTCGCGCGTCCATCGTGGATACCGCGGTCATGATGCCCGCAGTGTCCGCGTACGTGAGCAACGCGTTGCCGACAACGCCCAGAACGCTGTCGCCGGACCACGATTTGTGCCACATCAACTTTCCCGTCTTGCCGTAATAGGCGCGCACGTCGAGTACGGACGAGAAATTCGTCGACGCGATGACGAAGTTGTACCCCACAGCGTAGAACCAGCGGAAGGTGTTGTCCACTTGCTGCGGGATGGCCGTCGTGACGTTCCACAGCACATCGCCACTGCGGCTGTCCACGCCGGCCGTGAAGCCGCCCCCGGTGTTCGCCATGAGTAGAAAGACGAGCAAAACGGACTTGTCGTCGGACAGTGTCACCGTGAGGTCGCTGGCAATGTACTCATCATACGGCAGCTCACGGCGCCACGCGATCTCCCCGGTACTCATCCGCACGCCGAGTAGCGCGTCGCCGGACCAAGACAAGAGCACGAAGATATCGAGCGACCCTGAACCCGAGTAAACGACGGAGGCGTTGACCGATGTCCACATCGCCTTGCCAGTCGCGGCCTCGAAACATTGAACGGCGTTACTGTACTGCGCGATAATGACGGCCTTCCCATTGGGCAAATGGTACGTGGTCACCGGTAGTGGCATCGTCGCGGGTGCCGTGGTCTGCCACACGAGACGGCCCGTGCGAATGTCGCGTGCTTGAAGACCGGCTCCCGTGGATAGGATGACGTGGCCCAAGTTGTGGTTGAAGGCGACTAACGCGGAAGTAAACATGTCGACCGGGTTGGCGATGGACCACATCATCGCCCCTCCTGAGCTCGCATTCAACACCGAAACGTTGTACCCGACCACGAAGATCGCGTCACTGTAGGGTCCCGATGGGGCGGCGTTGTACACCGTCGGGTTCGGGAACCCTTGAAAGATGCCCGCGGCCCACAGAAACGTACCCTCAGGATAATTGCCGCCCGGCGCGGCGGTGGGGATCTGTGTCGGCGAAATGCACAGCGTATCTGCCGAGCAGTACTGACTCGCCGAACAGCACGTGAATTTCCCGCAGCACGTTTGATTGGCCGTGCAACACGCTCGCTTGTGTTCCCAGGGTGGCGCGCAGTAAGTGCACGTGCCTTGGGCGTTGACGGGCAAAACGAACGATGAGACACCGAAAATCCCGACGATCGCGACCGCAACGGGTAAAAAGGTGGGACGCATCATGGTGATTAGTTTTCCGTTCGTCCGGATGGGGGAGAAAAAGCAAAGTGCAAAGACAAAATTTGCAGCGGAGTCTTTGACCATGTCGCACTGATGAATAATGTCATCTGGGCTGATGTTTCGATTGGAGAAGTGACACACTACTAAATAGTGGTGTTGTCTGTGTTGCGGTCGAGGTTTTTTTTTTCCTTACAAGGTTCGTGTCATCACGAGGCGTCATAGGTGACACGATTAGCGTGACGAGCAATGTGCGCCAGGTGCGCGAGCAGTCGGGCTCGCCTCTCGGAGTAGTCACTATCAGCGGCGTCGTCATGGGAGGCTCTTCGCGACGGCGGTTCTTCGTGCGATGATGGGATCACTCGGTCGCCAGGATCATCGCCTTTCCGGTCAGCGGACGATGCGGTCGTCGCAGAACCCTCCGAGGTCGATCGAGACGCCACGGCCGGTGGTGGTTCGCGGCTCTTCGCGACGTCGCCCCACCGCCCCACTGCGCCTTTCGACGTGGCAACCTCCGTGTAGGCGTCCATCAGCTCCCGGGCGAAATGCGTTGCTCGTGACGGACTGCGGTCTTCGTGGCGACAGCCGCTGGCGGTAGACAAACCTTTCGTCGCCGTCTCCATGTCGGTATCCGTTTGCCGTGCTACCACGCTTCTCGTGCTACCGTCGGTTTGAGGGCTGCCCTCAAGATGAAGGAGCGAATTGGCAGGCCCCTCCTCTTTCTCTCGTGCGGAAGACCACCACGGTCGGTGCAACCCCTCGTCGATGCCACCCTTTTGTTGGCCGCAACGGACGGATGATTTCGATGAGTAGAAGTGCGGCGACGGTGGGACGTCGACGTCGTCATTTTCGTACGCGACGGCTCCTCCGTCACCTACCTCAACATCATCCCCGACGAAGTGATGATGCGACGACGATGATGGGTGGTGGTGGTGGTTCGTTGTGGGCCCTAACAGCAGTTGCGCCACTTCCTCGGAGAGTCGAGAATCGCGCAAGCATCCCAGTGCCGCAAAGAGTGACGCCGCAGGTCCCCCTCCGGCACCCGCCACCGTCGGGTCAGATGGTAATTTGGTCCCTATCGGTCGCTGAGCTGCTGAAGCGGCGGTGCCACGCGTTACCCCAACGGCGGCGGGATGACTCTCCGTCGCCCGCGAGGCAAACCACGCCGCTGCTTGAACCGAGAGGGCTGGCACAGGCACAATGAGAGTCGTGCGATGGCTGCCGGCTTTGAGCAAAGCGGAGGAAGAGGATAGGTGCCCGCCGCGCTCTTGCAGCTCCCAGTCACGCGGTGAGTGACCCTTTATCGGTTGCATTCCGCCGCACGGGTCCGTCTCCGGCGACATCAACGTCACGACCACTCCTTGCTGCTTCGACCTACTGGAGTCGCACGAGGTGGAACGCCGCCTACTAGGAAGGAGGCGATCATCGTGACGATCCTCATCGCCACCGTTGGCGACGGTCGCGTGGCGCTTTGGCCGAGATGGTGTCTCCCTTGAGGCGTCACTCACCAACTGTGTGAGCGCGGAGTGAGCGGCGGGGATCCAAAGTGGAGCCTCGCCACGAAGAAACTCAGTGACGTTGCAAATTTCTTGCGCGGCCACATTCTCCTCCGACTGACGATGTTGCGGTAGTCGTAGTTGCGTGGTGTCGTCACCCGTGCCCCTATCCCCCTCCTCCTCCTCCTCTTCATCATCACCGTGACGCTCCGTGGAGAATGGTTCCCTAACCTTACGTCCGACAGAGGAGGAAGCGGCCGTCTCTCCTCCATCATCCCTCTGGTCACGACCATCTTCATCCCCACCACCTCTAGCCCCTCCATCTCCACTCCCGCAGGCTTCTCCTCGCCACTCCGCCAGGTCGCCTAGAAGCATTTCCAGCCGATGGTCCCAGTCGTCGAGCTGTTGCAGACATTGGGCGACCTTGTCAGTCAGTGCACAAAGGTCGCTTGCTGATACTGTTTCGTGCGTCGCGCTCCTCACGCTCGTACGGCTACTTTCATCGCGGTGATGAGGGCGATGCCCGGCCGACGACTGGCCGGCGCTTTCGTCGCAGTCGTTATCGTCCTCGTCGTCGTGCCACATCACAATGGAGGGAGGAGGCGTTGGAGGAGGAAAGGGCCCTCGCACCGCATCCACTCCCCACCCGAGCCGACCATTGTGGCAGCTGGGGGAGGATCCGTTCGTCTCTTCGCGCCGATGTGACGCTCCCTCCACTCGCTGTTGGCCCCTTCTCCTCCTGTCGCTTCGCCGTTCCCCTCCGTGGCGTGCCGGGACGCGCCGCGACGAATCGTCATCATCATGATGGTGGTCCATCCCGCCGCCCTGCGATATCGGCGAGACGTACAGACCGTCACCGACGAACCGGCTCGTGGACGCGTGATGGAGTGGACGGTGCCCCGCTCCGCCTCCTCCACGCGGAGAAAGGCTCGAGTCAGTCGCAATAGGAGCCTGGCGCCGCAGAGTCGACGACCATGGTGACGGTCTCGCCAAACGCGTTGTTGTCGCTCTCCATTCCTCCACTCCCTGCTGCGCCGCCGTGACACGTTGCGAAGTCGTCTCGACGGTGCGCTTTGCTCTCGCCCTCGCCACGGCGGGAGATCGTTGCCCCGCTGCCACGGCAGTACTGCCACTCACCCCGGGAGGCGGCATCGACAGCGTCTCGCGGCCGTGGATGCTCTTCGGTGCGGCGGTCGGATCATCCGCTTTGCGCATCGTGGCGGTCCTCCGTTGGATAAGGGAGGGAGGGAGGGAGGGTTTTTACCTCTGTACGAGTCGCGATGCACGTTGCAACTACCATTTTTTTTTTCTCTCTCACCGACGACTATCGCTTCTTTTACTCGCTATCCTTCCTTTGCTTTCCTTCCTCGAGTCTATCGGGCCTGCGACATGGTGGAGGGCCAAAAAAGACCGAAGGCTTTCAGGACAAACCGGCCTTTGGAATTGCAGCAGCAAAGGCAAAACATGATGTTTTAAACATCTCTTTTGTCAGCGCAGATGCTACCCTGCTGCTTCTGTAAGACGCGACACACTCCCTTCCCTTCCTCCTCCCGCCTTCACCCTCCATGCCAAATGTACGTACGCCTTTCCACTCTCTCACTCTCACACTAACACACACATACCACGAGCTTCAAGGACGTCCATGGAATGCCTGGGGCGGGGGCGGTCACGCGGGCGGGAAAAAGCAGCTCGCGGGAACACCCCGCAAAGAAGAGCAAAAGCAAACAAAGAGAGGTGACTGGCTGACAAGCAGGGCACAAGCAATGAAAAAGGAGATTGGGCCCATCCCCCTCCGGGCTCCATCATCATGCGCTGCCCATCATGGCCTCTCGATATCCGGCGTTCCGCGCCACTGCGGTGGCCATCGCGGCCAACGCTGGCGTGGCCGCGCAGCACATGCCCCGCCGCATGAGGTCCAGCGGCCCGCCGTAGACGTCGGTTAACGTTCCACCTGCCTCTTCGACGATCGTCGCGGCGGCGCACATGTCCCAGGCACAGATGCCCACTTCGACGTACACATCGTGTCGACCGAGGGCCACCCCACACATATCAATAGCGGCGGAACCATAGGACCGGACGGCGTGAACGCGGTGATCGACCATGTAGGCCTTGTTCATGGCCATGAGCGCGTCAATGACGGGGGCTCGACGGTCGTACGGCGTGTGCGTCACCACGATGGCCCGCGTCGGGTCCGTGCATCCGGACGCAGCGATGCGACTGCCGTTGCAGTAGGCCCCCTTGCCGCGCACCGACGTGAATAGTTCCTGCATGAGGGGGGCATAGACGACGCCGAGAACGGATCGGCGCGCGACGGCGAGGCCGATGGACACGCAGCAGTCGAAGCTGCCGTGCACGAAGGCGGTCGTGCCATCGATGGGGTCGACGATCCATGTCGGCGTGTCCGGCAACGGACCCTCCGGGAAGGACTCCTCCGACATGATCCCGAACGGGCCGTACGTTGTCGTCGTCGTCGTCGCGGTGGCGTCGTGATCTCCTCCTCCTCCTCCTCCTACATGATCGGCGTTCGGTACGGTGATCACAAAGCCGCGAAGCATCTCAATCACCAGGGTTTCGCACTCCTTGTCAAACTTGGTGACGAGGTCGGCGGAGCTACTCTTCGTCTCCAAGGCGAGGTGGCCGCCGCCATCATTTCCGCCCTCACTGCTACCCGGCACGCGATTCAACGTGCGTGCGATGACGCTAGCGCGAATGATCGAACCGGCCTGCATGGCCGCCGACGTCGCAACCGTCAGCGCGGCGTCCAGCACGGCGGCCGGCAGCACCGAGGCTGTCGGCGTCGCAGTCGTAGCGGATGCCGCCATTTTCGTCAAAAAACCCCCTCAAAATGCCAGATCTTCATTTTTAGCGGGAGCATGTGCTACACGCTTATTCTTGCTTATGAACCACAACGACGATACGGCGCTCCCGAGACAAAAGTTACCCTCTCTCTCTCTTTTTTGCTTCGATCAAAACCGAACTCTTCTTTTGTCGAACAAAGCGGAGGGGGGAATTGGACAAAAATTGAGAGTACACAAAAGGTGAACCAACTCGCGAAACAACGCGAGAGAAGGAATTCGAAGACTGGACATTGGAAAGGGGGAAGGAAGGGGAAGGGAGGAAAAGATTGACGACGGAGTTGCAAGCGAGACGAAGAACGGACGCGAATGAAACCCGCCTCGATGAAAAGCCGTCGACGATGCCCTAAGCCTCCCTACTCGGCGTCCCTTGATGCAACGCGCCGTCAATGGCCGCGACTGCTTCTTCGGTTGCTCGCTGTTGTCTCCAACGCTGTCTTGCCTCCGCGGCCCGGCGTCGCTGCCACGTGCCGCGCACGAATCGCTGCAGCACTTCGGCCGCTTCTCTTTGACGTTGCTCGCTGAATTGACGTGACCGAGCGATGCGGCGATACTGCGCCACGTTCCTGGCCGCATGGCCTCGCAACGCCCTCTGGATGAGCAGTGCGCTCAGGTCTCGGCGCTCTTCGTTCACCAGCATCACCCGCACGGCTTGCCGACGGATCCAAAGCGCTTTTCGATGCCTCAAGCTTCGTAGGAACCGCGTGAGCCGGACCACCGTTCGTCGGAGGTAGTCGCGCAACTTCGGCCGCCGGATCCAATCTCGGTACCATCTCTGAATCACGAGGGCAACCTGCGCCGGGTCACCAGCAGAGTCCCGCTGAACACGAAGAGTCGTCGCCTCGAGCGCCGGCTGTCGTACGAGCGCGGCGTATGCTTTCCGAGAAAGAAACCCTCGCGCGGCCGCGTTGATGAGCGTTGCGGCGTCTCGGCGAGTCTGTTCTTGTTGCTGACCGTCCTCGAGCGCGTTGGCATCCCGCCGCCGCTGAGCGTCTTGCCGGCCAACATGCCCTCGCCACGCTCTTTGCACCGTGATCGCGGCGTCGGCTTCCACAACGAGTCGAATATTCCGCCGGCGGTTCAGGAAGTGACGAGCCGCGCGTTGCATGATGACGGCCGCGTGATGATGCAACGCGAGGCGATAATTGACCTCTAAAAGCTCCTTTTTCTGCTGCAGACGACACTCCGCCGCGTACCGGCGCACGTATTTTTGCACCGTGATGGCCGCTTGCTCCCTCCGTTCCAACCGCCTCTGGGTCATGCCGAACCGGCGGGTCAAATAACCCCTGCCGACAGCGTACATCGGTCGCAGAGAAAGGCCTTTTCGCCGCCACAGCCGCTGCGCCCTGGCAATCACGAGACGAGCAAAGCGGCAGATCACCGAGGCCGAAAAGTGCCGTAGGGTGAAGTGGTCCAACTCCCGACGCGCGCGACGCACCTTTCCGACCTTGACGCGGCTGAGATGCCGTCGCACAATGCACTGAACACGTAGCGCGGCGCGCCGACGCTGTGTCATTCGGGTGCGGCATGCGTGGCCGCGATACACTCGCTGAATGCGCGTCGCAGCGACCGTCCGCTTGGCCATATCCCCGCGCTTAACCTCATCTGGGTGCATCATCAGCCAATGACGCTTGCGGCAAAGGATGCCACGCCACATGGCCTGCAGGCGCGTGGCCGCGTAGACTTCCAGCTTGCGCCGCTCCCATCGCTGCCGCTGGGCGGCCATTTTTCGACAAAGCGAATTCGCCATCACCCGCTTGAGGAAGCCGGTTAAGACGCGGGCCGTGCGGTCGACGTGCTGCGCGTGGCGAGCGTCGCTGACCCCGGTGGCGACCGCGACGTCCCACGCGATGAGAACCGACTCCTCGGAGAGCATGACCTGATGGCGCAGCTCCCGGCGCATATCGCGGCGGTGTCGGGTGACTCGGCGCGCCAAGAACACTCTGAACGCGCACTGGATCTTAAGCGCCGCCTCCTCATGCACATGAGTGTACAGCTTTCTCGTCTTTTGAATCCACAAGGGGACGTTGTCTGTAATGCTGGCGTAGATGCGGTTGGCGTTGGCGGCGAAGGATAGTCGCGGCGGTGACGACGACGACGCTGCTGCTGCTGTGGTTCCGGTGCCTCCTGGGCCGCCGCCATTGCTGCTTCCTATAGCTTGACCATCCACGGCGGGCTGCTGAAACCGGACGTGAGGTTGCGGACTACCGGAGCCGGCGGCGCTACCCGTATGATCGAGGGAAGAGGAAATCGAGGTTGCCCCTCCTCCCCCGCTAGTATTTGTGGATGAAAACATCCGTTCCCACTTCGCCTTTTGTTGCGCGGCCGACGAGGGGCTCGACGGAAGCAGTGCGACCGCCGCCATCCCGGGCAGCGTGGCGATGGTGGCGTGGAGCTTGCTAGGCGACGTGGCGGCGGATGACGATGCGGTTGAAGGGAGGCCGAGAGACGCGTCGGTGCCCGTGCCGTCTCCCGTGGCGCCCCCGCGGTGGCTCATCCCGCCCCCATGGTGGTGGCCCGTTGCCGGACTAACCCCTCTCGCGTCCGCGACGGTTTTGGGCAGCAGGAGGGCGGTAGCCGCGGTGGGGGGCGATCGGCTTGACGAGGACGCTGCCTCATCCGCGGCGTGATTGGACGAATGGACGGCGGCCGCTTCTTCCTCTTCGTAGAGGGCCGATAGCATGCGGTGACGCTGCATGCGCTCGTGCTCCGTGCGTTCACGATACCGGCGAAGGATTTCCTGACGACGCTCTTCGGCGGACGCGTCGGGATGTTCACGCTGCCACAATAGAAACACCGCGTCGTGTTCCTCAAAGTGAAACGACGGTGGCGTCACGGTGAGCAGCGCGACCGCCGCTGCCGCTGATGGTGAGGACTGCCCCCCGCCGCTGCTGGCGCCCTTTGATGCCGTCGCGTGCGGTGGCGGCTGCGTGCCAAGGCCCTTTGCCAAGGTGTTCGGCGTCGCGCCGCCGTTGGGCACCACGCCGCCGGTCGAAAGAGGTGTTGGGGTTATCGACGCGTTCGTGCACGACGAGGATGTGGACCCGTGATCCGTCGCATGTTGTTTGTGGCTTCGAGGCGGAGCTGCCGCCCCCCGGGCTGCTCGCGGGGGCGGCGTCGGGCCTCGTCGCACCGCCGCGTTGTCGTCGTCGGACGACGCTGTCTGCTTCACCGGTGAGCCGTCGCTATCGCTCGTCGAGTGACCTTTGCTGTCGTCGACGGCAGACATCGAACCTCCGCCGCGTCGATGCTTTTTCGCGCCCTCCTCTCGCGCTAGGCCATAACGTGGAAGGCGCGCGTAAGTTGCCCTCGCGGCCTCCATGGCGGCCAGCGAAGAGGTCGGCGATGAAGACAACGTCGCGGGAACCGTCTTTGGCCTTTTTCCAGCGCGAACCCAAGCCGTCCTATCGGTGTCGGCCATCGGCGCTGCATGGTTGCGACCCAGCAGCGTCGCGGCTAGCACCGCGTCCGCGATGTTGGTCGAATCCACTGCGGCGGTGGAAGGTCGCGTCGTCGTGTTGTGCGGCCGTCGGCTGCTGCCCGAGGTGTTTCGATCGTCCGACGTGAATCCAAGATGATCCCCTTGCTGTCGAGGGGGACGATGCGGAACTAGACGTCGTCGCGCATCGTCATCCCCCCCTGGCGCCAGTGGAGGAGTCGGATCCGGTGCGGGTTGCGCTGAGTGCTGAAGGCGGTCGTCGTTCATAGTGTCTCTGCAGCCCCCTACCCCGCAAACGAAATGAATAACGCTTCTCTCCTCTTCTCTTGCAAAGATTCTGTTTTACAAAAAAAAAATCAAACTTGTTTTTGGGGCTGTTCACGTGAGAACCCGTTGACCTTCTCAGGTGGCGTCGTGGCGTTTCCGCAATTACACGTTTTTACCAAAAAAAAAATCAACTCTGCCGCTGGCTGGCATTCCCCCTCCAAATTCCATACGCAAAGAGTCGATCCGAAGGAACGAGAGAGGAGCGATTTTGGGGACCGCCGTCGTCACTCCGCTTGCGGAGGGTTGAAGTTTCCGGCAAAGCAGCCCGCGGGATCCTCGAACACCTCCCTGACAAGGCATTCTAGCACCTCGTGACGCTCATCTCGCGCTTGCAAGTATTCCCCCATTTCACTCATTTCCTCGTCGTCTTCTTCGTCTTCCTCCTCTTCGTCTTCCTCGGCGGAGCTATGGTCGTCACCGACCGGCGGGAGCAGTTCTTCGAAGAAGGAGAAAAGAGAAGGTCCTCGGTCGTTGGCCGCCTCTTCCTGTCGACCGCGCTTGTCCCCGGGAGACGCGACCTTCTCTTTGCTTGCCAGCGCGTCCTCTTCCTCAGGAGTCAGCGGCCCTTTCCCTGCTTTCCAGTTGACGCCGCTAAGGCGAAGCACCAGATCGTCGTCTCCACTGGCACCGTCTTGCGCGGTGGTGGCACTCACCGACTCCGCCCACAACTTGGCGTCGGAGAAGAAATCGTTCTTAGCAAACGTCATGTCTAACTTATATCCGTTCGGCGTGAAGACGACATTTACATCTTCCAGGGCATCGAGGATCTCATCGTCATAGGGGCCGAGAAGCTCGCCAGTGAGCTCCTTATGGGAGCGAATCACCGTGGCCCAGAAGTGTTTGGGGCCCTGCTCCTTCAGAAGCGCTGCCCGCTCAGCGTAGAGAGCATTCTTGCGAACGTCACGCTCGCGGACGAGCTGCTCGACCCGGTTATGGTGATCGATGTGAAGCGCATCGATCGCGGCCTGAATGCTTTCGGTCGATGACGTAGCGGCTCCGGATGTCGTCGCCATTTTAAATTATTCTGAGGCGGGTGCGTATTTTGCGTTTTTGTCCAAAGGGAGGCAAAGGAAGGGGAAAACCGTCGCGCGCAAACCCTGTGACCAGTGGAGGAAAATGTCAACCCACCCCACACACCTCCTCGGGGTCAAAGCGACTGCGGGTCCCCTCCGTAACTGAGATGAACAATACCCACAGGCCGTTCGCCTATGGATACAAAGCGCTCCAGGTGGCAAACCGAGAGACCAACGGGACGGGGAGAGAGCGAGAGACATCACCTCCGTTCAAGGCCGGCGGCCGCCGCGGC
>ERZ1292633.4392-Hain-H41-02um-R1-4392-length-13080-cov-23_pt1 | contig 13080 bp, 11 predicted proteins | sample MGYA00564406_ERZ1292633 | MGnify/ENA primary metagenome ERZ1292633 (study PRJEB36523, sample SAMEA6512639) | groundwater metagenome | collected 2019-01-08 | study: AquaDiva: Metagenomics assemblies of 32 groundwater samples
CGAACGCATCGATCGCCACCACAATACCGGCCATCGACAACATCGACACCGCCGCAACCGCCACACCGTATAAGCCGCCCGAAGCTGCGCCGCCGCAGATCCAGTAGCTCCCAAGAATCGCTGCCCCGATCACCACCACCGGCCAAGCGGTCGCCTCCATCCCAACTGCCAACCCAGCGATGATATTGGTCGCATGGCCCGTTTCACTGGCCTTGGCAATAGCCTTCACCGGCTTATAACTCTTGGAGGTGTAGTAATCGGTGATAAAAACGAGGGCGAGGGTCACGACCAAGCCGATCAACGCTGCGAGGTAGTAGCTCACCCCACTGACGCCGCCCACACCATCCATGATCGTGGTCGTCACGGGGAAAAATGCCACCGCTGCAATACCGCCCGCCACAAACAAGCCCTTGTAGAGCGCCGTCATGATCTCGCCACCCTGACCGACCTTTACGAAGAAAATACCGATGATCGTCGCAAAGATCGTGACGCCACCGAGGGCGAGAGGATACAGAATCGGAGCGCTGGCTCCCTTAAATAGCGTGAAAGCCAAGACCATCGCCGCCACCGTCGTCACCGCGTAGGTCTCAAAAAGGTCCGCGGCCATACCGGCACAGTCGCCGACATTGTCGCCCACATTGTCCGCAATAACGGCCGGGTTGCGAGGATCGTCTTCTGGAATCCCCGCTTCGACTTTTCCAACGAGGTCTGCGCCGACATCCGCCGCTTTTGTGTAGATACCACCGCCCACACGGGCAAACACCGAAATCAAACTCCCCCCGAACCCAAGACTCAGCAACGCATGGATGGCTTTCTCCTGGCCCGCAAACTGCGCGGCCAGCGTGTAGAAGATGGTGATGGCCAGCAAGCCCAAGCCGATCAACAAGAGCCCCGTCACTGCGCCGCCACGGAACGCCACGGTCAGCGCGGCATTCATCCCATTATGGGCAGCCTGAGCCGTCCGCACGTTCGCCCGCACCGCAATGACCATACCCACATATCCGGCCAGTGATGATGCGCCGGCGCCGATCAAGAATCCTACTGCTGTCAATAAGCCGAATTTGTCGGAGAAAGCCCCTGCTCCCCACAAGATGGCGAATAACACAGCGGCGACGACGCCGACGGTCCGGTACTGGCGATTCAAGTAGGCGCTCGCGCCTTCCTGGATGGCCTTTGCAATATCCTGCATTTTTGGATTCCCGGCATCGAGTTTGAACACCCACATGGCCAGATATAGGCCATAGGCAATGCCGGTCACCGCCGCTGCCAACGCAAACATAATAATGACTGAGTCGCTCACAGTGCTTTCCTCCCCATGAATTCAAGAGTTCTTTATGTCACACGGTTCCCTGTGGCTTCAACCCATCAAAAGTACGTGTAGGGGGGAAACCGCCGGGTGGTGCAGGGTTAGTCTTGCAGCTAACTACCTGAAAAGTTGCGCCATTCTATACGGGTGAGGAGGTGGGATCAAGATGAAAAAAGACGAGGGAGCAGGCAACCATCCTTCTTGCTCGCAGAGCCCCCACGGTATAACGGTGGTCGCTCGATGTGCCCAGGGGAAGATCAATCAGCCCCCATCCCTGGAAGGGGCAAGCGAACTCGGAGCGATCATTTCCGTTTCGTACAATAGACTCCCGGCATCTCCTCTTTTCTGAAGTGTTCCGGAAAATACGAAGCTTTCCGTGGCGGCCCTCCGACAGGGGTCAGGGGTCGGCTCTGAACGTCAGCCAGCTGTTGCTCGGCTTCCTGCAACCACTGCACCAATTGCCTCCCAGCCTCTCGCTCGATGACCAGATCAGCTTGGAGTTCGTCGATGGGCTTTATCTGAGACCGGATAATGGCAAGTTCTTCCGCCTGTTTCTGACAACGGGCATGTTCAGTTTTCAGCAATGATTCCAGAGTCTCCACCCTCTTTTTGAGTGTTGATGTAGGGTTCTGCAGCGAGGGCGACTTGGGCATCGGCGGTTTGCTATCTTCACGAAGCAGACCGAGCCGAGCCACAATCGTCTTCAACGAGAATGGTGCCTGCCGTTTCGCTTCGCGGGAGCTCTTCGTGCACGTCCCATTCGATTCAGGACCAAACAGCACGTCCAGCGAATAATTCATAAACTCCGGAAGCTGGCTGGTGGCATCGAGCGACAATCCTCCAGCTCCGCGTCTGATCGCTATGTCACCAGGCCGGAGCACCCCGCTTTGCATCATCATCTTGAAGGCCATCAAGCTCATTGTCTCCACTTGCTCCTAGTTGTTGAGAGAGAGAGAGATTCCAACCAAGCGCTCAGGCCTCCGGGTCGCTCTGTGCTCCGCTCACCCGATGGGCAGACCCAAACTATCGTGGTTCGGAGGTCCGGACAATAACGTAAAGGTAGGGAAGTTAGTACTTCAGAGGGAGTCTTCGTGCCTCTCCTTTAGTTTGGCTGGGGTAAAACCGATAACGATTGCCGAAAGCCTCTTCTAACCTGACGGATGGGCATGACGTAGGGGAAGTGTACAGTTATGGCCTCGGCACAAGAACTTGTCCAATCCTGCTCAAACCTCTTCACCCTCCCAGAAATCTACCTCCGTGTGCGTGATGTCGTCGACAATCCCAAATCGACCATGGATGATCTGGCCAATGCTCTGAAATTCGATCCGGCCATCTCCGCGCGTCTCTTGAAAATCGTGAACAGCCCGCTCTATGGATTCCCCAAGCAAATCGATAGCATCAGCCGAGCGGTCAACCTTCTTGGCATGCAATCCGTCAGCGACTTGGTCGCCGCCACTACCATCGGACAGACATTCACCGGGATGACAGTGAACCTCATGGACCTGCCGGCCTTCTGGCGGAAGAGCGTGCTCTGCGCCCTGCTGGCCGGGAAAATTGCCAAAGCCGGCGGCATCAAGGAGAGCGAGCGGTTCTTTATCGAAGGCCTGCTGCGGGATATTGGCCACTTGGTGCTCTATCAAACCATTCCGCAACGGGCGCAGTCCGCCCTGGTCGAAGCCGGATATCTCGGATCACCGCTCGCCGAAGTAGAACAATCGAGCATTGGATGCGACTTCACCGAAGTCGGTGCGGAGCTGGTTCGTTTCTGGAATATGCCGAACCAGATCGAGCAGGCCATTCGCCACCAACTGAATCCGAACGAAGCCGGCGAATTCACACTCCACGCATCGATCGTCCACCTTGCCGGCGCCGTTGCCGACCACGCCGAATTGGAACAGGCCCAGGCCAGCCAACTGCCAGCATGTGATCCGTTAGCTCTCTCCTGCACCAAATTCAATGCCGATGAATGCCCCGCTCTGCTCAAAGAAGCCCAAGAGCAGCTTCAAGACACCCTCACCTTTATCTACCCCTTAGCGATGGCGGCGTAGCCCACAGCTTACTGAGTACTACGATGGATCAATCCGTCCAGCTTCCCGTTGATAAGCTGGTTTGCGGTTCAAAAATGGACTTGCTATAGTGCGCGGCGGAGGAAATGGTTGTGGGCGTGGCGCCGGATTATATTTTGGTGGAGGGACAGCAGTTCAGCAAGGCGAAGCTCTCGCTGGACAACCACGTCTACAAGAACTGTGCGATCGATGACTGCGATATCTACTTCAGCGGTGGACAATACGAGTTGCTCGACACCCACATTACCAATTCCCGCCTCATCCTCAACCACCCGGCCAAGGGCATGTACAATGCCGTTCAGATCTTCAAGATGAAGTCTCCGGGCTCCAGTATCATCGCCGAATAGCGGGTGTTGAAGTTCGAGGTTCCTGGTTCAAAGTTCCGAAAACCTCGAACATCGAACCCAGAACTTCCAACTTCAGATCACGACGTTATTTGGGAACCGCGACATTTTCCGCATACTTGACGATCTCGACCGGCTGGAAGACCGGATCTTGGGAACCCTTGGAGGCCTCTGCCTCGATACGCTGCAGGAATGGGGCAGGGCCTGTAATGGGCGCGTAGTTGAGGGTCACCTCAACATCGAACGTCCTAGTATCTTTTGGCGTGGGGAACGTAAAGGTCTCGACGCGCATTTCTTCCGGTTTCAAAACCGTATCTTCAAGAACCTTGACTGCTTCAAAGTCGAAGCTCGTCTTCTGGCCCTTGGCATCCTGATAAACTCGCCCATAGACTCGCTTGTCGGTAAAGACGGTCTTCAGATTCTTTCCCTTGATATCCAGATCCAGCACCACCGTTGCCCAGGCCGGATGGGTGGCCGGAAGATTGTGAGGAACAAGACTTTGCACCTTCACCATAACTGTGGTGTTTTCGCCCTCGATTTTCGTTTTGACGTCCAGCTTGACCGCTTCCTGGCGGAGCTTGCCGATACGACCGGGGAAGGTATGGTTGGCGGTTTTCCGTTTCTTCTCCCCGTTGGCCGACTCGCCGACTTGCTCAGGCATGTGGCAGGTCTGACATTCTTTGCCGGACTTCACAGCCTTGCTCTGATCCCAGTTGCCCAAGAGATCGTTCGTCTTGCCTAAGACGGCAGCGGAAGGAACCGACTGGTGGCAATTGAGACAGAGATCGGACTTTTGAAACAGCCCCAGCTCCATCGACTGGTGCGCCCGGTTCTGAACAGAGTCCTTATAGGGGCCATAGACTGTCTTGCTCTCGAGTTCGTATTTGGGCTCCGGCGGTTGTTTGGTTCGATCAACCTGCTTGATCAAATGGCATTGAGCACAGGCCACTCCATCCAACGACGGGTCACCGGCCTTGGCCTGATTGATAAAGAGTTGGACTTGATTGGAGAATTCGCGCACGTGCGGCGCATGGCAGCGAAAACACATGGCTTTGTCTTTCCCTGCCGGAGAAGCTAAGAATGCGTCGAGCGAGGCGCGAAAAGCCGGGGAATGGATCGAGCGTGAGAGCGGAGAAGTTTCCCACTCTTCAAACACGCGCTCATGGCAGCGTTTGCACTTGCTGGAAGCCGGAAAGGCCTGCTCGATGGTGCTCTGCGACAACGCTACTTCTGCCGCAAACGCGCTGCGGTCGAGACAGGGAGTGCTCAGCAGTGCCCCCACCACAAGCGCCGCGACGATTCCAATCTTCACAAGAATCGAGTCTCGCACCATCATGCAAACCTTCTTCGTGAAAGGTGAAACGTAAAACGTGAAAAGTTTCTGGAGAAAAGCACTGGGCAATCCTACGTTTAACGTTTCACCTTTCACGGTTCTCGAGAACGCCGCTGGCGGACTTTTTCAGCATCCTGCTAGAACGTTTTGGCCCGGTACGTCAAGAGCCGCGGCTGCGTATATTCATCGAAAATCATCTTCGCATTCTCACGCTCTTTGTCGGTCGCCAAGGTAGCGAGATACTTATCCTTGAGCGCCGGTTCGGGCATCGGAATCAACGCATAGTTCAACACCGCTTCAATTGATGCAGCAGTCGATCCTGGCGGAATCGCAAGGGAGAAGGGAACTTTCCGCGTATGGCCTCCTTTGATGAAGGGATCGGGAATCTGGCCCCGAAGAATCTTGTCGTAGGGCAAGCCGAACTGCTTGGTTTCTTCCTTCAATATCCTGCCCTGCGCATCTTTGGCAGTCAGAATCAGGTAGAACTGTTTGAGCACCGGGTCACCGCCTGGAAAGCTGTGAGGGAGGCTGCCGACCCTCACCAGTGCCGTCCCCTCCACCGCAGAAGCAGACTTGGTCGTTTCAAGATCCACGCGGGGCATCCATTCGGCCTGTACGTTACGATTCTTGATAAGGGCGCCGGGAACCACCACTCCGCGAAACCAGTGCCGGCCAATTGCACGGGTCATGGCGCCGCGCTTCGAAATGGAACTACCGGTCGAAGGTTCCATGTGGCAGTCTTGGCAAATCGTCCCCTGCAAGATCTCACCGGCCAGATCTTTCTGCATCACATCTTTCACTTTATCGAAATGGCAGGAGGCGCAATAGTTCGAGCCACGGAACAGGTCAGATTGCGTGGCAGGGTGAACAAGGTTTTCCTCAGGATTCGCATAGGGCCCATAGATCATCCTGCCTGGCTCGATCTTGAACGAAGGCGGAGAGTCGGCAGTCTGCTTGACCTGCTTGATCAAATGGCAAGAGGCGCAGCCAATGCCTTCCACTTGCGGCTTGCCTGACAATACCTGGGTTATGATCTTGTCGACATGTTGCGGGAACACGGTGGTCGACGGTGCATGACAGGAGAGACAGCGGCGGCGCTCATCGGCCGTCGGATTGGTCTGCAGCCAGATGCCTAATACCGTGCGGAAAACCGGTGACTCCAGCGCTGTACCATGCATGAGTGCCGCATCGACCCGGCCAAAAGTTTTGAGATCCGGCGTCTGTTCTCGCACGCCTTTCCACTCTTCATAGTGCCGATCGTGGCATTGCTTGCAGTCTTCCGATCGAACGAAGATCTTTTCAATTTCTGCCACCCAGTCGGCCTGAGCCTCTGCCTTCTGCGCAATGGCAAGACCATGATACAGGCTGATGCTCCCCACAAGAAGTAGGAAGACGAGACCTGCGGCAATGTGCTGCGCATATCTGCTGCGTCGTAACATCGTCAATCCCGTTTACACCCGACGAAGTGGAAATTTACCCCCCACCCGACCGGATCCCCTGGATCGGCCGGCTCATAGGTGCCGACGGTAAAGTTACAGGCTTTCATCCCACGCTTGATCGCTCGCCCGAAATCGATCATGTTTCCGATCTCGGCTTTGTCGATTTCCTTAATGATGGATCGGACCTTGATGCCGGCATTGTCGGCGCGCGAGCTCCCGATCACTTCGAACACCGCGACGCCCTGCGCCCGTTCAAGATTCAATTCTTTTTTGATACCTTCGTCTACGTCTCCGACAATCACACCGAACTCTTCACCCAATCGCGCTGCTTCATCCACGGTCATCGGCTCCCGATCTGCTGCGTTCAGTGGTGCTGGATCGAAACCACACAGGAGACCTAGCCAGAGGCAGGCATACATAACAAAGGCCCTTCTTCTCCGAAGGGCCTCTGTGTGAGTACTGATTGACCTGATTCGACCATCCTTCAATGTATCCACCTCTCATCAGAAACACTCCCGCAGGATGCTCAAAAAGTTCGTTCTTATTACCCGTGAAAGGTGAAACGTAAAATGTGAAAGGTTTCAGAGCAAGAGCCCTCGACAATCCTGCGTTTCACGTTTTACCTTTTACTTTTCACGGTTTCTTCTAGGGTTTCGCAACTGGGTCGATAACGAGTTGAAACCAGGGCGCGACGGCTTTCTGTCCGTTCCGTTCTTTATTCTCACCGTTCCATACGGCAAACGACACGGTTTGCACCCGGCCGGGAATCAACTTGGCTTCGTTCTCTAGCTCTTCACTCACTAAGGGTCTGCTCATGACGACATGCCACACTCCGTCCTTCCATGCAGCTTGCCCTTGAACCCGACCCTGCTTCTCTTTGGTCGTCAAGGTACTAAAGCCTCCGCCGATGAGATCCTCGACAGAAGAGACCCGGCGCGGAATAACTTCAAATGTCCGCACACCGTCGCGAGGTTTCTCGGAGGTCTTGGCGGCCCGGCGATCGATATCGCTCTGCCAATCGGCCTTCCAATGCCAGATATTGATGTAGTGATCAAGCTGGCCCATACAAAAAAACGAGGGAGCATCGCCGAGCGGCAATCCAATCGCGACGCCGTCGCGAAAGGTTCCAGGCGTCAAACGGTCGTTCTTCGTATTGTCCTGCCATTCAAGCAGAAATGCGATCTCGGTACCATTGTGGAGCGATCGCACGGTCAAGGCTCGCGCGCTCGGCTCCGGCCAAACTGGCCTGGTAATGATCTGCCCACTCAACGGAAGCGTCATCGGCGAGACCTTGGCCCAGGCGGCATCCCCTGGCGCCGTCGGCAGTTCCCCTTCGATAAGACGTGCACGAATGATCATCCCCTCGGAACTGACGAGAGGCACGCCAATTCCGACCAAGACGCCGGCCACAACAAGAATAGAGAAAAATAGAAGAAGCAACAGGCGGGAAGGAATCTTCGTCGTCTTACGCACTATGCAAGATCCTCGGGTGACCGGCGCGAGCAGATCGTGATGGGCTCAGGCTACCACACAGGCAGAGCGAGGCCAACCCGACTACTGGCGAATTGCTACCAGAGTTTCACACGGCGAATTTTGTTTTCGCCCCGTTCGCAGATGTAGAGATAGCCCTGGGAGTCCAGTGAGAGTCCTACTGGAGAGTTGACGACGGCTTCCACCCCGAGAAGTCCGTCTCCATGTTTCACCGTACCTGAAGATTCTTTCGCCACGAAGCGCGCGGCGCCGCAGCCGCCCATATTCTTGTCTTCGTAACCGCTGTCTCCATTGCCTGCCACCGTCGTGATCAGGCCGGTCGTCACGTGCACCTTGCGCACGCGATGATTCATCGTGTCGGAGACATAGAGATTGTCCTCCCGATCGACCACTACGGCTTCCGGCGCATGGAGCATGGCTCTGATTGCCGGCTTGTCGTCACCGTCGTAACCGTACCGACACACACCGGCCACTGTCGAGATAATCCCACTACGATGATCGATGCTCCGTACGCGATTACTGCCCTTGTCGACGAAAATGATATCGCCTTTCCCGTTTACCGTGAGCCCGACGACATCGTAGAGGCAGGCATCGAACGCGGGCTTTCCATCGTCGAGGTACATGGACATATCCAGTCCGTCTGAGCAAACCGGCATGAGCCATCCATGGTCGTCGCTGAAATCGATGCCGATGGCATCGCCGGAAAGTACCACCAGATTCCGCGCCACGAGCGGCTGCTCACGGGCTTCGTCCTCAGCAGTCCAAGTCCCGGCGATAGTCGTCACCATGCCGGTCTTGGGATCGTAGCGGCGGATTCGATGCGCCTGGGTGTCGGCGATGTACATCACGTCGTCGGGATCAAAGGCGATGGCAGCCGGCCAGGTGAGATTGGTCTCGAGGGCCGCACCATCTCCGTTGAAACCGTGCTGCCCTGTGCCAATGATCGTGGTGATGATGCCGGTCTCACGGTCCACTTTCCTGATTCGGTTACTGCCGGAGTCACAGATATAGAGATCGTTGTGGGAATCGAATGCGACGTCGAGCGGCAAATAGAGCCCTGCTTCCCCACAGAGGCCTTCGTCCCCGCTATAGCAGGTTTCCCCTATACCGGCGAAATTATGGAGCGTGCCTTCCCGAAGATTGACTCGCCGGATACGATCGGATCCGGACTCGGCAAAATAAAACCAGGTCTCGTCCTTGTCAAGCGCGGCGTGATGCGGCAGTGGAATTCCAGACTTGACCGCCCGTTTCCCGTCGCCGGTACTCCGGGCCTTGCCGTTGCCTGCGAAGGTTTCGATATAGCCGATCGCAAGCTGAAGCTCGGTTTCCATAATCCTGTAGCCCTATTCCGGCTGATTAGCCGCGTGAAGCTGAATGAACCGGCGCGGCCGGCTGTTCCACGGAAGCCGATAACTGCGCCGTGGGTTGCGGCACCGCCTGCTGGGGAGCGGCTGCGGTCTGCTGCTGGGCTGCTTGAGCTTCCGGTTCGATCGCGTCCGCTTCCTGTGAGGACTTCTTGAAGCCCTTGATGGCCTTGCCGATTCCTTCCCCCAGCTGCGGCAATTTTCCTGCGCCGAAGACGATCAACACGATGAAGAGGATCAGAATCATCTCTGTAAAACCAAGGCTCCCAAACATGGTGTGTCCCTCCGTATGAATGGGGCAATGAAACTCTCCGCAGCAGCCTACTCCGTCGAAGCAGTTACTTCGGCTACGAAGAGTGGAAGCTGCGGGGTATGCGGCGAAGGAAAATCAGGATGCGCTGCTCTCTTTCGCCCGCTTGGAAAATCGTTCCTTCAACCGCTTGCGCGCCTGCTCGGCCTGTTCGAACATCTTCGCCTTGTCGTAGACGCTGATCAAGTTGTAGTAGGCCAGCGGCTCCTCGGGGTTCTGCTCAACAGCCTCTTCCATGACCTTGATGGCGAGATCCGTCTTCTTGTGATTCATCGCCAGCTCCATCAGCTTAAAACTGCCCTCCAGATGCTTAGGGTCCAATTCGAGCGTGCGGATATAGCATTGGATGGCCATGTCGATAGTATTGTAGTCCGAGACTTGGGGATTATCGAGTTCGACATAGACCCCGGCAAGATTGTACCAGGTTATGGGATCGTCCGGTGTTATTTCCACGAGACGTTCGTAATACGACTTAGCTTCCATAAACTTCTTTTTGTCGGCATTGACCCGCCCGAGGTTGAAGAGCGCCAGAACGTCATGGGGAAATACATCAAGCGCATGTTTGAATTCGGTTTCCGCTTCGTCCGTCATGGCCTTCGTCGCGTAAATCGTACCCAAATTCGAGTAGTACATGGCGAGCGACCGATTCATTTCTGTGCGGAGCCCCTCCGCCATCTCAATCGACTTCTTCACCTCGACAAGCGCATCGTCCATCCGCCCTTTGCTGAAGTACAGCTCACCTAACCGGCAACGGGCCTGAAAATCGTCCGGCTCAACCGCCAGGAGTTTTTCAATCTCGGCGATTTCTTCGTCGGGGTTCAGCGGCTGATCGCCGGGGTCAACGATCGTCTGACTTTGTTCAGTAGCAGAAGCGGTTGGTTCATTCATACGATTCCCTAATAGTGAAAAGTCTATTAAATGTGTCCACCTGCCAATGAATCGGGCGTACTGACCATGGGAGTATTCGTTGCCGACGCTGGTTCCGGCGTATCCCGCTGCTGCCGATCCATGGTCAAGAGCATGGCGCCGAGCACCACCATAAGTGTCAGATTCGAGTACAGGAGCGCATACCCCGCAATAAACATCAGACCAAGACCATACCCGGCAAGCCGCCCCATGTTGAGTAACTTAATAACCGTATACGACCAGCACAACAAGCCTGTCAGGTAGAACGCAAACGGGAGGAAAAACGTGTAGCCCATGCCGAATTGAAAAATCCACCCGATGCCGTCTGCCGCCTTACGAATGTTACTGGCCATCGCAGGGTCATACCGATGGAGCAGGTAATCTAAAAACAGCATCGTTGTAAACACGGACACGGAGGTCGCCCAAAACCAGATGGCACGACGGCGTTGTCGTTGATTGCGCGTTCGAAACGAGACGCCATGCCCATAGGCCCACATCACCAGGATACTGGACAAGACCAAGAGCCCTTCCCCTCCACGATGGGCCTCGTAGACCAAGGGCGGAGCTGCCACGGTTCCGACAAAACTATAGATGGTGGACACAATCTGGTAATACAGCCAGCCCCCAACCCCCAGAAGATAGGTGATACCCATCGCGCGATGCGACCATTCGGTGTGGGTGGAGAGGTACTCCACTATCAGACAGATCAACGCGATCAACGCCACCAAGTTATAAATCGCGGATCCCAGGAAGGCAGGCGGGACCAACAAGAATCCCACCGTGAGGAGCAACAGGAGCGCAACACAGGGGATGACGATCCTGTTCGATCCCGTAAACCCACGACTGGCCATCCGATTGACGCCCGCCACGCTCAGGGCAAGAAACAGCAGAATTGCCACAACATTGAGCAGCCACTGCCCGATCTGCGTCAGTGCCGTGAAGGTCGGGATAATCCACTCATGCTCCTGGGCCAGCTTGCTGAGATGCATCCCCAGCCGCGACACAAGCCGATACAGGATCAACTCCGAGAAGGAGACGAGCAGGACGAGTTTGATCGTGTATTGAAACAGCAGGGATTGATCGCTGAGCTTCCCTGTAATCCGGTCGATGATGGGATTCGTCGTGGCAATCACGCTATACACCCTTGAGAGACAGGCTCATCACGACCCAGTCGGCTGGGGCACAAGTACTTCCTGGGCCTTGGCCCGTGCGATATACAGCAGTCCATCGGCCATTGAGTAGTTAAACGGTAACTCGCACACGACTTCGCTGACCTTTTCGTAGACGTGCTGATACAGACGCTCCGCTTCGTCCGGCGTCATGCCTTCAGTCACTTCATAGAAGAAGCCCAGGCTCAAATCCTCTGCCGATGGGCGCATGATCCGCCTGATTCCATAGCTGCCGGGGTCGCTCATGATCGGCGCTTCTTTTTCTAAATCGAAGAGGCAGGGCTGGCAAGAGAATCCGTACAATCCGTGGAGCCGCTCGTTCTCCACGATAAAATTCATCGTCTCCCGGGCTTCTTCTTCCTTCTCGGTCGGGAACCCGACAATGATGTAGCAATGCACCGCAATCCCCAGGTCGATGCAATCGTCGGCAATGCGGCGCACCCATTCCTGCTTGATCCCTTTCTTCATGAAGTCCATCACGCGCTGGTTGAAGGACTCCAATCCGAACACAATCTTCAAGCACCCAGCATCCCGCATCGACGCCAGGAGTTCACGGCTCAGATGTTTCTCGAAGCGCATCTCACAAGTCCATTTGATGTCCAGCTTCTTGTCGATGATCTGCTGGCACAATCGTTTTGCCGGTGAGAGGGCCACACACTCGTCCGTAAAGAAGAAGCGCTGCGCTCCGTACCGCTGCTTGAGCCATGCCAATTCCTCGACAGTCCGGCCCGGTTCTTTCTGTCTGAAGTTCTGGTGATCCAGCGTGAGGGCGCAGAACGCGCAATCCTTGTAGTAGCAGCCTCGTGAAAACTGCACGGGCAATACCGGCTCCGGCGACAAATAGAGCCCGAGCGGGAAGCCATCGTAGTTGGGCGCCGGCAACTGGTTGATGTTTTCAGAGTAAAACGGCTGATTGACCGTAATCTTCCCATTCTGCCGATAGATCAGGTTCGGAACCTTGCTGAAATCTTTTTTCCCATCCAATTGATGAACGAGTTCAAGCAACGCAGTCTCGCCTTCGAACACGATGATATCGTCGGCCAGATCGAAGAGACTCGGGCAGCGGCGCAGGTTGTCGACCAGTCTGGTGAAAATGCTGCCGCCGATGGTCAGATGGATGTCAGGAGCGGTTTCCTTGATCAAACGACAGAGTGTCAGACCGGGGATAATCTGCGAAGTCGCCGTAATCGACACGCCGATCAAGTCCGGTTGATCGCCGACAATCGACTGAACGAACTGCTCACGAAAGAGCCGGATGTAGGGGTTCTGGGCTTCATCCCTGATGATCTTCATCAGGTCTTTGGATGAATAGATGGAGCAATTACCGAATTGATTGTCGACAACTGTCAGTC
>ERZ1292633.4393-Hain-H41-02um-R1-4393-length-13079-cov-8_pt1 | contig 13079 bp, 13 predicted proteins | sample MGYA00564406_ERZ1292633 | MGnify/ENA primary metagenome ERZ1292633 (study PRJEB36523, sample SAMEA6512639) | groundwater metagenome | collected 2019-01-08 | study: AquaDiva: Metagenomics assemblies of 32 groundwater samples
TTATAACCGACCAATTAAGAGGCTTTCGGTGTCATAGTTAAATGATTTGACATGAGCCTATTTATGGCTATTGAAATATTAAATAACTATGAATTACAAAACATGTTATCGTTGTCATTGCGAGTGCCACCGAAGCAATCTATTTGTTATGAGATTGCCGCGGTCGCTCGTTGGCGATCTCGCAATGACGGAAGCTGTCAATTTAAAAAAATCAATCCTTAATCAACGGCACAAAACTAAAACCAAAATATTCTTTCTTGTCGTAGGTATCTTTTGATTTCTTTTCTACTGCAACAATGCTATTTTTGATTGGCGCGATAATTTTTCCGCCGATTTTCAATTGTTCCAGCCAAGCTTGCGGAATTTCTTCGGCAGAAGCGGCGGCAATTATTTTGTCATAAGGCTCAAATTCCTTGCAACCTAAAGATCCATCGCCCAAAACTAATCTGACGATTCCCTGTTTTTCAAACTCATACTTTGCCAAATTTTCTTTCGCAAATTTTTGGAGCTCTTCAATTCTTTCAACTGAAATGACTGAATACGAAATTGAGGTCAGTTCATTCTGAGTAATAATTTCTTTATGTGTTTTATCTTCGTTTCCGGAAAATTCCGCTTTTTGCTCTATCTCTCGTTTCAAATGAGTCAAAATATAAGCCATCAAAGCGGTCTTCCATCCGGAGCCGGTGCCAATTTCCAAAACACGTTCCCCCATTTTCAGATCTAAAAGTTCCAGCATAAAAGCCACAACCAAGGGCTGTGAGATAGTTTGCCCATTGCCGATAAGAAACGGTTCGTTTAAATAAGCCTTATCTTTAAATGCTTCCAAAACAAAGTCTCTCCTGTCTACATTTTTAAAAGCTTCAATGATTACTGGGTTTTTTAAATATCCGTCTTTCTTAAGAAGCGCTATGAGTTGTTCGTTGGTGTTCATCCTACTATTATAACAAAATAAAAAGAAAAAGGGGGTTGCTTTCGCAACCCCCTTTAATACCATGCATTTTTACTTCAATGCATTTTTGAAGACCTTCTCGCTTTCAATCTTGAAGGGCTTCTCCGCGTAATTCCGCATTGTTTCCTCATCCAGAAGAACGAACCTTACGGGTCCGCACTTGAGCCCGCCAACAGGCAGACCGCATGCCACAGAACAGACATCCTGATCAGAGCCGTCGATGTCGGCACCGAAAACTCCGGTACCAAGACTGCAGCCGGCTTCAATGTCGACTAAGTCGCGACTGACCCTGATCTCAACTACGTGCCTGTCGCCGTGCAGGTTAACGATGGCCAAGCCAACTTCGTTGCCCTTCACAGACCTTCTCTGGCTGCGTTTCTGAGCGGCGTTCGCATCTCCCTGTTTATGCTTCAGCATGATCGCGTAGCTCTTATTTCCACCAACACCCATTGAGCCGCGCGCCTCGCCCAGATAACCGTTCCGGGGAGCGCTGAGTTCTTTCTCAACGTCTTCTGAAGTCAGGCCTTCAACCGGATGCTTCATTAAATAATACGCCAGCTGTTTTTTCAAACCCTCGATGATCTGCAAGGCGTCCGATACAACCGGTACGTTTTTCTTTTTATAGGTATTTGTGCAATGGTTACCCATAATATAGAGTATCGTCGAAAGAGAGCCGTCAAAACAAATGCCGGTCTTCTTTTTCAACCGCAGAATCTCAACCAGATTCTTGGCGTAAGGCTTCATGGACCTTATATATTCTCTGGTCTGCAAGTCCGGAGAATGGACTCCCATACGGATATTTCCCTCAAGTACAACCCTGATCATCTTTTCCATCTTCTCGGTTGCGGTTAAGGTAACGTCCGATGTAATCCCATTCAGTTTCTCCAAGAGCTCGCTGGGAAGTTCGCGATTGGCGCCTTCGTAATCAGTCCCGTAATTCCAGTTCTGCTGATTAGTCGTATCCCCGTTATCCCATGTAGCGATCAACGGAGCTTGCGCGCCCATCAAGAACTCTTCCTCAACCTGCCAATTATATTTAAGCGGCAATTTGGAATTGCCGGGGCAGCGATGCATTACCACTTCACCCGCGCCGCAATGCTCGTCTCCCTTAAGCCTAAAATACATCAGCAAGTTTTCTTCTTTTGTGCCACGGATCATAGCTTCCAGACTCTTGGCATCTTTGAAGATGTCTTTATTGTTCAAGAGTCTGCTGCCATAGAAATCCACGAGAGGCTGAACCAGACCCGGATACCAGCTAAACATAACCATGCCGGACTCGAAACCGCTTTTTTGTCCGACACGCGTGATCATGTCTTTCAGAACATTACTGTCCCGAATGATGCTCCGGTATCTGAAGGCGTCAATGCACATCGGCAGCTGCGTGATCATGCTGATTTGTTTGTCAGCCGGATCAGAAGATGCCTGATAAGTATTAAGACGCGCTTCAAAGAACGGATTAGGTCCCATTCCAAGGATCAAGTCAGGAAGCTTATCGGGACTGCGTCCCTTGCCGAAACTTAAGGACTTTTCCTTAATGGTCTTGGCTAAGTTCCCCTGAATATTCAACCTGTCCTTATCTCCGGTAACCATAACCATTCTGGAGCTGACTCCGATTTCATAGAAAGTATTTCCGGTGCCGATAACTTTGGCATTCGGAATCGTTTCTTCAATCTTTCTCACAAAGAAACCCGTGATCATTTCCCTGGCTTGATTGGTTGATTCGTCCGAGATGTTCTTCATAAGAAGCCACACATCCCGCCACATCAGCCAATTGTCCAGTTCATCCTCAAGCTCTTTGGATTTGGATTTTTTCAGCTGTAATTTCAGCACTGCTATCTTTTTGTCCGCGTAGGCGCGGGACCTAAAGAAGCGTATCCTCACCCACTCGTTCGTGAAATAGGCAATCGCCTCATCTTCCAAACGGCCGAGTGTAACGTACACCGGACCGCTATAAATAGGCTTTCCCTTTTCATCAACAAAAGCCTTGCGGATGATTTTGAAGATTTGCCCCAGCCTCTGCGCGGGCGAAACGAATACGGGCTCGCCTTTTTCAAGACGTTTTTCCACGGACTCATAACGCTCATCTTTACGCACACTCTCGGGATAATCCCCCTCAACTTCTTGGGGATTCATTTTGGCTCCCGAAACGCGCGTAAGGTAAGGACGGAGCTTGCCCCACCCCTGCGTGATCAGATAAAGCAGATCGCTTATAACGATGGCACCGCATTTTGTCGCTTCGGCTACCCGAAGCGAATTTTTAACGATGTCTTGCTCATGTTCTTCTTCGGTCAAAGAACCGAAATAAGGACAATTAATCGCTATTAGCGAGGCCGCGCCTTTTATCACAAAAGGCTTTTCCGGACTGGTCTTTGTGGGTAATCCACATAGCCCCAATTTTACAGTGCCGAGCAGATTATTCATCTTTCTGCTGACAGCTTTGCTTACCTCTCCCTGAAGGGATTGGTCGGATTGACCCTTGATTTCTTTAACTTCTTCCTGGGCCAGCTTCTCTTTCTTTTTCTTTTCCATACGGTTACCTCCTCTAAATTTTTACAGTATTCAGTTTTCGAAGATCTACTTATAGTTTCATTATAATGCCCTATTAAAATATAATGCAATAGGCAAAAATAATTTGCGATGAAATTTTTATTGAATTTAAAAAATGTAAAGGTTATAATTAAAATTTACACCACAGGGGGCATCGGTTAATGGCAAACCAGCGGTCTCCAAAACCGCGACTGGGGGTTCAAGTCCCTCTGCCCCCGCAATATTTTTCTAACAGAAAAATTTTGCGAGGCTTCCGCCCTTGGCGAGGCTCACTTTCAGCGGCGCCCGACCCCGTCGTGGCGGGCCACCACAAATCAAAACTCATACTATAATTAAAAATCTCCGCATTGCGGAGATCTTTAAAATTACTTTTTAATTTCTTTATGCACCTGATGCTTTCTGCATCTATTGCAAAACTTTTTAAGCTCAATTTTTCTTTCAACTAATTTTTTATTTTTACGCGTATAATAATTGATCTCCTTACAGGTGACACATCTTAATTTTATTATACGTTCCCCAAATTTTCCTTGCGCCATATCAAAATTTATTTAATTGATTTTAATGATTATATAATAAAATAAATTTATTATCAATATATCCCTATCTTTACTGAGCCGATGGTGAGAATTGAACTCACGACCTACTCCTTACCATGGAGTTGCTCTACCTCTGAGCTACATCGGCACTGAGCCACCTCCCGGACTTGAACCGGGGACCTTCACTTTACAAAAGTGTTGCTCTACCGCTGAGCTAAGGTGGCGCGAATAGCAATTAGCCACTAGTAGCTAGCAACTAGATAAATGATCTCTAATTAGTCGCTAGTCGCTAACTTCTAACTCCTATTCTGTGTGGGCAGGGAGGGATTCGAACCCCCGAAGGCATAAAGCCAACGCGTCTACAGCGCGTCGCGTTTGACCGCTTCGCTACCTGCCCAACTTTACCCCCTCACCTATGTATAGGTGCGCGGGGTTACTATCCATTTATTTCCCTATTCTTGCTTAGTTTCTTCTCGACCAGAATTGGAATTTTCTCCACCGGAGTCCCGCTTAGCGAGGCTGTCGGTAGACAGGGATCCGCCTTCTGAAGAAAAGATGTTTGGACGCGAATCTTTTTCGCTTGGAACCATCGGTTTAAGATCACTAAGCTTTCTAGTTAAGGCGCTATCAGTTTTCATAACAACGATCTTAAACTTCCTTAACATCTTTTCTAATAAATTATCAATCATTAAATCAATTTTCTCAAGTGGCAACTTGGAAAAAAAATTTTCTAAAAAAGACTTCTTAGCTTGGCCCAAAACAACATTCTCGTCAATTCTGGGAACTGTTCTGGCTATTAAATAAATTATGGCGGCTAAGCTTGCCATAATTAAAAACTGGAGAATAAAACTATACATAATTTTATAGCTCGTACCTCATAAACCTTTCAACCACGGTATTTTCTCCAAGCTTAGCAATTACTTGCTTTATAACTTCATTTATAGTTTTTGAAGGATCTTTGACAAATGGTTGAACCAAAAAAGCCTCAACATTCTCCGGATTCATAGCGGCAATATGCATAGCCAAATCATGAGCTAAATTTTTAAAGTCCTCTGTCCTAGCTACGAAATCCGTTTCACAACGTAATTCCAAAAGCACGCCAACACGGCCATTATGAATATAAGACTCTAAAACTCCCGAACCGGTCTTTCTGTCGGATTTTTTTTCTGCTTTCAACAATCCCTTTTCAGCTATTATATTTTGCGCATCCTTAACATCTCCCTTAGCGTCCTGCAATGCTCTTTTACATTCCATTATACCGGCGCCAGTTATTTCTCTTAACTTTTTAACATCATCGGCATCAAACATATTTAGAGAATATTAATTCTTAGGAACACTTTTGACTTCGGGATTAGAAACGGTTTTAACTTCAGGAATGGCGCTTTTAGCTTCAGCAACGGCAACGGCCAACTTTTCCATTACCCATTTAATTCCCTCTTTGGTGCGGTCATTGCAAGGAATTGGAAATTCAACAATTTCCGGATTAAGATCGGTATTCATCATGGCAATCACGGGAATTCCCATCTTCTTGCCTTCTCTGACAGCAATCATATTGTGGGTGGCATCAACGATAAACATAGCCTGCGGCAAAATGGCCATATTTTCCGTACCGCTAAACTTAGTATTTAATTTGACTATTTCCCTATCAATATCCAATCTCTCTTTCTTGGTATATTTTTCTAATTTACCGGAAGCTTTGTCGTCTTTTAATTTTTTAAAATAAGCAACTCTCTTTGAAAGAGTTTTGAAATTGGTTAATGTACCGCCCAACCACCTTTCAACAACATAAGGAAAATTCATTTTTTCCGCGTATTCTTTAACAATCTCTTTAGCTACCGCAGTGGTGCCAACCATCATAATGAAACCGCCTTTGATTATTTTTGATTTAATGAACTCTAAAGCTTTTTCTAAAGAATCTAAGGTCATATCCATATCAATGATCTCCATGGCATTTCTCGTGGTATGAATATATGGTTTCATTCTTGGGTGAGTACTAGATTTTTTATGTCCCATAAAAAGACCCACCCTCATCATTTCTTCTAATACCGGCAATTTAGCGGTATCAATAGGGGCTTCTTTTTCAGACTCTAATTCTTTTAGATTTGTTTCGTTTGTTTTAATCATCATATAGATAGAAATTATATATTATTTGATGGCTAATCGTCAAATCCCGCGTCTCCATTCATCTATTTTTTTATGATTGCCGGACAAAAGAACTTCCGGAACTCTTGCAACTTTAAACTTTCCACTTTTAACTTTTAACTTAATAGCTTCTGGTTTTGTATAAACCTGATAACTGCCCTTTATTTCTTCTAGGGATTCGAATTTGCCCAAAACTCCGGGAATAAATCTGGAAACCGCATCCACCAAAACACCAGCAGCCAGTTCTCCGCCCGAAAGCACAAAATCGCCAATAGAAATTTCTTCGTCAGCTATATATTTTGCCACTCTTTCATCAACCCCCTCGTAACGCCCGCAAATTAAAATTAACTGGTCATATTTTGATAATCGTTTAGCTGTTTTGGAATCAAATTTTTTCCCTCTTAAACCGAACAAAATTGTCCTAACTTTTAACTTAGAACTTTTAACTTTTAACTTTTTGACCGCCCTATCAATAACATCCGCCTTAAAAACCATTCCCGGCCCTCCGCCATACGGAGTATCATCAACTTTATGATGCTTATCTAAAGTAAAATCGCGCAAATTATGCGCCTTGATGGAAATAAGTTTTTTGATTTGAGCGCGTTTTAAAATAGACTCGCCGAAATATGAACCTAAGATCTTTGGAAAAATTGTGATTATATCAAATTTCATTGTAAATAAAATATATCATTAAATAGCATAAATAAAAAATCCCCCGCCAGACGGCAGAGGATTTTTATTTAATTTTCGACATTCTCACATTCTGCAGAATGTGAGAATGTTTTAAAATAAGCTTATAATTTCAAATCCGTATCAGAGAAAGCTGGTCGTTCTGCCCTTTGAAAAGTAGAACCCTCCGGCTCCTCGATCTTGAGATTGACTCTGGCATTATTTCTAATACCGACAATTCTCAAAAGAGATCGGATCGCGCTTGCGGTTGAACCTTGTCTGCCTACAATGAGACCCATATCTGAAGCGGCTACTTTCAAAGTAAGCAAAACTCCCATTTCATCTACTTTTCTAGTAATTTCCACTTTGTCTGGATTCTCAACTATAGACTTAACAAGATATTCCAAAAAAGCTTGATCGTTTGTGTTGTTAGCCATTTCTGCAAATCTTTATTACTCTAGCGACCTTTTATTTAATTTATATTTAAAGTCTTTAAACTTTAGGAACGACGGCTTTTTCTTCTACTTTCTTTTTAGCCTTTTTATGAGCCGCTATTTTATTACCAGTAATTATTTTAGCGTTAACTAACAAATTATTAGTCGTTGCTGATAATTTAGCGCCAACTCCGAGCCAGTAAGAAATTCTTTCTTTATTAAAACCGTTCTCCCTTTTTTGAGGATCATACCAACCCAAACTTTCCAGCTGTTTGCCCAAAAGCTTGCTTCTTTTTTCACCAACAACCAACCTGTAATAAGGCTGATGTTTCTTTCCGTGGCGTTGTAATCGGATCATTAACATAATAGATTATATTCTATACAAAGTTATATAAAACGTCAAATAAAATTTACAGTTTTTATTCCACATATAAAATTGCCTACGAGAACCGGCGTCATCCGCTTCCTGCACGCCTCTGTCTGCGGAACTATAACTGAGTGAGCGGGCGGCAGATGTAGATTTTTACCTAAGTTCAGCCCCCGCCTTCTCCATTAAAACTTTTATGATTTTTTGCAACTCCTTATCAACTTCCGCATCGGTAAGAGTTTTATCCTTGGCTTGAAAAACTATCCTAAATGTCAGGCTTTTCTTGCCGCCGAATTTTTCGTCTTCGTAGAAATCCATCAGATCAACATCGTCCACGTGCTCCGGCTCAACGCTTTGAATTATTTCCAAAATATCTCCAACCCTGATATCACTGGAAACAAGCAAGGAAATATCTCGATCAATTGACGGAAATTTTGAGATTGGCTCGTATTCTTTTTCTTCAACTATGGTCTTAACTAATTTATTCAAATCCAATTCAAGAACCGCTCCGTCATTAGAACTCTTCAAAACTCCAATATAACCAAGCACTGAATGGTCGCCCATTTCTATCCTTACTGCGCCATTATCTTCTAAAAGATCATTCCTGAAATTTAGATCCGGCATAAACCAATCCACCAATCCCAAATTACCGAATAATCCATCCACGACTCCCTTAAGCTCTAAAAATCCGTCCTTTCCATAAATCGAAATACCCAGGACTGGTTTTTCTAAAATTCTGGAATTATTACCCTGCCCGGGAGCATCTCCAAATACCCTCCCAATTTCAAAAATTCTAACCTCATCATAAAATCTTAAATTATCATTCAAATTCTTTTCCAGATACGGAGCCAGGCTATTTACTAAATAAGCAAGCTCGGAACTTAACGGGTTAGCTAAACTTATCGGCTTTTGCATTCCAAAAACCCCAATCGGAGCCAAATCTGTTTTTGTTTTAGAAGTTAATGAATAATTATAAACCTCGCTATATCCGGCCGCGCATAGATATCTTCTAATTTTATCTTTAATAATAACCGGGTCATCTTCTGCTCCGACTCCTAAATAAACTTTTGGCGGGACGGCCGGCAATTTATTAAAATTTTTAAACCTGACAATTTCTTCGGCGATATCTTCAATTATCTCAATATCATTTCTGATGGCAGGGACAGTAATCAAATTTTTTGAAATTTTAAAATCAAGTTTTGACAATATGCTCGCCGCTTCAGTTCTTTTTATTTTTATGCCTATAATTCTTTCAATTTTAGGCAAATCTAATTTTATAATTCTTTTTGGCTGTTTTTTTGGATAAATATCTTCGGTCTTATATATCTTAGCTCCGCATATTTCCCTAAGAAGCATTAGCGCCCTTTTCATCCCCAATTCAACTAATTCCGGACTTAAATTATGTGAAAAAGCAATTGAAGCGTCGGTTCTAAGATTGAGTTTGCGCGAACTTTTATAAATACCCACTCCCTCAAAATTGGCTGATTCTACCAATAATCTAGTTGTTTTTAGAGAAACTTCGCTGTATTTACCGCCTTTAATTCCAGCGATGGCTAATGGTCGATCTTCATCGACAATAACCAATGTATCTTGAGGTAAGTTAAATCTATTATTATCTATTGTTTCAATTTCTTCTCCATTTTTAGCCCTTCTTACTATTATTCCACCTTTAACTTTATCCGCGTCAAAAGCATGGAGCGGCTGGCCAACTTCAAGCATAACGTAATTCATTATATCAACCACATTATTGATAGATCTTAATCCCGAAATTTCCAGAACATCTTTAAGCCATTCTGGAGATGGACCGACTTTTACATCGGTCACATAGGTAGCGCTATATCGCGGACATAAAATTTTTTCTTTAATATTAACCTTAAAAATTCCCTTGTCCTTAAAATCAAATTTTACATTTTTTAAAGTTGGGTCGATAAATTTAGTATTAAATATAGCCGAAGCTTCTCGAGCAATACCTAGATGAGAAGCGGCGCTGGAAAAACGCCTGGCGATTGAAGTATTTGGAACCTCTAAAATATCCCCTCCCAAGTCAACGGCCTCAAAAGAATAGGTATTCAAACCCTCAACCAGATCGGCTTTAGAATATTTTCCCGGCGCAAATTTTTTAATTAAAGAAAAACTAAATTTCATGCGAATGTTTAATTTATTAAACCGAGCACCCTGTTAAATAAGATTTGAGGCGACTTTTTATAAACATTTTACCATGGTAAGTTTTAAAATATTTTTCTCTATGCATAGCATCTTTTTTGTTTAAACAAGCTTCAGAATAAATTAATTTTAGCGGTCTCCTATTTTTTGTAGATATTACATGCCCCTTTCGATGTTCCTCAAATCTTAATCTCAAATTTTCAGTATAACCAGCATAAAATTTATTATCTTTTAGTGATTGTAATATATAAACGTAATAAAACATATTCTATAGAAAATTTAAGATTATTTAACAGGGTAATAGCTACGCTCTTAAAATTGGTTAATAAATTTAAGATCTCCGCTATAAAACATCCTGATATCCGGAATATTATATTTAAGCATAGCTATTCTCTCTACTCCGGCGCCAAAAGCAAAACCCTGATATTCTTTAGGATCATAGCCGGCAGCCCTAAATACATTTGGATGCACCATGCCGGCACCAGTAACTTCCAACCAACCAGATTCCTTACAAACATTACATCCTTTTCCTTCGCATTTAACGCATTGTATGTCTATTTCTAGTCCTGGTTCAACAAAGGGAAAATAAGACGGCCTCAATCTAACACTTAATTTTTTTCTAAAAACTCGGCTATAAAACTGCTCTACAATATATTTAAAATTAGACAAACCAATGTCCTTGCCCACCATCAAACATTCCACCTGATGGAAATTTATTTCATGCGAAGCATCTGTTGCTTCGTAACGGAAAACTCTGCCCGGAACTATTATCTGAAATGGTGGCTTGTGAGTCTCCATATACCTGATCTGCATCGGACTGGTATGGGTACGCAGCAGTAACTTTTGACCGCTGACTTTTGACCCCCGACTCTCTGTCAATTGTTTAGTGTCGCGTGTCAATTGTTTTTGGTTGTCCTGCAACCAAAATGTATCATGCATTTCTCTAGCTGGATGATTTTTAGGAATATTTAGAGCATCAAAATTGTAGTATTCGGTTTCAACTTCGGGTCCTCCGTCAATAACTGAAAAACTCATACTTTTAAAAATATCTATAATATCGTTCTCAACTATGGTCAATGGATGCAAGTGCCCTATCTTTATTTTTTTACCTGGACGAGTAATATCTAAAGAATTTCTACTTTTTTTAGACAAAAATTCGTTCTTCTTATCTTCAAATAAAGTATCTAATTCGTTTCTAAGCGATTGAGCCCTTGGCCCAATGATCTTTTTTTCTTCAAGCGAAAGATCTCCCAATGATCGCAAGATCTGATTAACCTCCCCTTTCCTGCCTAAATATTTTATTTTTAGATCCTCTAGAGACTTTAGATCAACGCAATTTTTTATTTCGTTTTCAGCCCTATTTTTAATTTCTTCGATCTTATTGTTCATATTGCTGTTTACTTAATTTAAAACTGAAATTGATACTTTGTAAATCTTTGTTCCGACAGAATCGGTTATATTAAAATTTATTAAATACTCCCCGGCATTGGTCCATTTATGATTCAAAACGACTGATTGATCTTTTTTGGCCAGCTCACCAGAACTAGAATTACCATCAAGCCAATCAACTTTATATTTTAAAGTGTCTTCTTCGCTATTTCTTATAGAAAAAGAAGCGTTAATACCTTTCTTCACAGAATAAATAATGGGGTTGTCTGTTACGGTATCCGCACTATTTATATTAACACTAGTAATACCGGCTTTCTCCCCTAATTTGTTAACACCATCCTCTACCCCTTGTTTAAAAACATCAAAAACATATTTTTTTGCTTTGTCTATTGAGGAAGATACTATTTCCCCTGTCTTAGTTCGCAGTTGATCCGTAATTCCCGAAAAGGTATTAACGGCCTTGTTTTTAATATTTCCAACCGTAGTACTAGCCATAGAAACTATATTGTTTTCACTAAGTCCTAAATTTGGCATTTTATAGCTGAAACTATTGCTTTTCCAAAATAAAAAATAACTAGCCGCGCCAACCAAAGCAATCCCTAAAACTATTCTAATAAACTTTCTCATAACAAAATTTATATCTTACTAAATCATTATAAGATATTTTGATACTTATTTGTAGCGAGTGCCTCAGGATGGAGTTGAACCATCTTCTGAGCGTTATGAATGCTCCGTTCTAACCGTTGAACTACAGAGGCAGCAAAAAAAATAAAAGAATGTTGCGGGGGTTGGATTTGAACCAACGACCTTCTGGTTATGAGCCAGACGAGCTACCACTGCTCTACCCCGCAGAAATATAATACAACAATTAATCAAAAAAATCAAAGTTTTTTTGACAATGATTTTAAAAAGGGGTAGATTTAAAAAAGAACTTAAAAAAAGGAGAAAAAATATGGATGAAAATACAGCAAAAAAAATAATTGAAGAAGCCCAAACTCTTCTAGGCACGCCGTATAAATACGGGGTCAAAGAAGAAGACATTCCTAGATTTATAGACTGCTCGTCTTTTACACAGCTCGTATTCGAAAAAGTTATGGGAAAAGATATCGGAAGAAGCACTATTATTCAAGCAACTCACGGGGAAACCATTCAGGAGAAAGACCTTCAGCCCGGAGACTTGGTTTTTTTCCGCGGATCTAAAGGACACTTTAATGACGGCCTATTCCCTCCCGAAAAATACGGCTACGACATCTGTATAGGACACGTAGCTATTTATACAGGAAACGGAATGGTAATACATGCCAGCGGAGAAAAAGGCAAAGTTATTGAAGAGTCGCTTGAAGATATCAAAAAAACAAGGGTGAGAATAGTCATTATTAAACGCATGTAAAAAATAAAACCCGCTCTCGATCAGTAAAATCGAGGCGGGTTTTTTATTTTATATAAGGGTTGAAAATATATCTTTTCTCGTCGGTTTTTTTTATGGCTTCTATTATCAACGCATCATTTTTTAACCAGTAAAAATTCCATGCAAGCCTGAACTCTTCGCCCCTGTCGTGATATTCAACAATGGCCTTAACAGAAAAAAATATCTTCCATTTAGCGCTTTCAGATATGCCGAACATCTCATAAAGCTCCCCTGTATGGCAAAAAGTATAAATGATAGACTTTATATCCAATTTTCCTAGATCAATAAGATTAAAGAACCAAGCCGCCAAGCGGACGATTGGTCTCATATTTTTTTCCAGCATGGCTCTTGCCCATGCCTTGTATTCGGACTCTTTATTTTTTCTTACGGGCATATCGCCGCCTCCTTTGTTTAAGTTCTGATTTAAGAGTAGGGCTTAAAAAAAACTAAGTCAATTGCGCGGTAGATGGGATTT
>ERZ1292633.4394-Hain-H41-02um-R1-4394-length-13078-cov-8_pt1 | contig 13078 bp, 10 predicted proteins | sample MGYA00564406_ERZ1292633 | MGnify/ENA primary metagenome ERZ1292633 (study PRJEB36523, sample SAMEA6512639) | groundwater metagenome | collected 2019-01-08 | study: AquaDiva: Metagenomics assemblies of 32 groundwater samples
CAAAACATCATGATGGAGAAACAAGAGGAAGGGGCCGGGGAGGGAAAGGAGGAGCGATGAGAAAGGCAGCGTATTTCACAAGTACCCGTGATCCACAGACCTTGACCGTCCGGCAAGTGATGGAGGACGCGGTCTTCACGGTCAGCCCGCAGGCGAAGGGATCCGTCATCGCCGACATCGTGGCTGAACGGAATGTCGGGAGCGTCCCTGTCGTGGAAGAAGATCGGACTCTTGTCGGCCTAGTCAGTGAATTCGATCTGTTGCGGGTGATGGATGAGGGCAAAGACCTCCGTCAACTGGCCGCGACGGACATCATGACGCGCGACGTCGTCACCGTCACCGAAGAGATGCCGGTCAAGGATGTGGTCCATCTGCTTCAAGAGCGGCACCTGCTCCGAGTGCCGGTCGTGAAAGGCAAGGCCCTCGCTGGCGTGGTGGCTCGACGGGATATCGTCTTCGGGTACGTGAGAGCCACGGCCAATTACTGGCCATAACACAGAGCTGATGGCGAATGGCAAATAGCACAGGTAGAAGACCCAGAGCCAATGACGTGTGGCACATGGCTGAGGGTTCGGGCCATCAGCTCTGAGCCATACGCTCTTGGGGGGGACTCCGCTCTCAGCGATTCGCGATGTGCTCCCGCCATGCGGCAAGGAGGTCGCCATGACATTCTTACGAAGGCTCCAGGAGTATCTCGATCGTCATCACGTGCACTATGAAGTGCTGGGTCACGAGGCGGCCTATACCGCGCCGGAGATTGCTCACACGCTGCACGTGTCGGGGAAGATCTTGGCGAAGGTGGTGATGATACAGGCGGATAAGCGGTTTGTGATGGCGGTGCTGCCCTCGAACTGGAAGATCGACTTCGCCAGGCTCAAGGAAGCGCTGAGGTGTCGTCATGTGCGACTGGCCACCGAAGAGGAGTTCAAAGGGCTGTTTCCTGACTGTGACATCGGGACGATGCCGCCCTTCGGAAATCTCTATGATGTGCCGGTCTATGTCGATGAGTTGCTCGCGGAGGATGAAGAGATCGTCTTTGAAGCCGGCACGCATTTCGGGGCCGTCAAGCTTCGCTATCAGGACTTCGCCGACTTGGTACACCCCCTCGTGGCGGAGTTCCATCAGGCACCGATGAAACTGGGTGGGTAGCCAGGCTCATGATGCTCGAGGTCGAGGGCTCCACGATTCGGTCGGCGAGGTGTCACACCGGCAGCAGAAGGTACGGTTCGTCGAATGAGGTGACGCAGTGGTGAACGGCTCCACTCCGCAGGAATTCTCTCCGGGACTGGCCGGTGTGCCGGCCGCCAAGTCCTCGGTCAGCTTCGTGGATGGGCAGACCGGTCTGCTCGAATACCGGGGCATCCGGATCGAAGAACTGGCCCAACATAGTTCCTTTCTGGAGACCACCTATCTGCTGCTTTATGACGAGCTTCCGGCCCAGACCGAACTCGACCGGTTCACGGACGATGTGACCCAGCATCGGCGCATCAAGTATCAAATCAGGGATCTGATCAAATGCCTTCCCGAGCACGGCCACCCGATGGATGCCTTGCAAGCCGCAGTTGCAGCCCTCGGGATGTTCTATCCAGCCAGACACGTGGGAGATCGCCAGGTGCAATACTGGTCGACCATCCGACTGATCGCGAAGGTCCCCACGATCGTGGCCGCCTACTACCGGCTCCGGCGGGGTGACGAACCGATTCCGCCCCGCGACGACCTGGACCATGCCGACAACTTTCTGTACATGCTGACGGGGACCGTGCCGAACCCGTTGATCGCGAAGGCGCTGGACACCTGCCTCATCCTCCATGCCGAGCACACGATGAATGCCTCCACCTTCAGCGGCCTGGTGACCGCCTCCACCCTGGCCGATCCCTACACGGTCGTCTCCTCGGCGATCGGGACCTTGAAAGGACCGCTCCATGGCGGAGCGACCCAGGAGACCGTCGCGATGTTGGAAGAGATCGGATCGGTGGCGCATGTCCGGCCCTACATTAAGAAGCGGCTCGCCGCGAAGCAGAAGCTCATGGGGTTCGGTCATCGCATCTACAAGGTCAAAGATCCGAGAGCCATCCTGCTTCAACAGTTGGTCCACCAGCTCTTTGCGCAACACGGGCATTCGCCACTCTACACCCTGGCTGAAACGGTTGAGCGTGTGGGAGAAGAACTGCTGGGCGGCAAAGGAATCCATGCCAACGTGGACTTCTACTCAGGCGTGCTCTACAAAACGATGGGCCTCGATGAAGACTTCTTCCCGACCATTTTCGCGATGGCGCGGGTGAGCGGCTGGTTAGCTCACTGGCTGGAACAGCTCAAGGACAATAAGCTCTTCCGACCGGATCAGATCTATGACGGACAGCACGGCCGAGCCTACGTGCCCATCGATCGCCGGCTGGGAGGAGTCTAACGAGGGTGCCGTCACCATAACGATCGCACCGAAAACGGTCCCGCCAACCGGCATGTTCGACGGAAACTCGGGTGGTGACGCGAGGGGATTCAGAGAACGAACGATGAGGACGGGTCTCCACAATCAAGCGAGGTGCACCATGAGAATCCATCACCCCTTCCTTGGCGCGGCGGTCAGCATCATGGCGCTGCTCTGGACGGCCGTGGCACCAAGCCCGAACGAGGCTCGATCCCAGATCCCGATCCAAGGAAACCACGAGCAGCGGATTGAGATCGTCATTGAGGATCGGACCTTCTTTCTGGCCAAGGGTGGCCCCCTCCAGGTAGGCAGACCCATCGAGATCGTCTTGGAGAATCGTGACCAGGTCCGTCACGGCTTTACGTCCTTGATGCTGATCGGGCTCCTCGTCTCCGGGGAAGACGATCAGATTGCGACGTATGGGAAAGGCGTGGAAGGATTCTACGTGAATCCCGGGAAGACCCTGGTGATCCGGTTCAGGACCGAACGGCCCGGGAGCTTTCCGTTCCACTGCGACCTCCATGAGCGCATGAAGGGGGAACTCTATGTACTGGAGGTCCCCACGGTCTAGAAAGGAGGTCATGCGCTATGTGACCCAAGACCGCAACCATAGTGCGTGAGCTATCCAAGGCTACCGCACCCTACCAGAGAAGAATGCCGCTTAGAGCCTATCAGGAAAATCAGATACGATCCCATCCACCCCCAAGGACATCACGGTCTCAATGTCTTGCCGATCGTTCACGGTGTAGGCGAAGGCCACAAGACCCCGCTGGTGACAGATTTCAATCATGGACTGGGTGACTGTGATGTAGCTGAATCCAATATGAGTCGCCTTGGCATTCTGTGCTGCCATGACCGGGTCATGCGGAAGCCGGCCGAAGAGCGCCATGGTCATGGCCTGAGAATCAACCTCCCTGATGGCACGCACCTCGTCGTGCAGGAACGACGCATAGATCACCTGGCCGGTGAAACCAGAAAGTTGAACAGTCTTGCAGACCTGTTCAGCGAGGCCTTTTGCTTTAAGCTCCAGGATCAATCCGACACGTCCGTGAGCGGTCTGGAGCACTTCCTCGACTGTCGGAACGCGCTGCCCCACACCAGCATCCAGTTCTCGTAGCGCACGTAAGGACATCCCGGAGACCGAGCCGGCTCCATTCGTGGTGCGATCGACCCGTTTATCATGGATGATGACGAGATGCCCATCACTCGTCCGCTGCACATCAACCTCGACGAGGTCCGCGCCGAACGAGATCGCTTTCTCAATCGACGCGAGCGTATTTTCAGGCGCATGTCCGGCGGCGCCACGATGGCCGATTCTCAACACCTTCCCCATAAAGTCTCCTGGAACCAAAGCCGAAGAAGCACACCAAGCTCGGGCTAATAGATTGATGGTGCAAACCGAAGATTGTGGGCATCCAGATTTGCAAGATATTCCTTTATCCGTTTTCGCTCGTGGCGCTTCACAAATTCGATCACTTTGCTGTCGATCTCCAGCAAACCGAGTCCGGGGGGGATATCGTCAGGGCGGATGACAAACAGGTTCACGCCCCGCTCCTTGGCTTTCACCTGTGCTTCCTTGATGCGGTGGTGAATGTACCGCTCGTTCAAGCGCAAGAGGTCGTTCAATTCCAGAAGGTCTCGCAGGGGGTATGGCTCGATACGAACACTCTTCCTGGGAACATTGAGAAAGATGAACATCGTATCGCACCCCAAACCAAAGGCTTCTTCGACGGGAAGAGGATTGGCGAGATCGGCATCAAGATACCGATAGCCGTCCATTTCAACCATCTCAAACAAAGGGTACAGTGCCATGGATGCTCGAATGCGTTTAAAGAAGAGGTCCTGTTTAGCTTTCTGGCTTCGCGTGTCCTCGCTCCCGTCCCTCGCAAGATCTGGATCTTTATTGGAAAAGACCACGGTCGCTCCGTCTTCGTACCGTTCCGTGATGATGTGCCAGACGATGGGGCTTGTAAGCACCTTCTGCAAATCGATCTCCTCGCCGAGTCTGGCCAAGAGCGGGAACGGATCAAAGAATGCCTTCATCCTCCTAAGTTCAAAATACTTATCCAATTCATTGAACATTTCTTGCACTTCAGGCGCCTGCACGAGTCGTCTGAAAGACTTGTGTGGGGACGCAAACGCATCCATGAGGCGAAAGACAAAGCTCACCGTACGTCCCGCTGCGCGAAACGGCATGCGCACACAGAAGGATATGACTAGCGGCAGAAACTTGATCGCTCTCCTGAGATCATGGAGAATCGACCCACTTGGCCCCCAGCCTTGACTTACTTGGGGAACAACCCCTAGGAGGCGGGCCATTTTCTCCCGGAGGAACGGGTGGACCTCATAGATTGCTTCCGGAGAGGTGATATAGTCTTCCCAGATACGGATGGTTTTCGCGGCTCCGACGACACCTGGATTCTCGACAAAGCCGAGGGCGTTGCAGGTTCCAGCGGAGGAACTCACGATGTGGGTGGGACAGAAGCCGGCATTGACCAATTCTGCGGCCGCAACCGCTTGGATGATGGCCTTACACCCTCCCCCGCAAAAGACAAACAGGATATTCCCGTACTTATTCGATTGATGCTCGGACATGCGAATTCTCCTGCTTTGTGCTCCCGATAGGCTCGTTTCCTGTAAACAGGAACCAGCTGTACTGCCAAAGTTGCAGTTTCATTTTGGCACACAGATCACCGTTCGCTCCACCTGTTCCTGGACTCGATGGATCTGATCAGATGAACACGTATGATGTCTGCATCGTGGGCGCAGGGGTTGTAGGGTGCGCCATCGCCAGGGAGCTGGGGCGGCGGCACTGGGACAGCCCGCTCCGCATCGTCGTACTCGAACAACACGAGAAGGTCGGAGAGGAAACCAGCCGGCGCAATAGCGGAGTGCTTCATAGCGGAATCCACGAAGATCCCTGTTCGCTGAAAGGACAGCTGGCTCGAGAGGGAAGTGCCCTGGCGGTCTCATATGCATTACAGCGTGGCATCCCGCTGCTCAGAACGGGGATGGTCATCGCCATTTCGTGGGAAGATGTCCGTCGAGGCCTTTGGCGTGAGGTGTCCATGCTGCGGCGGCTGTTGGTCAACGCCTGGAAGACGAATATCCGGGTGTCGTTCGTGACGTCCTCGGGGTTGCGTGCGTGGGAGCCGAATCTCCGCTCCTGCGGCGGGATCATCATTCCAAGCGTCTCAGTCATAGATCCTCTGGCCTTCGTCCAGGCTCTTCGGACCGACTCGGAAGCGACCGGTGCCGAATTTGCGTTCAACAACCGGGTTATCGGCATCGATGAAGACGCCACCGCTTACATCGTGACCACCGATCGTCAGAGTATCCGCGCCGCGTGCCTGATTAACGCCGCAGGCCTTCACGCCGACGATATCGCTGCCTTCGCCTTACACAACAAAAAGTATACCATCCGCCCGCTGCGGGGTGAGTATTACGAGCTGATCACTCCGGAGAAGAAAGGCCTCATCAGACGCCTGGTCTATCCTGCCTTGCCTCCTCACGCGACCGGTAAGGGAATCCATTTCAGCCCCCGACCGAATGGTCAATTATTCGTGGGACCGAATGAGGTGCCAGTCCAAGACAAGACGGACTACACGTCGCACAAGACACCTCCCGGCCTGTTCGTCGAGGCCTTGCAGAAATTCCTCCCGGCCCTGGACGAGCGCGATCTTCGCTGGGCCTATTCCGGGATCCGCCCCCGCGTTGTCGCTGCAGACGGACACAAAAGCGACTTCATCGTCTCGGTAGACAGAGAAGACCCACCGCTCATCAATCTGGTAGGCATCGAATCGCCCGGACTCTCCGCCGCCTTGGCGCTCGCCAGGCATGTTGGCGACCTCTCATGCCTCCAGAGACGTTTTCGTCCGATTGGTTCTCTCCCTCCATCCCACGGCGCCTAAGAACGTTGAAGGTGGAGCCGCATCGCTTCCTCAACGCGCAACACCCGGTGCAGCGTCTTGCCAAGGATCGATCGGGGCAGTTCGGTGCGGAACTCAACCTTCCTGGGCACTTTGTAAGACGCCAGGTAGCGCCGGCAGTGCGCGAGGAGATCGTCCGCGGAGACAGAGTCGACCGTGATGACGACAAACGCCTTGATCGATTCACTCCCGTCCCTAAGCTGCACCCCAATGACGGCCGCCTCACTCACATGTTGATGAAGCACGAGTACCTGCTCGATCTCGGCAGGGTAGACATTAAACCCGGAGGTAGACAAGATCATATCCTTCTTCCGATCCACGATGTAGAAGAAGCCGTCTTGATCCACGCGCGCAATGTCGCCGGTCGCGAGCCACCCATCGAGCTTCAGCACGTTCGCCGTTTCCACAGGGTTGTTCCAATACCCTTGCATCACTTGCGGTCCCCGCACCCAGAGTTCACCGATCTCCCCCACCGGGACCTCCTGGCCCGTCTCATCGACGACTTTCGCCTCGGTGTTCGCAATAGGCAATCCGATGGATCGTTTGACTGAAAGGCCCCGGGGAATGTTGCAGTGGGTGACCGGAGACGCTTCAGAAAGACCGTATCCCTCAATAATCATGTGGCCGGTCCGCTCTTTGAATTTCTTGAGGAGTTCATAGGGGAGCGCGGCCCCGCCGCAGATGAAAAACCTCGCCTCAGTAAAGTCTTTCGCGTCACAGTGATCGAGAAGCTTCCGTGCAAGTGCGGGCACGAGTGTAATCACGGTGGGTTTTTTCTTGCGAAGGACCGTCAGCAGGACGGGCATGTTTCGTGGATCGGGAACCAGCACCATGCATCCTCCGACGGCCAGACAGATATTTTGCGTAACCGTCATCCCAAACACGTGAAAGAGCGGGAGCGCCGCGAGAAAGCTTTCTATTCGCTCGGCGGGAGAAAACCAGCTGACGAGTTGCTGGACGTTGGCCGTCAAATTGCGGTGCCGTAGCTCTGCCCCCTTCGACACCCCGGTGGTGCCCCCGGTGTATTGGAGGAGGGCGATATCGTCCGGGGTCATGGTCGGAAGTTCCTCCGGCGCGAACGGAGTCAGCTGGTGCAGCACATCGTGGAAGAACACCGTTGTGTCGCTGCGAGGAATCTCGATCGGCGGTTGGCGGGTTCGCCGTTGATAGATATACTTCGCGATCGTCGTCATGTAATCGGTGATGCGTGTGACGATGATCAGCTCAAGGTCGAGATGTTGGATTTTCTGATACATCAGGTCGAGCACCACGATCGCTCGCGCCCCTGCGTCTTGAAGCTGGTGAGACAGTTCATGCTCCGTGTAGGTTGGGTTGCAGGACACGACGATTCCTCCGGCCCTCATGATGCCGAAGTAGGCGATGACTGCCTGTGGAGAATTCGGGAGACAGAGGGCCACGCGATCGCCTTTGCGAATTCCCAACGCCGCGAGCCCACAGGCGAATCGCTCAACGAGCGCGTGGCATTCCTGGTACGACAGGGTCTTGCCAAAGAAGTAGAGGGCCGGCCGGCGTGAAAACCGTTGCGCGCTCCGGGAGAACATCTCCACGAGCGTCTCGGGACAAAGCGCGAGCTCGTGGGGAGCTCCCTCAGGATAATGTAAGAACCACGGCTGTTCAGGCATAAGGCGCTCCATTTGGTGCAAGCTGGCTCAAGAGGTTCCCGGCACTACCACCCTCCGTTCGAGAAACCAGGACAGGGATCGAAGCGTTGGCCATACGTGACGGCCAGCGACTCCAATTCCTGGGTTATCTGTCCCGGCGTCATGGTTTGCCGAGCCCAGGTGAGAAGGCCCCCACGGAACGCGGGGAACCCGATCCCATACGTCAGGGCGAAATCCACCTGCCAGGGATGCTCCACGATCTTGTCGTGGAGACAGCGCACGGCTTCGTCGACCATCGGAAGAAACAGGCGTTGGTGAAGGATGGCGTCGGAGATGGGACCAGCGTCTGAGGGATATGCGCGACGATAGTCCGCAATCGCGTTGAGCGCCTGCGCATTTTCTTTTCCTGATTTCCAAAATGTCAGCGGTGGCTTCTTCTCGGGAAGGAAGTTCCGCAGCAGCGCATCACGCGATTCGACGCGAGGTCCCAGCACGGCGAGCGAGGTCAGCACGTGCATGGCGACCGGAAGTCCGATCAGATCGAGGAGCTCCAGAGGACCCATAGGATGCCCGCTATCCACTGCCATTCCAAAGTTCTTGGCGACGGCATCGATTCGTCGAATGGAGATGCCCTCCCCCACCATGATCACGGCCTCTGCCAGATAGCGTGACAGAATCCTGTTCACGAGGAATCCCGGTCCGTCGTTCACCACGAGCGGAAACTTGCCCAGCCGCTTGGCAAGACTACAAGTCTGCGCGAGGGCGATGTCGGAGGTGAAGGGTGCGCGCACCACTTCGACCAACTGCATTCTGGCGACAGGGTTGAAGAAGTGGAGCCCCACGCACCGTTCAGGATGGACGGCCTTCACGGCAATGTCAGCCAAGGTGTACGACGACGTATTCGTGGCAAATATCGCATCGGGCCGTGCCGCCGATTCGAACTCCGCGAGCACCGCTCGTTTCACGTCCAGTTTCTCCGACACTGCCTCGATGACCAGGGACGCGGCGCTCACATCCCTGATGTGGATGGCAGGAGCAATCCGCATCATGCGATAGCGCAGGTCGGACGGAAGGATGATCCGTTTGCGCACCTGGGCAGTTTGGGTTTTGTGGATCCGTCCGATCGCTGTCGCGAGAATGTCCGAAGACACATCTCGCAAGACCACCGCATACCCTTTTTCGGCGAGCTGCCCGGCGATCTGTGCGCCCATCAATCCGGCCCCCAGCACACCAACGCGCGTAGCCGCCATCGGAACAGTGGCAACGCTCCGTTTCACCTCCTCGCCGGCCAGGAACAACCCAACGAGGTGTGCGGAAATCGGGCTGGCCATCAGATCCAGAAGGAGGGGCTTTTCGACGTTGAGCGATCCCTCCAGAATACTCACACGCATCCCTCTCTCCACGGCATCGATGGCGCGGAGCGGAGCGGGATAGAAATGCCGGACACGCTTGATGACTTGATGTCGGGCATAGCGACACACGAGCGAACGAACCACGGGAACGCTCAAGAATCTCTGGCTTGCCCGGAGGGGCCGCCGTCTGGCAGAAGCTGTACAGAGCACGTAGGCTTGCACAATGGCGGCTTGAACGAGGGTTTCTTTCTGAATGCTCTCCAGAGTCCTGACCGTGGAAGGGATAGAGGTCACCATCCCGTCCGCAAGGCCCATCCGCAAAGCCTGCCGGGGAAAGATCGTCTTCCCGGTCGTGATCATGTCCAATGCTGCCGGTACGCCGATCAGCCGTGGGAGACGTTGAGTGCCGCCGAACCCAGGAAGAATGCCCAGCTTGACTTCCGGCAGAGCGAAACAGGTCCTCGGATGGGTGCTGGCGATGCGCGCGTGGCAGGCCAGCGCCAGCTCGAGTCCACCACCCAGACAGGCCCCTTCCACCGCAGCCACAAACGGTTTCGGCGATCGCCCCATCGCGTCAAAGAGCCTGTGCGCGGTGATCACGAGTTGCTCCATCTCCTGAAAGGAGCGTCGCCGTTGCGCGGCGTGCATCTGCTCCAGATCGGCCCCCGCACAGAAATTTCCTTCCTTCACGCTCACCAGTACTACGCTTTTGATGGCGGCGGATTGCTCGGCATACTGCACGATCTCCTGCCACTCCGACATGCTCTCCACATTGAGCACATTGACCGACTTGCCCAAGTAATCAAAGCCTGCTAGTAAGATTCCATCGTCAAGGACTGCGGTCTTGAAGTGTATGAACTCGCCGGGAGAGATGGTGGGGCCACTTAACATGACTATTTCCTCTCCAAGATCATCGCCACGCCCTGTCCACCGCCGACACAGGCACTGATCAAGGCCCGCTCGGCATTCCGCCGCTTGAGTTCGAACAGGGAGGTCATGGCCAAGCGCAGACCGGAGACGCCGACTGGATGACCGAGCGCGATAGCGCCACCGTGAGGATTGAGATTGTCCAGCGGGATTTCGCCGAGACGTTCCGTCCATCCGTAACGACCAAACTTGCGTTCCATGAGAGATGACGAGTCGAGGATACGGCTGATCCCCAACACGACGGATGCAAAGGCCTCGTTAATCTCAAATACTGAGAAGTCCTTGAGGGTCAGGCGAGCCTTGGACAGAACTTTGGCGATGGCCCCGACAGGTGCTAGGCCCATACAAGCCGGCTCATAGCCAAAATCGGCGTAGTGTTTCACGTAGCCGAGGATCGGCAAGCCGAGGGATATGGCCTTGTCCTCCTCCATGAGCAGCACCGCTGCGGCTGCATCCGTGATCTGAGAGGAGTTGGCCGGCGTCACCGAGCCGTGGCGCTTGTCGAACAAAGGTTTCACGTCACGAAACGTTTCCTGACCGGCATCCTCACGAATTCCGTTGTCGCGATCGACGTAGGTACTCCGCTCGGGAACGTACATGGGCACGACCTCGTCCGCAAAGATCTTATCCTTCCACGCTTGCGCCGCGAGCCTGTGCGATCGAATGGAAAATGCGTCCTGATCCTGTCGAGTGATGCTCAGTGAAGGATCTTTCGCAATATTCTCTGCCGTCTGTCCCATGATGAGGTCGCACATCGGATCCGTGAGACCCATCACCAACCCGACCCGCGGTGGATAGCGCTTGAGGTTCAGGAGCTTGGGAATGAGAGCCAGTGCACCAACGGTACGTTCCCGAAGACTTCTGGCTTTGCCATACTGTAGTAAAAGATCGGCGACAGTCTGGTTGTATACGATCGGGATTCGGCTCATGGCCTCCATGCCGATGACGAGCACCGTGTCGGCATCGCCACTCCTGATGCGCAAGCTCGCATAGTAGAGTGCCGTGACTCCGGAGCCGCAATTTTTCCCGGCCACCGTATCTGCGGGAATCGTCGCGGGGAGGCCACCGGTGACGGCTGCGACCCGCGTCGGATTCACCGCGTGCATGGGCGTTGCGACATTACTTCCTAGCACGCAATCGATCGTTTCCAGCGGAAGATTCCAACGGTGACACCTCGTGATCATTTCGCGGACGACCCAGGCGCCCAGCACTTCTGCATCCGTCTCACGAAAGTCTGTTCCCTCCTTGCACAGGGGGGTACGGAATCCATCGACGACGACGACTTTACGCATGGTGTACTCCCCGTCCGAATTCTGTCACTCGCCTGTCTCTGCAGAAACGTCTGTCTTGCGGCACATCCTACCACGATCCAGCCTACGCGACGGCTCCCCTAGAAGCATGGGTAACTCCCATATCAGAGGGGCTGCGTGCCCGTCTCATTTGAGGACACAGAGGGCCTGATTGGTGGTAAGGTGACACGGATGACCGAGCGCCAGCATCGTAAAGTGCCTATCAAGGAAATGCCGCGCATGAAAAAGCCCGATGTGTTTCAAGGGTCTGAGGTGGTGGCCGAGACCGCTCGTGACAAGGCTTCCTACTCCGGGTTTCTTGCGGGGTTGTTTGAAACCGACATCCGGTGGGATCTCTTTACCTCAATTGGCATTCCACAGACGAGTCCGTCCGCCTTGGATTTCCTGGAACAATTCAAGGCCGCCCTTATACCCCTGGATCCTGAACGAGTTGACAGTGAGGGGGAGCTGCCTGAGCCGGTCTTGAAAACACTGGCTGGGATCGGAGCCTTTGGCATCAAGATTCCCAGGCGCTTCGGCGGGCTGGAGTTGACCCAATCTGAATATCAGAAAGTCGCCACCCTGTGTGGAAGCATTGACGCATCGCTCACAGTCTTGTTGTCGGCCGCTCAATCGATCGGCGTTCCTGAACCGCTGCGACTCTTTGGAACGGAAGAGCAGAAGGCCAAGTATCTCCCTCGGCTTGCACAGGGAGACATTTCAGGGTTTGCACTCACGGAACGAAACGTGGGTTGCGACATTTCCAAAATAGAAACGTACGCTGTCCGCGTCACGGAGAACGGGAAGACCGTCGCGTATCGCCTCACGGGAGAAAAATTTTTCATTACGAACTCTGCCAAGCAGGACGGCGAGTTCCTCTCTTCCCTGCTCATTGTCATCGCACGAATCGTTGATCGGCCGGAGGAACTCCAAGACCCCCAGGCACAGAAGCGATATGGGGCCTTCATCGTTGAAACCCAATGGCCTGGGTGCTCCGTCACCCGCCTACGGTTTGAAGGGGTGAGAGGGATTTACAACGGCATACCGACGTTCAACAACGTCTACGTCCCGATTGAAAACCGCCTGGGCAACGAAGAGGACGGCCTGAGGATCGCACTTGCCACGCTCACCGTCGGCCGCTTGACCCTTCCCGCAGCCTGTTCGGGGGGCCTCAAACAGTGCCTGTCCGTGATGCGCTGGTGGGGGCGCACGCGTGTCCAGTGGAACAAACCGATCGGCGAGCACAGTCTAATCGGAGAAAAGCTCTGCCGCGCCGCGGCCTATACGTTGGCGCTCGACGCTGTGATGGCCTTCTGCGGAGCCTGGGCGAACAAGAAGGGCGATCTCCGGCTGGAGTCGGCCGCAGCCAAAATCATCGGGAGCGAGTGGTACTGGGAAGTGATCAACGACCTGTTCCAGGTGCGCGGGGGACGGGGATTCATGACTGTTGAGTCGCAGCGTAAGAGCGGCGAACTCGGCATTCCGGTCATGCGCATGCTGCGCGACGCGCGCATCAATCTGGTGTGGGAGGGGA
>ERZ1292633.4396-Hain-H41-02um-R1-4396-length-13071-cov-6_pt1 | contig 13071 bp, 11 predicted proteins | sample MGYA00564406_ERZ1292633 | MGnify/ENA primary metagenome ERZ1292633 (study PRJEB36523, sample SAMEA6512639) | groundwater metagenome | collected 2019-01-08 | study: AquaDiva: Metagenomics assemblies of 32 groundwater samples
TTATTCGGGGTGAAATAAAATTTAAAAATATTTTAGTTGACGATCAGGTTTTGATTAAATCTGATGGATTTCCGACATATCATTTGGCGGTCGTTGTAGATGATCATCTGATGCAGATTACGCATGTCATTCGTGGTGACGAGTGGATCAGTAGTACGCCGAAACATATTCAGCTGTATAAATGTTTTGGTTGGAAAGCTCCCGAGTTTGCACACCTGCCATTGTTGCTCAATGCTGATAAATCAAAACTCAGCAAAAGACAGGGGGACGTTGCAGTTTCCGAATACCAGAAGAACGGTTATTTACCGGAAGCTTTGATAAATTTCGTCGCCTTTCTCGGCTGGAATCCGGGTGATGAGCGCGAAATTTTTTCACTTCAGGAATTGATTAAGGAATTTAATATTTCGAAAGTTAATAAGACCGGGGCGATATTTAATGTTGATAAATTAAACTGGTTCAACAAAGAATATATAAAGAAATTGTCGGTGAGTGAGCTGGCTGAGAAAAGCCTATCGTGGTTTGGCGACGGGGTGGATCTGAAAAAATTGGAGAGAATGATTTCTCTTGAGCGGGAACGCGTGACGACTTTGGCAGAGTTGCCGGGGGCATTGGCATTTGCTTTCAAACTTCCGGATTATACCGCCGATCAATTGGTCTGGAGGAAGGGTTCGGTCGAGGAAGTTAGGAAAATATTGCCTGAGCTTCATAAATTTCTGTCTGCCGTCGACGAAAAAAAATGGAATAAAGCCGAGCTTGAGAAATTAGTAGGGGAGTGGGTGGTGAAAAACGGCTTTTCCAACGGTAGTGTACTCTGGCCGCTCCGGGTCGCGCTCTCGGGTCAGGCGAACTCTCCCGGACCATTTGAGATTGCCGAAGCGCTTGGCCGGCTAGAATCCATGAACAGGATTGAGACAGCAATCCGTAAGTTGTAAGTACGGTTTTTGAAATGGTTAATATTATGCTATACTTAATATATGAAAGTAAAGCATTTTTTTTATTTGGTAATCTTCGCCTCAATAGGCTGGTTTGTTAATCCGGTTTTTTTTATTTCAACCGCGAAAGCCGCTGATTCGGCTGATGAGATCAAGGTCCTAAATCAGGAGATTGCCAAACGAAAGGATAAAATTAAGGAGCTTGAAAATACCATTAGTAAATATCGAAAAAATATTGTAGAGAAAGAAACACAGGGGCAACTGCTGAAAAATGAGCTTGGTATAATTGGTAATCGTATTTCGCAGATCGGCGTCGATATTGAGCTAACGCAGGAAAAAATTAAAGAAAATCAGCTTGAGATCGACGCGCTTAATATTTCAATTCGGGATAAGCAGAAGGTGATCGACAGGCAGAAAAAGCTTATCGCGAAGATTATTCAGAGCGTGTATTCTGGAGATCAGAAAAATTATCTTGAAATAATGCTGACGAATAATAATTTCTCGGATTTTTATAATGATCTGAAATCATTGGAGAATATAAACTCTGATCTGGGGCGCTCCGTGCGGACGCTGAGGCTGGCGTCAGAGGACCTGGCTCTGCGTCAGAAGCAGGTGCATAGCAAGCAGGTGGTATTTCAAAATTTGAAAAATGAGCTTGAAGGAAAAAAAGAATCGCTGACCGGTCAGGAGACGATGAAGGCGAGTCTGCTTTCGCAAACCAAATCTTCGGAGGCCAGGTATAAGACGCTACTGTCAAGCTTGAAGAATCAATACCAGGTAATTGAAACTGAGCAGCGCACCTTCGAACAGCAATTGCAGAAGAAATTGGAGCAACAGGACAAGATTGCCGCGTCAGGTTCGGTCATGATGAATTGGCCGGTTCTTAGTCGTGTTATTACGACCGTATTTCATGATTCGGACTATCCGTTTCGTAGAGTCTTTGAGCATAGTGGGCTTGATATCAGAGCCAGCTATGGTACGCCCATCAAAGCCTCCGCGCCCGGCTATGTCGCGCGCGCCAGGAGGTGTAGCGCCTCCTCATGCTATAGTTATATATTATTAGTGCACACTGGAAATTTTTCGAGTGTTTATGGACATCTGAGCAGCGTTAGTGTTTCTGAAGACCAATTTGTGAACAGGGGAGATATCATCGGCTATTCCGGCGGGACGCCTGGTACGGTTGGCGCCGGACCGTTTGTGACCGGTCCGCATCTGCACTTCGAGGTGAGGCAAAACGGCATACCGATCGATCCGATGCCTTATATGGTGCGATAGCTGGTAGTTATTAGTTCATTGTGTTAGCAAAGATATTCATATATAATAGATACAGTCTAAATATAAAGGTCGATATAATAATTTAATCAATAACTAAATATTATGCTCAAAAAAATCTTTGTAACCGGTTTAATTTTTTCCTCATTAGCAAGTTTTGCTCCGGTCTTGGCGCAAACTTCCACTGAGGACAGATTCGTGGAGAAAGAAAAGAGGCTTGAGGAACGTTTTCAGGAAGCCAAAAATAAATTACAGGAGAAAATCAATTCCTTCAAAAATAAGAAGGCCACCAGCGCGGCGGTTACTCAGTGTGTCGCGGCCGCGGTGAATGTAAGGGAGACGGCGATTGGTTCGGCGTTTACAACCTATGCCGGCGCGCAATCAGCTGCCCTGTCTGCTCGAGCCCTGGCCCTGAATGCGGCTTGGTCGGTCCCGTCATCTACGCCATCTTCTACTGTAAAGAGTCTGCGCTTGGCGGTTCAGACAGCCTGGAAGGCCTACAACAACACTCATCGTTCCGTGGTCAGAACGCACAATACAGCCACCAAGAACGCTTGGAGCTCGTTTAAAGTTGCGTCAAAGGCCTGCATGATCGAGAGCTCGGCCGGAAGAGACCTACCTCGTGAATCAGCCGGCGAGGGGCAGGATATGACTAGGTAACCACGAGATCAATAACTTAACAACCCTGCATCCCGCGTGGTGCAGGGTTTTGTTTTTGATTAAACTTTTACTCGCCACTGTGAAATTTCTTATGAACGTTTTTTAACTGAGGATTGGTGACATGGGTGTAGATCTGAGTAGTCATTATATTCTTGTGTCCGAGCAGCTCCTGGACCGATCGCAAGTCTGCTCCATGTGTAAGCAGATCAGTAGCGAAGCTGTGGCGAAGAGTATGTGGCGTGGCCTCCACTGGCAATCCGGCCATGGCAGTATATTTACGCACCATTCTTTCTATGGAGCGAGAGGTCAGGCGGTGTTCACTGTCATTTTTATCTTTCTTATAGTTTATAAAGAGGGGAGGGAGCATATCTTTACGCGTCGCCAAATATCCGGATAGCCACTTCAGGGCGCGTGAGGAAAAAAATATTACGCGTATCGATCCGCCCTTGCCGGAGATATTCAACTCCAATTCAGTTATTTTTTGCTTAAGCAGTTCATTTAAATTGAACATTCGTATATTAAGCGACGTTAATTCTGAGACCCGCATTCCGGTCGAGAAGAGGACCTCCAGAATAGCGCGATCCCTTTTGCCTTCCGAAGTACTTAGGTCCGGCATCGATAGCATCTTCTCAACCTGATCGAACCGAAGAAATTTTATCGCTTTATCCTTGTCAGTTAGCTTTGGTAATTTTATTTTTTCCGCCGGAAGCGAGGCTATGTCGCGGACGGCAAAGAAATTCAGCAGATTGCGAAGGGCGATCAAGTAGTAGTTCTGGGTGGTTTTCTTATTAAAGTTACCCGCCGAGTCCTGCTTGCGCGAGAGGTAGAGGCGGTAGTTCCAAATATGCTCACTGGTGAGCTCGTGGGGCCTCAGGTCGGGCTGGCCGGTATGATTCAGCCACCCCTCAAAGACTTTGAGGAAGTTATGATAATTCCGCGACGAGACGGGCGACAAGCCCTTTTCCACCTCGCAGTAGTCAAGGAAGTCAGGAATGTGCTTGATGAGGGATTTAGTTGGTTTATCCATATTAGTAGGTTTCCAGGCCTTTACATAGGTTACTTAATCTATGTTATACGACATGTTATATATTTGCAAGAGGATCATTTGTAGAGCGATCGCAACCCCCTACTTCCAATAAATCCTGTCTCCAAAACGTAGGTCGACATATTCCACAGGCTTATTGTATTTTAGGAAAATTTGTAATTTGGAAATTTGATTTTCGATATTGGCGTCAGGCTGAAATTTAACGCTGTATGGTTTGTCTGTTAGTACCGTTATCCCCGTCTCAGCCTCGTTGATGGTGAAGTAATTTGCATGGATGGCTTTAATGCTTCGGAGGGCGTTATAAAATGCCATAAGCCCATCCATAATTTTGGGATCTATGAGGAGCTCTCTTTCTTCCGCTGCGCCGGGGCTCTGATCATAAATTATCGGATAGTCGCCAAATTCGCCTACAATCCCCCGGTAGTCCGGCAGGTGGACGACCGTGCTAGCCGGAGTTGTCGAAGGCGAAGTGGACAGTATAGTCGTAGAAGCTATGGAGCTTGTAAATGAAAATTCATTTGCGCCTACCCCGCGGAGGTATTTGATTTTATTTCCCTCGCCGTCCAGTAGATAGTATCCAGATCCGTTGTCATAAATTCCGGCGGAGGTTTTCTCCTCGACTTGAACGTTTAGCATGTTCGGAAAGGATTTGGTAACGAGCACTGAGTTTATTGAAAATTTCTCATCTATTAATTGCGCCATCGAATCTTCTCTAAAAATAAAATAGTTGTTAACCGGCCAAATTATACTGCGCGGCCTCAGTCGACCCTGCACAAGGTTGTCAATTTCAGAGGCTTTGATAACCTTCAGGCCAGAGTATGATACTCGATTGATTTGAAAATACGGTAAATATAAAAGCAGGCCCACCCAGGAGATTATGATAATAGGGAGAAACGAAGCTGTGATCCTTCTTAGCCGGCCCGCGACTTTTTTGATCTTAAACGGATTATTTAGCCGTAGGGCGGCGGCTTCTTCATGATGCCTATATCTTCGACGTGAAACTTTTGTCTTACGCAAAAATTGCCAGCGATTTCTTGTTGGCATTTGTTCGCGATGATTATGTCCGGTGCTATAATTCCGCATCGTAATTTATTAACGCTACCAGACTCTATTATATCACAATTCCGCCCAGAAGTGGATCTAGTTGAACATTGTCACCCCACTGTGGTTGTTAAAGTTTATCGAAGTTAGTGTATTTTTGAAGAACCTTTGGAATTACTACCGTTCCGTCCGACTGCTGATTATTTTCGATAATTGCGAGGAGTGGACGATCGCTTGAAACTGTGCCGTTTAGAGTGTGGGCAAACAGTCGCTTGCCGTCCTTCTGTTTGAATTTGATATTGCTGCGTCTTGCTTGGTAGTCGGTAGTGTTGCTGGTGGAGGTAAGCTCTCGATATCTCCCCTGCCCCGGGAACCATCCTTCACAGTCGAATTTTTTCGCAGCCGGGAATCCCAGGTCGCCGGAGCAGACATTCACAACCTGGTAGTGAAGACCGAGCGAAGAAATAAACTCTTCCTCAATTTTTAGAAGTTCATCGTGCAAAGTCGGCGACTGATCCGGAGTTGAGAAAACAACCATTTCAACTTTATAAAATTGGTGGACGCGGAATAATCCTTTGGTATCCTTTCCATAACTTCCCGATTCTCGCCTGAAGCAAGGCGTGATGGCAACATATTTCTTCGGCAAAAACGATTCATCAAGAACTTCGTCGGAATGCATAAAAATCATTGGTACCTCGGAGGTGCCAATCAGGAACAGGTTGTCATCGCCGGGGTTCACAGAATAGACTTCGTTCTTATCGGCCGGGAAAAATCCGGTGCCGTACATCGCCGATTCTTTCACTAAAATCGGCGGAAGGACAAGCTCAAATCCCTTATTTGTCATGAAGTCCACCGCGTATTGCATGATGGCTCGCTCGAGGACCGCCATTTTTCCCTTCAGATAATAAAATCTGGAGCCGGAGGTCTTCGCCCCTCTTTCCATGTCTATCCCCTCTTTTGCATGTTCAACGTCAAAATGTTCCTTCACCGGAAATTCAAATACAGGCATATCGCCGTTAGTTCTCACAACTTTATTTTCGCCGTCGTCCTTGCCGATGGGCGTCGTGGGGTCATTAATGTTGGGGATTTTTATCAGCAATTCGTAGCGTTTATTTTTTGCTTCTTCGGTTTTCACCTCGAGTGTTCTGATTTCCTCACCGATTTTTCGGTTATTTTTGATTTGTTCCGGCGTTGGTTTTGTTTTTGAGCCGGCGTTTAATCCCGCGCGAAGCAGATCGCGTTCTCCAGAATATTTGATAAACAAGCTGTCATTTTTCAAAAGTTCATCAACATCAACCTTGACATTCCTGGTCAAATTATTTTTTTTAACCAGTTCGCTATTTTCTCTGATAAATTTAATATCTAGCATAAATTTGGTGAAATTATTCTTAATTGCCAGACGTAGTGTCTAGTAGCGAGCTGTGATAAATATCCGGCTTAAACGATTTAATTCGTACGATTGTAACATCGGGAAATACTTTTTTAAGATTTTCAATAAAAAACTTTTGATCATAGCCGAGCGCGATAATATCCGGTTCTTCTTCATGTATGACGGCGTATTTATCCTCCCCTTCCCTGCCAAGGATAACCTTATCGGCAAGCATCAATTTCTCAATGTTTTTTACTCTGGTTTTTTCATTATTTTTTGGTTGGTGCCTTTTGACTTCATGCACAGTCTTGTCTCGCGCGACCAAGACCACTAAATTATCTCCAAGCCTTCCAGCTTCCCTCAGTAAAAATTCGTGGCCGGGATGCAATATATCAAATGTTCCAAACACCATTACCTTCTTCATATGATTCTATTTCTCAGGCCTGAGAGTTGGAAATAAAATTACCTCTTTCAGATTGTCCGCGTTAACCAATAATTTTACCAGTCGATCGATCCCCATGCCGAGCCCGGCAGTGGGCGGCATGCCATGCATAAGCGCCTCCACATAATCTTCATCATACGGCATAGACTCATCATCTCCGGCCTTACCCAGGAGCGCCTGCTCCTTGAATCTAGACTCCTGATCAAGCGGATCGTTTAATTCTGAGAACGCGTTGCAGAGCTCATTGCCGCCGACGCACAATAGCTGAAAACGCTCGACATACGCTGGCGAATCTGGCTTGCGCTTGGCTAGGGGTGATAGCTCTACCGGATGGTCGATAACAAAAATCGGATTAACGATAAAGGGGCGCGCAAATTTCTTGTAAATATCATCAATCAATTTACCGCGGCCGGTATTTTTATCAATGCCCTCAATCTTCAACTCTTGCGCTTTTTCATAGATTGATTTTTGGTCCGGGAAATCTTCGATATCAATTTTGGCATACTTTTTGATTAATTCCCGCATTGTTACACGCGGATACGGCGGGGTAAAATCAACTTCGCCTTCTGATGTTTTGAATTTTAAACTAAGTCCTGATTTGGAGATTAATTTCGGCAGTAGATCCTCAACCAGGTCCATCAGCATGCTGTAGTCGGCGTAGGCCCAATAAAATTCGATCTGAGTAAATTCCGGATTATGATTTTGATCTACACCCTCATTGCGGAAGCATTTGGCAATCTCGTAAACTTTCTCGAATCCGCCAACAATCAGACGCTTCAGATATAATTCCGGCGCGATACGGAGGTAAAGCCTCAGATCAAGGGCGTTATGATGAGTTACAAATGGCTTCGCCAAGGCGCCGCCATAGAGGGTCTGAAGAACCGGCGTCTCAACTTCGAAAAATCCATGCTCGTCGAAATAATTCCGTATTTCACGGACTAGCACGCTGCGCATTTTCGCAATCCGCATTGATTCGTCGTTTGAGAGCAGATCAAGATAGCGTTTGCGGTATCGTTGTTCCTGGTCGGTGAGGCCGTGCCACTTCTCCGGCAGTGGCAGAAGCGCCTTGGAAATGAGCTTGGATTTTGCCACGAGTATGCTTATCTCGCCTTTGTGGGTGGTAAAGATTTTTCCAAATATTTCAAAAAAATCTCCGAGATCATAATTTTTATTAAAAAAATCAAATTCCGCTGCGCCGACCTCAGTCTTTGAAAGCACAATCTGAAGCTCAGCCGAGGCGTCCCGAAGATGGCAGAAGGTTAGTTTGCCGAGCGCGCGCCTGGTGATGAGACGGCCGACTACTTTTACCTCCGCACCCTCCGGAGACTGCTTGGCCTCAAGGAGCGAGTGAGTATGGCTCGAGCGCGCCGGATAGGCCTCGGCGCCTGATTTCCGGATTGATTCTAGATGTTCAAGTCTGGCCTCCGCTTCTGTTTGATGAGACATACGCAATCATTTGATCTCTTTGATCAGATAGATCATCTTGCCGGACGGCACGACAATTTCAACTTTTTCTCCTATTTTATGGCCGAGGAACGCCTCACCGAGCGGTGATTCGTTTGAGATAAAGCCTTTGGTCGGGTTGATCTCCTGTGGGCCAACCAATGTATACTTTTTTTCTTTCCCATTTAATTCAACCGTGATCGTATCACCGATCGATATCATGCCGGTACTTTGCTTGACGATAATTTTGGCGCTGTTGATAATCTTCTCAACTTCGACCAATCTTCCCTGCGCCCAGGCCATATCCTCCCTGGCCTGGTGGTATTCCGCGTTTTCGGACAGGTCGCCCTGCTGCTTAGCTTCATCAATTCGCTTGGCAATTTCAGGAATGGTGGTATTTTTTAAAGTTAAAAATTCTTTTTTTAGCTCTGCCAAGCTGTCTGCCGAAAGGTAGTGAATGTTTTCATCCATAGATATTAAAATAAACTATTATTAGCTTAGTATAGCACAGTTTAATTCGGAGTCAAATATTTATGTCCCCACCAATTAAGGAATTTTTCAGCGATTGGCAAGGAGACAATTGAGCCTTCGCCGCCGTCTTCTACCAGCACAGTTACGACAATTTTCGGGTCCCGGTACGGGGCATACGCCGTAAACCACGCGTGTGTCGGGTGGGATTTGCTCCACTGCGCGGTGCCTGTCTTGCCCGCCGCCTGAAATGGCAGGGCCTGGAGCCCCTTGCAGCTCCCGATGCTTACGCAATCCCGCATTCCCTTCTGAACGATTGCGAAGTTATCAGCCGCGATGTTGTCTATTTGTTTCAGCGGAAAATTAAGCCGGGTTTCTTTTTGTGTCATTGGATCGATAATTTTTTGAACCAGGTGAGGTGTGACTATCTTACCGCCATTGGCTACGGCCGCCGTCCAAACTCCCACCTGAAGAGGCGTGACCAGGAGGTCGCCTTGTCCGATCGAAACATTGTAGGTGTCTCCGACGTACCAGGCTTCGTTTTTGACCCTTGATTTCCACTCCTTGGTCGGAATAAATCCGGCGTTCTCGCCCGGAAGATCGATAGCGGTCTTCTGATTTAGGCCGAACATTGCAAAATATTTATCTAGACGATCGATGCCGAGGCCGACAAAATTCTGATATCCGCCGCCAACATAATAAAAAAAAGTATTTACGGACCAAGCAATCGCATTGGTTACATTTGTGATGCCATGCCCGCCGGCTTTCCAATCCTTATAATAAGTTCCGCCGACTTCGATGCCACCGGTGCTGTTGACCGTCGCGCGCGAGGTAATTATTTTCTCCTCCAGGGCCGCTGCCGCCACAATTAACTTTACGGTAGACCCGGGAGGATAAAGTCCGCCGATTACCCGGTTGAAGAGGGGTTTGTCGTTATTATCGAGGTAGGCTGAATAATTTTTTTGGCTGATGCCGTTTGCAAATTCATTGTTATCGAACGATGGCCAGCTTACCATGGCAATAATTTCGCCATTCTGAGGATCCATCGCGAATGCGGAGATACGGTGCTGTCCGGTGCTTCTGGCGGTATCGGTGACCAACTGCTCCATAATTTTCTGAGCGTCCAGATCCAGCGACATAATTAAATTTTTTCCCGGCGTCGGCGCTTCCGTCGCCAACACATTCTGCTCCTTGCCGACCGCATTAACTTCGATCTTTTTTCGGCCGTATTTGCCGCGCAGTTCAGACTCATAACTTTTTTCAAGGCCGGCCTTGCCGATGAGATCGGATAGTAGATAGCCGGCCCCCCGGTTGCTTTCTAGTTCTGTGTCGTTTAATTTTCCGACGTAGCCGATCAAATGAGAAAGACTGGGGATGATAAATGGTTCCGACGACGAGGAAGCTCTAAAATAATAGCCGCGTTTTGTTCCGCTCTCAACTACTACGCCCGGTAGCACATCGTTCATTATATACAGCCTTAGGGCCGAATCATAATCGAGATTATCTTTTATGGTGATTGACTGGTAGCTGAACGGTCCGTATTTTTTTAATAAGGCCTCCACATCGACCGGATTTATTTTTGCCAGATTTTCAAGTTGAGATAGGATATCCGCGCGTCGACCGGCTTCCCTCGGGAAATCCTGCGGTACGATTGCCAATGAAAAATTCGGAATATTTTTCAGAAGGTCGCGGTTAAATTTATCATAAATAATTCCCCGGTTGGCCGGAATCGGTAACAAACGGATTCTATTGCCGTCCGCCAGTGATCGGTAATAATCGCCCTTGATTATCTCCAGTTGAAAAATTCTGGAAAAAATTAAAATGATACCGAGGCCCATTGCAAACAAAAAAAATGTGACTCTGCCGGCGCTTACGCTTGTACCGATATAATTTCTGGTGTGCGAGATTGCCAGCTTCTCCCTCCCCTCCCCCTCAGTGTCAAATGACTCTTCGACCCAGGTAGTCTTGTATTTCCCATGAAGGCCGCTATCTCCCGCGAGCCCTTTCTCAATTTTGAAGGGATTTTTTTGCATAGTTAGAAAATCGATTGGTAGATGATCTTTTTTCTCCAAAAAATCTTTGCAATCAGGTAGGCAAAAAGAATAGCAAAGGCATTAACAGCGAACTCCAGCAACAAAAAAGTAAAATTTGGCAGCAGAACGACCTCGGCCCTCTTGTAAAAAAAAGATATAATCAACAAAAGCATATATAAAAAAAATTTATAAAAAAACATCCCCAGCAGCGCGAGTATAAAGATACTATACCAGGAAAAAATTGAAAAAATTTCAAAGATTTTTCTGGTAATTAAAATTGAGGATAGCAGGGCGAGCGCTGTGAGGCCATATGGTTGCGATGAAAAGAGGTCGGTAATCAGCGATATTGCCGGGATAAACCAAATGTAGTTTAGGTTATTTCGGTAAATTATTAGCCATAGCAGTGATAGTAATACGACGTTTATTCGGTTAAACGGATATGGCAAAAGGTAATCGGCCGCTACTTGAGTTAGGAAAATTATCAATATCGCGCCGCCCAGCCGGACAACGGGATTTATAGACTTTAGCATATCAATGCGTGAGAAGTACACTTACAAATGTAAGTCTGCCGAAGTCGGTTGCCGGGGAAATGATCGCCTGTTGAAATGGTTTATAGGGTTCGTTCTCTACCTCAGCGATACTGCCGATGAGCAATCCTCTCGGTGTGCTGGTCTCGAGGCCCGAGGTGATCACTTGGTCGTTCACTAGAACGATTTCGTCTCGGGGAATCAGATTCATTTTTAGGCTTATCCCAAACCCACCCTCGACAACGCCGATACTTTTGTTGTGATTTAAAAGAGTAGCTCCAATGCGGCTGGAATTATCGTTCAATAGTCTGACGATTGAAATTGTATTTTCAATTTTAATTATTTTGCCAATCAATATGCCTTCCGCGACCAGGACCGGATCATTGAGCGATATGCCGTCATTTCGGCCGCGATCGATGATGATTGTTTGTTCGGTACCTAGAATTTCTCTGCCGACAATATTGGCGAGTAAATGCTTAGTTCCTTTGCCTTGGAAGTAGTTGAGCTGGGTTCGCAATTCTGAATTTTCATCTGTCAGCCTGGATATTTGGGAAGTTAGCAGCGCGTATTTTTCTGAGTTTATACTGCACTCGTTGTACGCTCTGATGAAGTCGGCGCGATTTTTGAAAAATTGGTAGTTGCTTCCCGTCTGAATACTAATACCATGAATGTCGCTCAAAATCGGGACGGTAAAATTACGTATCATGTCCTCGTATCTTCGCGTCCATCCCAGATAGTGCATTAAAATAAACAATACAAAAAACAGCCCTGCGGCCAAGTACCTATTCTTTTTCATTGGTGAGTTCATAGTTTAACTGACTTCGTTCATCATGATGCCCTTGGCGGTTTTATTGTAAGTGGATAAACGCTAACCTCGCGAAGCAGATCGTCATCATCAAGCAGCATGCCAAGCCCGCGCACCACTGAGGTAAGCGGATCGTCGGCAATACGGACCGGAATTTCGATCGCCCGGTGAATCAGCTGATCAAAGCCGCGCAGCAGCGCGCCGCCACCCGAAAGTAGGATGCCGCGCTCATGGATGTCGGCTACTAGTTCCGGCGGCGTAATTTCTATGATGTCCTTGATACTGTCTACAATTACGCGTAGCGACTTTATCATGGCCTCGCGTACCTGTGAATCATTGATCATTACTTCTCTCGGAAGTCCGGTCAGAAGGTCGCGCCCTCGCATCGGGAAAAGCAGCGGCTCAGACAGATCGATCGCCGAGCCAACCTTTATTTTTATTTCTTCCGCCTGTCTCTCTCCAAGTAATAAGTTGAAGACGTCGCGGGCATATTGGACAATATTGCGATTGAGTTCGTCACCGGCAATTTTTATCGACTTTCTGGTCGTGATGCCGCTGAGAGAAATGACAGCGATCTCGCAGGTGCCGCCACCCATCTCCACGATTAGGTTGCCAATTGGCTCCCGAACCGGCATTCGCGAGCCGATTGCCGAGGCCATAGATTCCTCTACGATCCAGACTTCGCGTGAGCCGCTGTTCATCACCGCGTCGCCGATCGCGCGCCTCTCTACCTCCGTGATATCAACTGGCGCCCCGATTACGATCTTCGGTCGTGACAAAAAATTCAGCGAGCTGTCTTCATAAACCTTATCCACGAAATATCGGAGCATTTTTTCCGTTACTTCAAAATCCGAAATAATTCCGTGAGTAAGCGGCTTGGTGGTAACGATATGCGGCGGAGTTTTCCCGAGCATGTTTTTGGCTTCATGGCCCACCGCCAGGATCTGCTCGGTCTTGGTGTTCACCGCGACCACGCTTGGCTCGTTTATCACCACCCCCCTGCCCTTCACATAGACCAGAGTATTGGCGGTGCC
>ERZ1292633.4397-Hain-H41-02um-R1-4397-length-13069-cov-5_pt1 | contig 13069 bp, 10 predicted proteins | sample MGYA00564406_ERZ1292633 | MGnify/ENA primary metagenome ERZ1292633 (study PRJEB36523, sample SAMEA6512639) | groundwater metagenome | collected 2019-01-08 | study: AquaDiva: Metagenomics assemblies of 32 groundwater samples
CCCCGTACCCCCAACCACCAACCACCAACCACCTGCTGCCTACTGCCCTCCTCCGACTGCCCGCACTACGCGGTCTTCCAGTAGCAGCGCCGCCACCACCCGGCTGAATGGCTCCGCATGGCCGCCGACCAGGCCACTTCCCCGTGACCACAGCCGGGCGAGCACGTGCCCGTCCGCATAGACTGCCTCGTACACCGGGCGTCCACGCTCCGCCGCCTGCGCCACGACGAGCGCACGCATCTGCGAGGCGCCGCGCCACGCGTCCCCGAAGAGGAACCCGGAACGCCGCGCCAACTCGGCCCGGTACCAGGCGGTGGTCAGCAGGGGCTCGGCCACCACCAGTACGTCGGGGCGCAGGCCTTCGGCGCCCTGCACATACCACAGCGGGTACAACTCATTGTCCCCGGTCGCGACGAACACCGCATTGGGCGGCAGGTCGCGCAGCACCCGCGCGGCGAACTCCCGCGGCAACGCCGCGTCCGCGCCCCGCCGGGTGGTCGCTCGCCAGTTGAGGAGCACCGGGGCCAGCACGCCAGCTACCAGGAGCGCGCGTCCCAGGCGCACCCGCGACGCATCGAAGCGCGACGCGAGTGCGCGCACGCCAAGCCCATACCACAGGCCGCACGCCGCGAACCCGAATGAGAAGAAGTAGTCGCGCTCCCGCGCCTCGCGCACCGCGCCGTCGAGCAGGTGGCCGAGCGAGAACGACCACCCCGTCCTGAAGTTCAGGACGAACGCCGCCCCCAGCGTGCCGACCGCCAACAGCGTTCCTGCCGCCACGGCCGTTCGCCGGTCACGCCGCCAGTGCCACCGTGCACCCGCGCCCAGCACCGCGAGAAAGAGCACCGACAGCAGCGCGCGAGGCCACGTCGGCACGGTGCCTGGCGAAGCGCCCAGCGCGAACTGCCAGTCGAGGTACTGCACAACCATGCCGAGTTGCGCCCACCACGCCGACTGGCGCGGCCAGACCCCGCCACCCCCGTACTGCGCGCGCGCCACCACGTCACCGAATGCACCGAGCGACGCGGGGTTCCCCTGGTTCAACCACGGATCGTGTCGTGCGCGCAGCCAGAGCATGGCCAGCGCCGTCAGGGCGAGCAGCGCCAGCGCCGCGGCGGCGAGTGCTTCGCGCCACCATGCAGTGCGCGCACGGGTGGCGCCCGCGTGCGGCAACGCAGGGCGCGCCACGGGCCACGCCAACACGAGCGCTGCCGGCGTCACCACGAGCACCCCGGGATGCAGCGTATACCCGAGCGCCAGCGTGTACACCGCGAGCAGTCGCCAGCGCGCGTCGCGCGAGCGGCCTGCGGCATCGGCAGCCACGAGCACGAGGGCCACCGCCAGAAGCACCAGCGCGTAGACCTCGGTCTCGGTCGCATTACGCCAGACGCTGGTCATGGCGCCAGTCGCGATGCCTGCCACCATTCCGGCACGCGCATCACCGAGCGACCATGCCAGCCACGCGCCGAGCAGAGCACACGCCGCCGCCGAGGCGACCGCGGAGAGCACGTTCGTGGCGAGCACCGTCGGGACGCCCGGCATCAGCAGATGCCAGCTGCGCGCCAACGCTACGAACAGGGGCGTCCCCGGCGGATGCGGAATGCCAAAGCCATCGGCAGCCAGCGCCAGTTCCCCGGCGTCCCACCACGTCAGCCCGGGTGCGAGCGTCAGCGCGTAGATCGCGCTGAGTACGATGAAGATGACGACGGCGGCGCGCCGCCCGTCGGGGACAGCCAGCCGACGTGTGCTCTCAGTCATCCGCCATCTGTCATCCGTCATCCGCCATCCGCCATCCGTCGCCGGTGACGGCGCGCATCACGCCGGCGCGACCTCGGGCCCGCCGAGCAGCGGCGGAGCCGCCTTGGATGCGGCCGGCGCGCTCGCCGGTACCAGCAGCGGCGACGACGTCTCGGGCGGCAGGCGCGGAGGCAGTTGGCCACCCTCCACCAGCAGCCTGATGTCCTCGCGGCCCAGCGTCTCGCGGTCGAGCAGCGCGGCGGCCACGACATCGAGCAGTTCGCGATGCTCGGTCAGCACGACCTTCGCCTTCTGGTACGACTCGTTGATCACGCGTGACACTTCCTCGTCCACCAGTTGCGCCGTACGCTCCGATACCTCGCGTCGGCTCATCAGCTGCGCGCCGAGAAAGAGCTCCTGCTCGTTGTCGCCCACGAGGATTGGCCCGATCTTGTCGGACAGGCCCCACTGCGACACATAGCGGCGCGCAATGCCCGTGGCCATCTGGATGTCGCTGGCCGCGCCGGTGGTCACGCGGTTGCGCCCGAACACCATCTCCTCGGCCACGCGACCACCGTAGGCCATCACGAGGCGCGCCTCGAGCTGCTCGCGCGTGATCGACACGCGGTCGTCCTCGGGAAGCGTGTACGCCACGCCAAGCGTGCGCCCGCGCGGCACGATGGTCACCTTGTGCAGCGGATCGCAGCCCTTGACCTTGATCGCGCAGACGGCGTGCCCGGCCTCGTGGTACGCCGTCAGCCGGCGCTCCTCGTCCTTCATGACGAGCGATTTCCGCTCGGCACCCAGCTGCACGCGGTCCTTGGCCTCCTCGAGGTCCACCATGTACACCTTGTCGTGATTGCGGCGCGCGGCCAGCAGCGCCCCTTCGTTCACGAGGTTCGCCAGGTCGGCACCCGCCATGCCCGGCGTGCTTCGCGCCAGCGAGGTGATGTCCACATCGTCCGCCATCGGCTTGTTGCGCATGTGCACGCGCAGGATCCCCTCGCGGCCGCGCAGGTCGGGCGCGTCCACGACGATCTGGCGGTCGAAACGCCCCGGGCGCAGCAGCGCCGGGTCCAGCACGTCCGGCCGGTTCGTCGCCGCCACCAGGATGACGCCTTCGTTGCTCTCGAAGCCGTCCATTTCCACGAGCAGCTGGTTGAGCGTCTGCTCGCGCTCGTCGTGACCACCGCCGATGCCGGCGCCGCGATGGCGCCCCACGGCATCGATCTCGTCGATGAAGATGATGCACGGCGCACTCGCCTTCCCCTGCTCGAACAAGTCGCGCACGCGCGACGCGCCGACACCCACGAACATCTCCACGAAGTCGGAGCCCGACATCGAGAAGAAGGGACGCCCCGCCTCGCCGGCCACGGCGCGCGCCATCAGCGTCTTGCCCGTGCCCGGCGGCCCCACCAGCAGGGCGCCCTTCGGCAGGCGACCACCCAGCTTGGTGAACTTTTGCGGATCCTTCAGGAACTCGATGATCTCCTGCAGTTCCACCTTGGCCTCGTCGCAGCCGGCCACGTCGGCAAAAGTCACCTTGGGTGTGTCGCCCGTCAGGAGCTTCGCCTTCGACTTGCCGAACGAGAACGCCTTGTTGCCGCCGCCCTGCATCTGGCGCAGGAAGAAGATCCAAAAGCCGAAAATCACGATCCAGGGAAGCAGGTTCACGAGCAGCGCCCCGATCGACGGACTCGGGTCCTGCGCGTCCACCACCACGCCCTTTTCGTTGAGCCGATCCAGTTCCTTGTCCGAGTTCGAGACCGGCAGCTTGACGCTGAACTTCCGCACCGAGCGGCTGTTGATCATCACCGGCGACTTGAAGGTGCCCTGGATGACCTTGCCGCCGATGACCGTCACCTGCTGGATGTTGTCGGCCTGCAGCTGCAGGCCGTACTCGGTGTACTTCACCTCGCTCGCGCCGTCCGAGCGACCACCCGCGTACTGGATGATGAACACGGGGACCAGGATGACCATCAGCCAGAAGGCGATGGTCTTGGAGAGGCGCCCGAACTTGGTTGGCGGCGTGGGGGTCTGCGGAGTCTTGGACATTTCAGGATTGAAAGACGGCTTGGGCCTGGGGCGCCGGGGCGGCGCCCCCAATTCGGCCTTTCGTCAGGCGAGACTGGCGACGTACGGCACGTGACGGAAGTTCTCGGCGTGGTCGAGTCCATACCCCACCAGGAACTCCGCTGGCGCATGGAACCCCACGAACTTCACCGGGTGCCGCAGGTGCACGGCGATCTGCTTGTGCAACAGCGTGCAGACTTCCAGTGACTTGGGAGACCGCGTGAGCATCAGTTCCGTGAGCTTCTGCAGCGTGCGCCCGGAATCCACGATGTCTTCCACCAGGAGAACGTGCTTCCCCTCGAGATTGGTTTCCGGATCGTACAGCAGACGCACGTTCCCCGACGACGTCGTGTTGGCGCCATACGACGCCGCCACGATGAAATCGAGCTGCAACGGGCATCCGATGTGGCGCACGAGGTCCGCGGCGAACATGAAGCTCCCCTTCAACAGGCAGAGCACCAGCAGGTCGCCGTCGGGATAGGCGGTCGTGATTTCGCGGCCCAGCGAGGCCACTCGCTCGGCAATCTGTTGCTCGTCGAAGGCAATGTGCTTCACCGCGCGCCCCATGAGACGCGGGTCGGTGGAGATTGAAGTCATATGCCGTAATATAGTAGGACGGCACTCCGGACGTTCCACCCCGCCTACCGCGAACGGATGACGAACGTGCGGGCCGTGCGCTCGATGGACGCACCGCCTGAGAGCGGAATCTTCTGGCCCGCGCGCGCGGTGAGCGACCACTGCGCCGCGCGGGCAACGCCGCGCCGGTCCATCGTCAGGCCCAGGCGGCCGACGAGTTCCGGCCAGAGGATGGCGCGGCCCGCAGCGCCGATCCCCTCGAACGCGGTCGCCGCGACGACCAGCGATTGTCCCACCTGCTGCACCTCCAGGGCGTCCACCACCTCGGCGAGCTCGCGACGCCACGCGGCGGCCCGATCGCCGATTTCGCACAGTTCCGCCACGAACCCCGGTCGCGCGACCGACGCCGCCCGCATCAGGTCGGCCCTCAGCCGGTTTCGCAGGTGGCCGCGGTTGGTATTGGACGGATCCTCGAGGAACCGCAGGTGGCGCTCCGCCGCATAAACAGCGACCACTTCACGGGGCACGCCGATGAGCGGCCGTGCAATGCCCTTGGCCCGTACCGCCATCGCGGCCAGGCCGCGGGCCGACGCCCCGCGCAGGATGCGCATCGCCACGGTTTCGGCCTGGTCGTCGAGCGTGTGGGCCGTGACGATAGTGGCGTGGTGCTCCTCGGCGACGGCCCGCAGGAAGCGCCAGCGATCGGCGCGCCAAGACGCCTCGGTGGGCCGGATTGAAGGCGAAGGGAAGCTGTACGCCGTACGCTGTACGCCGTCCGCCGTCCGCCCGCCGCCAACCGCCACCTGCCCACCGCCAACCGGCACCTGCCCGCCTCCAGCTGCCATCCGCCCGCCTCCAGCCGCCATCCGCCCGCTGACGACGGGGACGCCGAGTTCGAGGCAGGTCCGTTCGACCAACGCGACGGCGGCGCTCGCTGAAGGGCCGGTGCCGTGATCGAACGTCGCGACGGCCGCCACGGCATCTCGACGGAGCGCGAGGCAGGCATCGAGCAGCACCATGGAGTCCCTGCCGCCAGAAACGGCCAGCAGGTGACGTCCGTGAGGAAGGGCCTGAAGCGCTTTCGCGATTGCGTGCACGTTGCTAAGATATGCTGGCGCGCGCGGCACACGGCACACCTTCGACCTAATCGCCCCGGACACCCACGTGGAACACAGCATTGGCGGGCCGCTCGGTACCCTTGTTGCCGGTCTCGGGCTTGGCGCCTTCTTCCTCGCGCTCACCTGGATCAACGTGCTGCTCGGCATGTTCCTGACGCCGCTGTTCATCATCCCGATGACGTGGCTGCAGGATGCTCTGGCGGCGCGGAAGAAGGTCGCCTAGGGCCCTCGCGGTACGCCTGGAAGGACATAAAGGACCGGCCGAACGCCGGTCCTTTTCAATTCTCGGCCACCAATCCGCCACCGCCCGAATGACAGGTGACGAAAACTCACTACGAGAATATTTGTGATGTATTGTCGCGCACGTGGATTGTGACTGATCGGCAGCGTGGATCGTGTAGCAGGCGAGGAAGCAGGGCCGCTGGACGGTCGGAATGGTCGGACGGAACAGAAGCGATTAATCCACTCAACCCACAGCGATGGCAGCAATGTGAGCTTTCGATCGAATTCCGACGACATGCAGATTGTTGCATGACGATTCTGCATCACAAGATGGAAAAATGCATATAGAATTGACGCGAACTTACATCTGTAAGTTCGCATTTTTTATTGCTATAAGTCACCGAAGATCCTGTTCAGCGTGAGAATACCAAGCTGCACGGCCCCGGTCGTCCTCCTCGATCGCCGAGAAACAGGTCCGCGTACACAGGGCACGGAGTATTAAGCGAATCGACTCGCGGTGCGCATGGATTCGTACCCTGCCCTGCTGTAAAGAGGCGCCGACTTCGGAACGGAATCGGCGCCTCACGCCATCGTGTTCGCTCACTCGGCCATGAATGGACCAGGTACATCACCGGACACCGGGTCCGGCCAATATGGCTGAACCAGGCTCCGGCTACGTTCCGGTCAGGGAATGGCGAAGAAGACGAAAGTCGCGGTAAGGCTGGTGCCAGTGACTGTAACCGTCACGGTCCCCGACGCCCCCGTCCAGTTCGCCGGAAGCGCGTAGGTCGCACTGGACTGGCCGTTCGAATCGGTCACCTTGCGCCCATCACCCACTGTCGTCGACCAGTCCACCAGCGCGCCGACGACCGGTGCACCGGCGGCGTCACGGACGACGACGGTCAGCGTCAGCGGGAAGTTCTGGCCTATCCGAACGGACTGGTTGTTGCCAGACACCACCGAAATCGAGGCCGGGGTACCGGCCCTCGTCCCCACCGCCAGCGTGACGCTGCCGACAGTCTGACCGTTCACCAACGCCACGATTGCGAGCGAGCCGGCGCTTGACGAGTGCACGCGGGTCGTGGCCACACCGCTGGCGTTTGTGGTGGCCGTGGTGGAGGAGAAGACGGCCGCCGCAGGCCCCGAGAAGGTGACGACGGTATTCGGAACCGGGTTCCCCCCGGCGTCGCGCAGGGTCACGGTCACCGTCGCCTCTTCCCCACCCGACTGAATCGCCGTTGGGAGTACCGTCATCGAGGACTGGGAAGCGGCCGGGGTCGCAGCCGTCGCCGTGGCCGTCACGGTGATACTGGGCAGCCCCGCGACGCCGGCGGTGAGAATCTGCGTGCCAACGGTCGCGCCGAGGGTCCACGAAACTGTTGCCACGCCGTCGGGATCGTTGGTGGTGCGGGACGCGAAGTTCACCGAACCGCCTCCCTGCGTCACCACGAATGACACGGAGACGCCAGCAATCGGGAATCCGCTCGCGCTGAGCACCTGGATTGCGATCGGATTGCCCAAGGCGGTACTCACCCGACCCGTCTGGTTGCTGCCATTGACCACCTTCAGCTGCGCCGGGCGCACCGTATTGGAGACGGCCACGCTGTCCCTCAGTTCCGTGCCCTCGAATACCGCAACGATGCGGGTGCCGCCCGGTCGCGACCCTCCCGTCGCCACGCCAATCCGCTCGCTCTGGAAATGCGCGATCGCGTTATCCATGGAGAACCAGCGGAACCGGAAGGTCGGCGATGTCAGCACCTTGCCGCTGGCGTCGGTCAGCGTGGCCGACAGCGCCGTCGTCTTCCCTTCTTCCGTGGCCACCGGTCGCGGCGTAATGGTGAGCTTGGTGGCCGTTACCCCCGGGCCGACATACACTGGCGGCACTTCCAGCGAAACCGCCGCCTGGTTCCCCTCCCGATGCGCGTCAGTCATGGAAAACGAGGCCGGCCCTACACGGTACAGCGTGTCTCCCTGCGCGCTGAAGCCATACCCCAGCACCTCGAACCTGTCGTCCGCATTCATGTAGGGGAACGTCAGCTTGAACACGGTGACGGTGTCGTTGTCGGCGATGTCGAAGTCCTTGGACGTGAACAGGCGAGTGGCGACTTCGCGCCGGGTCGAGCCCGACAGGGCATACACGATGAACCGTGCCGATTGCACCTCGTCGCTGGTGTCGTTGGCCACTTGGCTCATCGAGCGCAGCCCACGCAGGTCGATCGTGGCCTCGCCCACCGCGTCCCTGGGACTGGCGAGTTCGCCGAGGCACGACGCCAGCACCATCACCGTTCCCAGAACGAGACCGGCTCGAACCACCCGGCCACTGACCGCGGACGCGTTCGGCAGCATGCGACGACTCCTCTGCTCCAAGGGTCTTCTGGAATCTCTGTGCGAGACCGACAGGCGGCAAGCACCTTCGCCGTCGCACCGTCATGCCCCGGAAACACCACGAGGCCCAGGAATCAATCCTGGACCTCGCGATCGCGCGAACGCTGCGCCGGTGACCCCCGAGGGCTACTCGAGAACGCGGACCTCATGGATGAGGGCCAACAGCGACTTCTTGGCGTCGCCGAAGAGCATCTGCGTCTTGGAGTTGTAGAACAACTCGTTCTCGATGCCGGCGAAACCGGGGTTCATCGAACGCTTCATCACGATGATGTGCTGGGCCTTGTCGGCGTCAAGAATGGGCATCCCGTAGATCGGGCTGCCGTGGTCGTGGCGCGCGGCGGGGTTCACCACGTCGTTCGCTCCAATCACGATGGCGACGTCCGCCCGCTCGAAGAAGGGGTTCACCTCGTCGAGGTCCTTCAGGTGGTCGTACGGCACGTTCGCCTCGGCCAGGAGCACGTTCATGTGGCCGGGCATGCGCCCCGCCACCGGGTGAATGGCATACTGCACCTCCACCCCGCGCTTCTGGAGGAGGTCGGCCAGCTCGCGTACCTGGTGCTGCGCCTGCGCCACCGCCATCCCGTAGCCCGGCACGACGATGACCAGCTTGCCGTACCCGAGCAGCGCCGCCGCGTCATCCGTCGTGATCGTGCGCACGCCCTTTGCCCGCAGCGCCGCGCCATCGACATCGCTGGTCGCCACCACCACGCCCACGCCTCCGAACAGCACGTTCCAGATGGACCGGTTCATCGCCTTGCACATGATGTTCGTCAGGATGATGCCCGACGCGCCCACCAGGGCACCGGTGATGATGAGACCGTGATTGTTGATCACGAACCCGGTCATCGCCGCGGCGAGGCCGGAGTAGCTGTTCAGGAGGCAGATCACGACCGGTTGGTCGGCGCCGCCGATGGCAATCACCAACTGTATGCCAAGCAACAGCGAGGCGATGTTCATCACGACGAACGCCCAGACCGTCCCCGGCGCGTTGCCGAGGTAGACTCCCATGGCGATGACGATCGCGATCAGCGCGATGCTGAGCGCGTGCCGTCCGGGAAAGAGCACCGGCCGGTCCGGCACGATCCACCCCTGAAGCTTGAGCGCGGCCACCACCGAGCCGGCGATGGTGACACCGCCGATGAGAGTCGATGCGTAGATGCTGACGGCGATGTCGGTCGGCATCACCGCGCCGGGCTGCACCAACCGGTGCCACTCGGCGGCGGCCACGAGCATGGAAGCGCCGCCGCCGAAGCCGTTGAGGAGGCCGACCATCTGCGGCATGGCCGTCATCTTCACCATGCGCGCCATCCAGATGCCGAGCAACGAGCCGACGACAATTCCGACGAGGAGCAGCCGGAAGGAGACGATCTGCCGGTCGAGCAGCGTCACCAGGATGGCGATGAGCATGCCGACCGCAGAAAGCGCGTTGCCGTGCCGCGCGGTCGTTGGCGAGGCCATCCACTTGAGGCCGACAATGAAGATGATGGCCGCAACCAGGTATGAGAGCTCCATCAAATGCCCGATCATTTCTTGGCCTCCGGCTCCTTCTTCTGGCCGAACATCGCGAGCATCCGGTCAGTGACGAGATAGCCGCCAACCACGTTGATCATCGCGAAGACGACGGCGATGACGCCGAAAATCGTCGCCATCCGCGTGGAACCCATCCCCACGACGACCATCGACCCGACGATCGTGATGCCCGAGATGGCATTGGCACCGGAGGTCAGCGGGGTGTGCAGGAGAGAAGGCACCTTGGTGATCACTTCGAAGCCCACGAACATCGCGAGGGTGAAGATCACGATGCCGGTGATCAGCGTCTCGGTCATTGGGCACCTCCGGTCACGCGCATTGCCTTCACGATCTCATCCTCTGGGTTAAGAGCGAGTGTGCCGTCCTTCACGACGTACTGCAGCACGCTCATGGTGTTCCTGCTGTACAGCAGGCTGGCATGCGTCGGCATCTGGCTCGCCAGGTTCAGCGGTCCGAGAATCGTCACGCCGTGCGCGACGACGGTCTCACCGGGTCGCGTGAGCGCGCAGTTGCCGCCCTGCTCGGCCGCGACGTCCACGATCACGGCGCCGTGCTTCATCGCCTTGACCATCTCCTCGGGTACCAGGATCGGCGCCTTTTTGCCCGGCACCGATGCCGACAGGATCAAGAGATCCGACTCCGCCGCGTGCTTGACCAGCGCCTGCTCGACGGCCTTGCGCTTGTCCTCAGTGACTTCCCTGGCGTAGCCGCCGGCATCCTGCGCATCCTTGCTCACCATCTCGGCCGCGACGAAGGTGGCGCCGAGGCTCAGCACTTCGTCCCGCGCCGCCTCGCGAATGTCGAACGCCCGGACGTTGGCTCCGAGGCGCCGGGCCGTGGCGATGGCCTGAAGGCCGGCCACACCCGCGCCGATGACGAACACGGTCGCCGGTGGAACGGTGCCGGCCGCCGTCGTGAGCATCGGCAGGAACTTCGGCAGCATCTCCGCGCCCAGCAGCGCGGCGCGGTACCCCGAGACCGTCGCCTGGCTGGAGAGAGCGTCCATCACCTGCGCCCTGGTGGTGCGCGGAACGAGGTCCATGGAAAGCACCGTGACATTCCGGGCGGTCAGCGCCTGCACCGCTGCCGAGTCGCGCGCCGGCTGCAGCAGGCAGACGAGCAACGCCCCTTCCTTGATGAGTCCCGCCTCGGCGATCGTCGGCGGCTGGACCTTCAGGACGGCGTCGGCACCGCCGAGCAGGGCTGCGGGGTCTGCCACCACGACCGCCCCCGCCTTCTCGTAGGCGGCATCGAAGTAATGCGCCTCGGTTCCCGCGCCTGCTTGGACCTTGACGGTCAGTCCGGCCTTCACCAGCCGGCCGACGTCCGCCGGGACGAGCGCAACGCGCCGCTCTCCGGGCATGGTCTCCTTGGGCACGGCCACCGACACGCTGTTTTGAGTGGTCATAAGCTCTCAAATGAGGTGTAAGAAATTGGAGGACTCGGCGCGGCGCCGGACGTCAGACGGACGCCCCAAGTCGAGTGTTCCGATCAGGGTCGCGCGGGTTGAACTTAGGGGCTCCGCGGACTCCTCGCGCTAGGCGAATCTGCCAGACCTGATGGGGGAAATGCCTGACATGAATCTGGCGTGTATCTTCGCGGCCGCGCGAGATGAGGCTCGAAACCGGCATTGAGCAGCAGGATGCAGGTGGCCGGCGAGTCACAAGAACCAGGGTTGCGTGGGAGGCCACGGCGCCGCCGGTATTCAAACCGTCCGTGGGATGGGACTGTCCAAGGTCTGAATCCGGCGACCCGTCCGCGCCGTTGTGAGTGCAGCGGACCGCCACTCTCCAGACCCGGAGTCCTCGATGCACCTGCCCCGTCCAACCACGCTTGCGTTCCTCGCGCTGGCCACCTCCTCGCTGGCCGTGGCCCAGGGCGGTGAGCGCCACGCCATCAGCGGCAACACCGTGGCCATCTACAACCTGGCGGGCCACGTGGACATCGTGGCTGGCGCCGGCAGCGACGTCGCAGTGGAGGTCAATCGAGGCGGCGCTGACGCCAGGAAGCTGCGCATCGAGAAGGGAACGCGTGACGGCGCCAATGACCTCCGGGTGGTCTACCCAAACGACGACATCGTCTACCCTGCCCTCGGGCGCTGGTCCAATTCCACGGTCTCCTACAGCCGCGACGGCTACTTCAACGGCGATCGCGAGAACCGCTGGAACCGCATTCGTGTGCGAGGCAGCGGCGGCGGCACCGAGGCGTGGGCCGACCTGCGAGTGGAGGTGCCAGTCGGCAAGTCGGTGACGGTCAACCTCGTCGTCGGCGAGGTGGTGGCCACCAACGTGAAGGGACGCCTGCGCATCGACGTGGGCGCGGCGCGGGTGCGTGCCCGCGGCCACGAAGGGCAGTTGTCGATTGACGCCGGTTCGGGCCGCGTCGTGGCCGAGGAGGTCACCGGCGACCTGGAAATCGACAACGGATCCGGCGGCGTCGAGCTGACCAACGTCACCGGCGACCGGGTGAAGATCGAGACCGGTTCGGGAGGCGTTCGCGGAACTCGCGTGAAGGCCGCCGATCTCGACGTCGACGTGGGCTCCGGTGGCGTCCACATCGATCGTGTGACGGCCGAGCGCGCAAAGTTCGACGCCGGCAGCGGAAGCCTGGCGGTGGAGTTCCTCAATTCCCCCAGGTCGCTGAACGTCGACACCGGCTCGGGCGGTGTCTCACTGGCGTTTCCCGCGTCGCTCAGCGCGGACATCGAGGTGGAGAGCGGGAGCGGCCGGATCACGAACGACTTCGCGCTGACGGTTGACCGGCTCGACCGCCACTCCCTGCGCGGCAAGATCGGTGGCGGCGAAGGAAGGATCCAGGTCGACACGGGGTCCGGCGGAGTGAGGATAACGAAGAAGACTACAGAGTGAGACAGAGTACGACAGAATACGACAGAGGGGCCGGCGTTGATGCCAGCCCCTCTGTCGTATTCTGTCGTATTCTGTCGTATTCTGTCGTACTCTACTGTTCCAGTATAAACGCCCACCGAAACGCCGTCTCGCGCAGTCGCTCGTAGCGCCCGCTCGCACCGCCGTGGCCGGCACCCATGTTCATCTTCAATAGCAACGGACGCGAGTCCGTCTTGCTGGCGCGCAACCGCGCCACCCACTTGGCCGGCTCCCAGTATGCCACGCGTGAGTCGTTGACGCCGCTGGTCACGAGCATTCGCGGGTAGGCCTTGGCCTCCACGTTGTCATAGGGCGAATAGGTGCGCAGGTAGGCGTACGCTTCTGCTTCCTGCGGATTTCCCCATTGCAGCCATTCCTGGGCGGTCAGGGGAATGGATGCGTCCAGCATGGTGTTGATGACGTCGACGAACGGTACGTCCGCCACGATGGTGCGGAAGAGATCGGGACGCAGGTTGGCCACCACGCCGACGAGCAGGCCACCGGCACTGCCCCCATTGGCCGCCAGCCGGTCACTCGCGGTGT